>Ga0315281_10011002_pt1 | contig 12417 bp, 7 predicted proteins | sample YL17G07_0_MG_FD_204540 | JGI IMG/M metagenome (GOLD analysis project Ga0315281, IMG submission 204540) | Sediment microbial communities from Yellowstone Lake, YNP, Wyoming, USA - YL17G07_0 | ecosystem: Environmental > Aquatic > Freshwater > Lake > Sediment | place: USA: Wyoming | collected... | reverse complement strand
AGTACTGAAGATAGTTATTTCAGGTGCTGGTGCTGCAGGAACAGCATGCTGTAAGATTCTTAAAGAAGTGGGCATAAAAGATATAATTATTTGTGACAGGGAAGGGCCTATTTACAAGAGCAGAAAAGGGCATATGAATCCTGTGAAGATATGGCTTTCAGAAAATACAAACCCGGGGATGATTAGGGGTAACCTCTCAGATGCGATGGAGAATGCTGATGTTTTTATAGGAGTCTCCGCGCCAAATCTTATAACAGTTAATGATATTAAAAGGATGGCCTCTGCCCCTGTTGTCTTTGTGCTTGCAAACCCTGAACCAGAGATAGCCCCTGAGGATGCATATCCCTATGTCAGGATTCTCGCAACAGGCAGGTCTGATTATCCAAACCAGATTAATAATATGCTCTGTTTCCCGGGACTGTTCAGGGGGCTCCTTGATTCAAGGGCCAAAACCGTAAATGAAGAGATTAAGCTTGCTGCTGCAAAAGCAATAGCCTCAATGGTCGATGAGAAGGAACTGAGCGAGGACTATATAGTACCAAGTATCTTTGACAGAAAAGTTGTTACAACAGTTGCCTCAGCTGTTTCAGATGCTGCATACAGGACAGGTGTGGCGAGAAGGGAAAGATGATAGTAAGAATTACATCCAGAATTAAATTTACAGAAATATGTTATATTTTTAAACACCTTTTGAAAAGAACAATTTAAAAAATGTTTGACTTGCATGAATCTTATGCAGAGATAGGTAAGCTGATCCTTGCAGCGCTGATAGGTGGAGCTATTGGTTTTGAACGGGAGACCCATGGCCAGGCCGCTGGCATTCGTACCAATATTTTAGTAAGTGTTGGCGCCTGTCTAATGATGATGCTTTCTCTCCACATGGAAGAACTCTACCGCTATCTGAATGTTGATTCAGTAGTGCGTCTGGATCCAGGAAGGATTGCCTCTTATGCCATTGCGAGTATGGGTTTTCTGGGAGCTGGAGCGATTATTAAAGGAAGAGGATCCGTACGCGGACTGACTACTGCTGCTGGTCTCTGGCTTGTGACAGGTATTGGACTGGCCGTCGGTGCAGGTTATCTTATCCCGGCCATTTCCAGTACCATATTAAGCCTTTTGATCCTTTACGGAGTTCGCCGTGTTAAGGCTTTATTCCCCCGCGATGTATATACAATTCTTATCTTGAAACTCCAGGGATTGGATAAGCCACCTGGGCAGGTTAAAAAGATCTTTTCCGAATTTCCTGAACTCTCTATTCAGTTCATCAACTTTCAACAAAGCATTTTATCTCAGACTACTACTTATCGTTTGCGATTAGTTAGTAAGGAACATATAAACTGGGGAGAGATTGCGAAAAGACTCTCAAATATCCAGGGTCTGGAGGAAATCAGCTGGGAAGAAAGTATCGTTCCATAATTTTTAATTCCCCTAACGTTTTTTAAAAACCATACAGATTCGCTTAACTGCTTCAGTAAAATCCTTATTTTATCTCTAAGAGAGTTACTTCAAAAATCAGCTTTTTCCCCTACTGTAAACTCAAGAGGTTCCTTTTATTGACCTCTTCCTCCTAACTCAGTTTGATTATCGATGAAGATGAACAGTCCACATAGAAAGAGGGATTTTGAGTGGTTTCAGACATATCTCCCTTTCTCACAGTTATGCGCAAAAAGATTATTTTTCGATATCTGATTAGTTTCACTACAAGTAACGAAAGGAGAGTCAAATCACGGTCGTTACTTTCCATTTGAATGAGGCATAACCAAAAAATGGCGGGGAATTGAATACGAGGAGGCAGCTGCAGCGTCTGTTGAGTACATTTCCTATTGCAGTTTTCACTTCTTTTATTTATTATTACGTGTAGTACGCATAGGAGGCGGTTTGTATAACGTGCTGACAGAACCTATCTCGGGTTTCTCTAAATGCACCTGTAAGATTTTACTATTTAGCTCAATCCTGCCTTTTTTCTGCCAGACTGCGTCGAAATGTTTCTCTTGCGCGACGTTGCTTGAAGGAGTCTGAGATGCCACTACCATGGCCTAACGCTTATAAAGATCTCAAAAATAGGCTTTATTCCGAATGGGCTATACAGGGAGATATTGAAATTTTACGTGAGTTTGGCGATGGGAAATCCGACGCTAGAGTTTTTGAAGTTGATCTCATTAGCAAAAATCATAGTGGCCAGGCAATACTGAAGCTTGATGTACTATCCAGTGGATCATCAGATGGCAGGAATGAAGCGGATCGACTTAGACAAGCTCAGGACACCTCACCAGATTTTGCTCATAATCATTTACCGAGATTTCTTGATTTTTTTCAGGATGGAAACCAAATGGCCTTACTTTCCTCTATAGCAGGGGATAGGCTTTCATATGTTCAGCCTTTTTACCGAGTTGACATATATCAGCAGTGTGTTGCAATGCAGAGAATTGCAAGTGGCGTTCTCAACGAATGGAATCGTGACTATTCCATTAGTATTGCTCTACCGCCGATTACATATTTAGCAGACTGGCTCAAAGACAGACTTGACCCCTTGGGAGGGAGAATTCAAGAGTTCCTTTGGGAAGAGTGTAAACTGGACCCCACTGAACGATCCTTTAGCGTTGCAGGGAAGTGGCTACCTAATCCTTATGCATATGCTAAGACCCCCACCCTTTGGCCGAGTAATCATGAAGTCAAATTCATTAAAGGAAGATCACACGGTGACCTGCATGGTTTCAACTTATTAATTAAGATAGACGGAACTTATTCTTATCCCTATTACCTTATTGATTTGGCTTTTTATTCTGAGGACACGTTTTTATTTTTTGATCAAGCCTATTTGGAATTAGGTTATCTACTTCATTACATGGGAAATGTTCCGACCAACCGCTGGCTCACAGTGTTAGACGCGCTCGGCACGGCCACATCGGGTATTCACTTGGGAATTGAACCGGAGGACGCAAGCTTCTTAACTGTAATCACAGTTGGCAGGGAGGAGATTTCCAAATGGACTGCCAAGAAAGAACCGCATCGCCAGGATCACATGGAAGGGCAAGCTCTTCTCGCTAGCGTTGCTGCCGGGTTAAATTTTGTAAATAAGAAAACACTTGATGATCGACAAAAGAAATTAGCACTGCTTTATGCTGCAGTGAACTTGGAAAAGTATTTTAACCTTTTTGATATTGGTTGGTCTCGCCAAGGACCTGCTTTGGATTTAAAAGAACCGGTGAAAATACCGGAATCCGATGACTGGCGATCTATCTGGAATAATTGTGATCAGTTTGATCGCTACAAGAATTATTACGTATTAGTCACGGGTCCAAATATTCGCGAGGTACCACCGACCGCTCTTCAGGTTCTTGGCCGCGTTCCTTGGTCATTGGTCTTAGATTTTGATCCTGATGCAAAGACAGATGGTCTTTATTCGGCTGTTAAATCGACTCTCATAAGGCAGCGAGCTGTTCACCTGACGCTTCCCGATAATCTCCTAGAAGTTAATTATGATGAAGCTGCTTGCTGGTTTATGGCAAATGGCTTACGGGAAAGAGAGGATACTCTTTGTATCGATTTCGATATTTGGAGACGTAGGTATTTGCCAGCCATCAGAGAACTGATGAATCGATTGCGAAAGGCTGTTTCTCCTCAGTCGATTGTCGTCTTGATTCTTCCAAGCGGCTTAGATGGTAAATATTTACGATCACTATGGGAAAGTTTAGATGAAGTCGTCATGGAGCTTGCGAAGTATATTGTAGTGGATGAAGGTGCAGGAGATGTCAGCGAGGTAGCGAATAAGAAAGATGTTATTATCAATAAGTGTTCAATTGAAAACCTTGTGTCAGGTTTGTGGTCAATGTATGGATACACGTCGGAGGCAGCTCAAATTCAGTTGCCAAAACGTGGGAGTACTGCGCAAGAGCGGGAATACATATTCTTAGATGAAGCAGAAATCCAATATTTCAACGAAGATCTCGAAATTGTTCGGCGAGGACTGCTTGAAAGACCTGTTGAAGGTGCGCGTGTTGGACGTGATTTCTGGCGTGGCAATATAATTACCTGGCACGAATTGGATATGGAAGCCGATGTTAGAAGAGATATCACGGAACATCTAAAAGCGGAAATTATCAAGAGATTGGATGAATCGCGCAATTTTACTATAATGCTTTCTCATACTCCAGGAGCGGGGGGAACCACTGTGGCCAGACGCATAGCTTGGGATTTGAAAGAGCTGTGGCCCACAATCATAATAAAGAATGTCTCCCAAAACACAGCCGCTCGCATCGAAAAACTTTTCCAATTAACAAAACTTCCCGTCCTAGTCATAATGGAGGGTACCACCGTTTCTCCTCATCTCAGGGAACATTTATATAAAGAACTGCGGGGCCGTAACGCCCGTGCAGTTTTTCTTCATGTGGTGCGCAGTATAAAACCGAGTAAACGGGCAGTATTTTTCTTAGAAGACCCAATGGGAAGGAATGAAGCCACAAGATTTTATGAGAGATATAAGAATATTGCGATGAGTAGACGCACCGATCTATTAAGACAACTTGTATCGGACGAACAGATGGCACCATATCGGACACCCTTCTTTTTTGGTCTATTCTCATTCGAAGAAGATTTTGTTCATGTGCCGAGTTTTGTTCAAGCTCATATTGAAAATATTACGGATGAGACGAGAACCCTACTCTGTTATTTATCTTTAATAACACGCTTTTCGCAGAAGTATTTGAAAGACGCTGAAACTAAAGCATTACTTGATATGAGCACGTCCCGCCCTCTCAGAATGAATGAACTAGTTGGAGACGGGCCTGCGAAAATTATTTTACATCGCGAGCAGCAAGCAAGAATTTTACACCCAATTATTGCGCAGGAAATTTTGAAGCAGTTGTCAACGACACGGAGTGAGGATAATAAAGACGCTTGGAGAATTTGGCTCGCAGATCTCTCTTGTTCTTTCATTGAGTCACTTGTATCAATAGGCGGATATGATAGTAGTCACAGTCTTGATATCTGTTTACAACTTTTCATCTCTAGGGAATATTGGGAAGAGAGCAAAGCAATGCGGAGACATTTTTCCGAATTGCTTCTTTCGATCCCAACTGAGGCTGGGCAGCATCGAGTTCTGGAGACTCTCAAGGACAATTTCCCAAGTGAAGCACATTATTGGAATCATTTGGGCCGACATCATATCTACGTTATGGGCTCCAATTACAAAGAAGCTGAAAAATGTTTGCAGAAAGCTATAGAACTTGACCCAACAAATGATATACATCAACATGCACTCGGCATGGTGTATCGATATGAAATCAAGAAACAGCGGACCCAGTTAATTAAGCAAAAAGTGTCGATAGAAGGAGGCTTGAAAGTAGTCAAGGATCTGGTCGACAAGGCTGAGGCGTGTTTTTCTAAGGCTCGTGAACTTGATCCGGAGACGGAATATGGATATATCACCAACATCCAACTCTTATTAGAAGTAATGGATATGCTTTTCAATCTTTCATCGAAAAAAACTTATGCAGATTTTCTTGGTATACCGGGCGAGGTCGGTACATGGTGCAGAGAAAAACTTGCATGGGCCGAAGAACTCTTGCGACGCGTCAAGCTGTTGCAGGCGCAGGAGAGTTTTTCTCGACATACCATCGAATGTAACATGGGTATACTTAATCTCTACGGGTACCTTGATGCTATGATAAAAAGCTTGCAGTCTTTACTGCAGCGACCTGATATTCAAAAAGTATCCGTCCGACGCTTGATGGCTCAGGCTTATTATTCTCATAGTCGGCATACTTGGGAATCAATGAAAGTTTCTGAAATCGAAAGAATTCATGCATTAATGGACGACAATTTGCAGGAAGATCCTACTAATTCAAGGGATTTATTAATGTGGTTTCAGGCTTACAGAAGGCTTGATAGTTTTGACATCCTAGAAGCAATAGACCGTTTTAGTGGGTGGGCAATGAGAGAAGATTCTATAGAAGCCAATTATTACCTTTATATACTTTATTTTGTTCGCTGGCGACAAAATGTTTTGAAAGATCACCATTTCATAATGAATCATATCAAAAAATGCCAAGCGTTGGCCGGGAGATTAAGTCGAACGCGACCTTACGAATGGTTGTCGAGAGAACCCTACTGGCTCCCCATTGCTCAACAGAGTGAACTGGGCAAATGGAATAGAAAGTCCAACTTTTTTGAGAAGAGTGACGCTTTACTTCCTATAACTGGAACAATCAAATTAATTAAAGGCCCGCAGGCAGGATTAATTGCTCTTGGACCATTAGATGTTTTTTTTGTTCCTGCTTATGACTTTTCTCAGGCCGATGACGAAAACGAAACAGTTGAATTCTTCCTAGGCTTTAGTTATGATGGACTCCGAGGTTGGAGCGTAAGAAAACATCTGGGAAGTGCCCACTAGAGTCCTGCTGGCATTAGGATATCTAATCGTGGCGCTCACATATTTCACATCACCCCTTGATATTCCTGTGAAGGCGCTTCAGACTCGGAGATGGCTTTAGAGGAAATCCGCAATATTTCGAAGCATTCAAAAGTGTTATAGGTATCAGTTGATAATCGGCGCTCTTCGGATCCAATCATGAGTGACATCAAAAAGACTGCACAGTACGAATTGAAACATTTGCTATTGCTGGATTTGTTCCTCAGTCCATTTATTTACGGATAAAACAAACGCGTGTCCTCAGGTTGCTGCTATTTATTTCGATTCAAAAGACTCACTGTATGCAAATCCTGACGGTGTTTAGTACTGGATGAACTCTTCAAGAGGTTCGATTTTTGCCCTGTGTTTCTTAGCAGGTGTACCAAACAACCTAAAAGGGCATCCAGCTTTCTTCTACTGCATCATTAAAAAAATAATAACCACATGTTATAAGTTGTAGAAATTGCGTTACCGATTGAAAGCCTCTAACTGATTTAATAGTGAGAGGCTTTCTTTTGTGAAGCCGCGGAATAGAATAGCAGGGGCATTGTTTTCTTTCACCAAATAACATATTTTGAAACCTTTGGCACTAACGCAAGATAGATGCCATATTAGCTTCATGGAAATCTCCATGAGGTCTACCACTTAGCACCGCTATTGCGCCGGAGGCGGCGTAGCCGGTGATGATGGAGAATACATCGGCGGGGCATAGCCCGAGCCTGGGGGCGGAGGTGGCGGCATTCTCCGGATAGAACGAGTCCGCGTCACGATTCCCGGAATCTGGTTCCCTTTGGCGTACATACACTGCATATATGCAATATCGTACCTACGCTGCGCCTCCCATCCATAAACCCGCGCAGAATCCGCGCCCGCTGCTGTACCGAGCAAAAGTCCACTTGCGGCACCGATGGCTGCGCCAGTACCTGCATGCCCTGAGGCGGAACCGATGGCTGCGCATAGACCTGCGCCGATGACCGTGCCAACAACAGCCCCTGCGGCAGTATTCTGATTGATAGTCTCCTGAGGGGACTGTCCAATCTGCTGTGCTGCCCACTGCCTGCAGATGGCGTCCTCGGCCTGGAATAACTCAAAAGGTTTTCCGGGTGGTGGCAGCACCATCACACTGGGACCCCTGGGGATGGTCGCACATCCACCCATTACCAGCAAAGCCAGAAATAAAAAGACGATTATTTTATGGCTCTTCATGTCGTTACTCCTCCTCGTCCGGCGGAGCTGGCGGAATAACTTTCAACCAGCCACCAGGACACTTTTTTACGTATGGATAGTACCCCTCGGGATTTTGGCAGAAATACCAGTAATACTGTTCCTCTGGCTGCACATATACCTGAGGCTGCTGTTGAATGACCGCAGGTGTTTCCGGATAGTCAGGTGTTTCCGGATAGTATGGATAGTAAGGATAGTATGGAGTACCCCACCACCACGGCCCCCATCCACCCCATCCAGGACCAATCCAGATAGCTCCATGCCAGCCGCTCCTACCATGATGTTCACCTTCACCATGATAGCTACTCCCACCATGATAGCCACCTCCACCATGATAGCCAGTCCTACCATGCCAGGCACCCCTATCAACTGCATACCCAGGTATGGTGATTGCAAAGAGAAGCACCAAAACAACAAGGACAAGACAAACGGCATTTTTCATTTTCCTCTCCTTTTATGTGGAGCCTTTCTTGTTCCTTCCTCCACAATTAAGAACATTCTTATCCTTCTCCTCTTATTATTATAATGATAGACATTGAAAACAATCAAAAGAAAACAAAGAAAACAGGATAGGATCATCCGCGCATTAGCCAGTTTTCAAAAAAGTATCTTAGATAAAGTACTTCAGGTGAAGAACATTGCAGATAGATACATCACTTCAAACGGAAATTATTATTTTTCATTGAACGTTAAAAGTGTCTACTTGCAGGTGGACTTCACATTTTGTAAAAATCCTGAGTGGAATGAAGTAGATGAAGAAAGAGAAAGAGGGGTCTAACAATGTCAAGTTATTGTTAAAATTATAGTTTTATAAAAGTAATATTGAGTCTTATCTATAATAATGGAGGATAATTGGAAAATATTAATGTCTCTGTAAAGGTATACAGCTCAATGTTGAGGAATGGGCTTTAGACTATTGATTATGTAACCTCTGGTGACGCATTCGGATCAAAGGGATTTGTTCTTAAAGCGAGAGAAAAGAGATAAGGATAATTGTCCTTTAAATGTTTCATATAAGCTAACCATGCAGAGATTAATAAGATGTATGCCCTTTTAATATCACCAGATAGATGATCATAGTCTGTTTTAGGTAATTGTCTCACATCTAGTCTACAAGCTAATTCCTCAGTCAGATGAAATACAGCCCAGAGGAGATCTGTGAAGGATTCATGTTCAAGTAGATTAGGGTTTTCCAGTAAACGCAGTAAGAAATTCCTTTTCCCGATAAAAAAACTTTTTAAATCCTCTAAATTGCCTCTTTGACTCTCAATTTTATAATCGTAATTCTTAAGCTGTTTTCTCACGATAGAAAATTCCTGCTCAGACCAATCGTTGGTCACAAAAAGATTTCCTCTGATTTTGTCATGGTTCAGGTCAAAATCAGGAAAAGACTTCAACAGACCTGTCCCAACTTCGCTAAAGAAAACCCCGATAACCATATTCATTTTGTTAAGAATTGCTCGTTTTTCTCTCACCCTCAATAACTGGTCTATAATCAGGGTAACGACTAAAACCGAAATAGGGACAAATGCAAAGTCTTGGAACAGGTAAAAAAGGGTATCCCTGGGTCTGTTGAAAATTTCAATCTGGACAAAATAAACAATTGCGGATAATGCGATTAACGATGCCCCAAAAGTAATCTGCCATTTAAAACGCTTCATATAGCCTTAAAAGTGATTTATCTATGTCATTCCCACGGAAGTGGGAATACAGAATTGTCTTTGTGAAAATAAGGAACTATATAATCAAAAAAGACATGGATTCCTGCTTTCGCCGGAAACCCTGGATTCCGGATCAAGTCCGGAATGACAGAAAAGTGTAAAGTCGTTTGCATGACACTACACCTATAACCCCAACACACCTGTATCGATTTCCTTTTTGATGATTACAGGTTTCACAGTTCTTTTTACAATATCCAGAGTGTTAGCAACCTTCAATTTATTGAATAGCAATCCAAATTTAGCCTCTAATTCCTGCAGTATTGGCGCCTTTATATTTGAAGGCAAATCCCACCATTTCTTCTTTAATGGTCCAAACCCTTTCTTCCTTGTGCTGTAAATAAACTGCTCCTCGGTCTGGCCTTCCTTCCTCTCCTTTGCATGTTCCTGTTTTATAAAACCATAAACCTCTTCCCTGAATTCTATGGGCAGATGCTTGCTATCATAGATTATGTTTTGAAATCCTGTAGCAAGATGAACCTCTGATGTCCCTGTCTCCGGGAACATGTTGAAAGCCTCTTCAGGGAGGGTAGATGCGCCGTGTTGAACACAACCTGAAAGGTCGTAAGCTTTTCTTGCAAGGTCTGAAAGTATTCTGAGTGTATCAAAATCTATCTTTACTTTTGCAAGTGTTCCATCAGGCAGTACAACCCCTCCATGGCTTGTGCCTGTCTGGACACTGAGTTTACTTAAACCTTTACCTGCTTTAAAGGTCTCATTAAAACCATCCAGATAAGCCTTTAGTTCTTCTGGTGTACTATTTTTACCCCCTATCTCTCCAATCTCTCCACCAATGGATATCTCCAGACCATCAGGCTGGATTTCCCGTATATATGCAGCAAGTTCTGCTGTCTTGTCAAAGTTCGGCGTTTGCTGTTCTCTGATCGTCTCTTTGTCGAGGTCTACGAGTGTGGATGAATCAATATCAATGTTATAAAACTCGGCATCTATTGCCTCCTTAATCAGACCCCTTATGTAGTCGGTTTCAGCTTTTGGATCACTCAGATAGTTCTTTCTGACAAGCTGGAAATGGTCGCCCTGGATAAATACAGGACCATGATAACCTTCTTTTACTGCTGCTGCAAGCACTGTAGCAGAATATTCAAGGGGTCTCTGTTTTGTATATCCAATTTCTGAACGGGCTATCTCGAATATGAAAGGTCCGACATCCATCTCGATAGTCTTTCTGAAAACCGCCCTTGCAACATCATATGTAAGCCCTCTTATATTTATTGCTGGTACAGTGAAACCTGGATATGCTCTTCCCATCTCTCCGTAGAGGGATTGGATAGATGATGGGATGGCTCCTGCTGCCTTTGCAGCCTCCTTTATAATTACCAGAAAAGCATTTTTCTTCTCACCCTCTGAAAACACAGCCTCATAAATAAGGTTGTCAATTATGGCTCTCAGTCCATTTATGTCTCTTATTTCTACTCCTTCCCTGCTGACGGAAATAACATTTTTCAATTCTCTGATATCCATGATTCCCTCCTTTTTCAAAATTAACAATCTTCATAAGATTATTCCTTTGCTATGCCCTATAAATCGTGAACAATGACATTTTAGCAGTATTTTCAATCAGATTCTATTATTTTTTGATTTTAGCATAAGATTGTTAACAAGTTCAGATATATATAAGACACGAAGGAAAGCTATCTCGGCTTGTTAGAGTAATAATCAAGATACTCATAAATCTTCTTGTAAAGGCAGCTACATCTCCTTTTGCACTTCTTGGATAAATTTTTGGCAGTGGGGAAGAACTCGGCTATCTTGAGTTTGATTATGGCAGTTTTAATATGAACTCACACTCCGATGTGCTACTGATCGATGTGAAATATTTCCTGTACTTCGCACCTTTAAAAATTGTTATATTGTGAAAGTTTCAACTAACAATCGAGAGAAAATATAAATTTTAAGAAAGCAGATAATTGTTGCCTTTATTAAGTTTTTAATGCTGATGCTACCAATATTACTTTCTTGGTTGTAACCTCCTGCTTGTTTTCAACGTCTTTATTATTAAATACTAAAAAAGGAGATGATAACATGAAGAAATGGATCAAGAACGTTACAGTCTTATCATTTTTACTGGCCGTGATAGTTGTCGGTGGGGTCTGTAACTCAGAAGCTGCCGGCTATGGCCACAGATCTGGTGCTGCTGTAAAACTAATATCCTCTCTTAATCCCCCTCTCAGCACAGATCAGCAGGATCAACTGAAGTCTATTTTGTCTACTTACGGGCCCACTCTCAAGACGTTGCGGCAGCAACTCCATACAGCGAAGAAACAGCTGAACACGGATGTCATGGCAACACCACCAGTTGACGCTACAATTCTCGCTGATGCTGCAGCAGTTGCCAAAATAGGAACCCAGCTTAAAGCTGAGCGTGCCCAACTCAACAGTGCGCTAAACGGAGTGCTAACAACGGATCAGATCAAACAGCTCACACAACAGCTCAGAGCGAAGTTTGAGGGCAGGTTAGATGCAAAGATCGACCATCTCCTATTGAAATATGCCCGATATCTTGAGAAACAGTAAACAGGGTTAGAAAGGGAGCGAAATGAATGCACCCGTTGAGGTGCTAACTGATGAACGTCTTGTCAAAGCAGCCTTTTCCGGCGATGATGAGGCGTTCACCGAATTGGTCCGACGACATAAAAGGAAGGTGTTCAACATGGTTGCTCGGTTTATGAGGAATAAGTATGAACTTGATGACGTCTGTCAAGAAATATTCATTAAGGTGTATCAAAACCTAAAAAAATATCGCGGCGATGCGCCATTTGAGCACTGGTTGTCGAAGATAACGATCAATGCCTGTTATGACGAGCTCCGTAAGCAGCGTCGTGAGGGTGATTATGTACCGCTGGAGACCGTTGCCTTCTCGCTAAGAGACCCTGCATCTAAAGAGATGCAGGGTGATGAGGCTTGGAAGATTCTCAAATATGCGTTGGCTAAACTACATCCTGAGGACCAGTTGGTAATTACTTTATTAAAATTGGAGGAAAAATCTGTACGTGAAATCTCGGCATTGACCGGTTGGAGTGAGGCAAAGGTGAAAGTACGTGCATT
>Ga0315281_10011001_pt1 | contig 12418 bp, 10 predicted proteins | sample YL17G07_0_MG_FD_204540 | JGI IMG/M metagenome (GOLD analysis project Ga0315281, IMG submission 204540) | Sediment microbial communities from Yellowstone Lake, YNP, Wyoming, USA - YL17G07_0 | ecosystem: Environmental > Aquatic > Freshwater > Lake > Sediment | place: USA: Wyoming | collected... | reverse complement strand
TCAAAAGTCGCGCCCCCCCACCCCAGGAGGTAGGAAGGCCCCCCTTTGTGGGAGTAGAGCATATTCATGTAGGTGCCCCACTCGTGGACCTTGATTTTGGCATTGATCCCGACCTTGCGTAGATCTCCAACCACCGCCTCCGAAACCTCCTTGTCGTTCAAGTATCGTCCGTTGGGAGAATTGAGGGTCAACTCAAACCCCTGGGCACCCGCCTCGGCGAGGAGCTTTTTGGCCTTTTCCGGATTAAAGGCCTGAGGCCGAATCGCCGGGTCATACCCGAAATGATATTTGGTGAAGGGGGTCCCCAGGCGGATGGCGTTTCCCTCCAGGATATTCTTGATAATCTTATCCACATCAACGGCCTGGGCGATGGCCTGGCGCACTTTTTTATCGGCCACCGGTCCTCCCTGGGTGGTATCGAAAGCCATGAAGATGACCCGCGAGCTGGGGACCTTGGCCACGGAGGAGCGGCCTTTCCAATCCATGAGGCGGGCCAGATGGGGGGGAATATTCACGATGATGTCCGCCTCCTGAGTCTGAAGGGCTGCCACCCGGGTGGTGGCTTCGGGAATGGGCCGGAAGATCGCCTTTTTGATCCTGGGTGCCCCGCCCCAGTAGCTGTCATTGGCCTCGAGCATCAGATGATCATCCTTGATCCAGCGGGCCAGCTTGTAGGGCCCTGTCCCGACGGGGTGGAGGGCGATATGGGACGGCCCTTTTTCCTGGGTGTATTTGGGGGGCATCATCGCTCCGATGGAAGCGAGTTGGGCATCCAGGTAGGGGTATGGTTTGGTGGTAATCACCCGGACCGTGTAGTCGTCCATGATTTCCACCCGATCGATGATTCCCACGAGGGCGGTTTGTTTCAGCTTATTTTTCTTGTCGGCGATCCGCTCCAGACTGAACTTTGCCGCGGCAGCGTTGAAGTCTTCCCCATTATGGAATTTGACCCCCTTGCGCAGGGTGAATTCCCAGGTGGTATTGTTGATCAGCTTCCAGGAGGTAGCCAAAAGGGGAGTGAGCTTCATCTCATTATTCCGGACGAGCAGGATTTCGTAGATATTCGCCAACACGTTGAAAGCCGGCGTTTCATAGTGGTTCTGCGGGTCCAGCGTCGAGGGGTCCACCCCCTGGGCGATCACCACCGTGTCCCGGGGCGCGCCCCCGGCGAAGCCGTAGGCCAGTAAGAGAACGCTGATCGTGGCCAGCAAGAAAAATCCCTTTTTCATTTCCATCCTCCTTTGGGTGCCATGGATTTTGCAGGATTCACTCTATCTTTTTCGAAGACGCAGGACGAGAAGATAGAGAGACGATTCTGACCCTTATCTCAATCGGGCCGAGGGGATTGTCTCCTTCGTCCCTCGGCTGGCTGACGATTTTGTCGGCCACATCCATTCCCGAGACCACCTCGCCGAAGACCGTGTATTTTCTGTCGAGACGGGGCGCGGGGGCCACACAGATAAAAAACTGGGACCCGGCGCTGTCCACATCATCCGACCGCCGGGCCGTGGACACCGTTCCTCGTAAATGGGATTTTTCATTGAATTCCGCCTTGAGGTTGTAACCCGGGCCGCCATATCCGTGGGTGGAGCGGTCCGGATTCCTGCTGTTCGGGTCCCCTCCCTGGATCATGTACCCGGGAATCACCCGGTGGAATAGGGTCCCGTCGTAAAACCCCTTCTTGGCCAGGTCGATAAAGTTCTTCACGTGGTTGGGGGCCACATGGGGGAAAAACCGGAGACTCAGGTTGCCGAACTTGGTTTCGATCACGGCCGAGGTTTCGGCCATTTTTTTAATCTCTTCAGGGCTGAATTTTTGGTCCTTCACCTGGGCCAACGCGGGGCTCAGGCACAGGAGCCAGGCCAGCAAGCAGATTCCAACTTTTAGGGCTTTCATCATGGCTTCCCTCGATCCAGGTATCGCTAATCCCGTTCCTCCTTATTGAATCTTCTCACGGGCGGCCGGCTGGAACAAGAAAAAATCGTACCCCGCCCGGGCGATTTCTCCCTGGGGCTTTTGGAACGGAACATGGGCAACCAGGGGAGGGGGTGGAAAGCATCCGGGCCAAGCCGGCGGTTCGTTTAACTTATCCTTTTCATTCGCGGCGATCAAGGAGAAAGAAAACCGGAGATCTTCTTTTTTTATCCGCCGTCTTGTGGTAAAAATAGAATATTCCTGGAACGAACATTACGGGAGGAGGATGTATGAACGAATTTTCCTTCTGGGAGAGAGAACTTCCTTCGTTCAGCCGCCGGCATTTTTTATGGCTCCTGTCCATGTCCGCCGCCGGGGCGGCGGTCAGCTGCGCCACCAGCCCGGTTACCGGAAGAACCCAGTTCATGCTGGTTTCCGAAGAAGAAGAAATCCAGATCGACCGGCAGAACGCCCCTTTCCAGTTTTCGGCGGATTACGGGCAGATCCAGGACCCAGGCCTCAACGATTATGTCCGTCAGGTTGGGCAGAGCCTGGCGGCCCGAACGCACCGGACCCAGATGCCCTATTCCTTTAGGGCGGTCAATGCCACCTATGTGAATGCTTATGCCTTTCCCGGGGGCAGCATTGCCTGTACCCGGGGAATTCTTCTCTCCCTGGATGATGAAGCGGAACTGGCAGCCCTCCTGGGCCATGAGCTGGGACACGTGAACGCCCGGCATACGGCGCAGCAGATGTCCAAAGGGAAGGTGACCAACACGATTGTGGGCGGCTTTTCCGTGGTGGCCGGCGCCGTAGCCGGGGGGCTGGGGCAGCTGGCGGGCGCTGTGGGAAGCATCGGGGCCGGGGCTCTGTTGGCCTCTTACAGCCGGGACAATGAACGGGAGGCGGATGCCCTGGGTATGGAATACATGGTCAAGGCCGGCTATGGCCCGAAGGGGATGGTGGGTTTGATGGAGATGCTCCAAAGCCTCTCCAAATCCAAACCCAGCACCATTGAGCTCATGTTTGCCACCCACCCCATGAGCGATGAGCGCTACCAGAGCGCGGTGAAAAATTCTCAGACGAAATATGCTTCCGCCCAGAACCTCCCCCTGAACCGGGAAAGGTACATGGATCATACGGCCAAGCTCCGCGCCATGAAGGGCACCATCGAAGAGCTGCAAAAGGGGGAACAGGCGATGAACGGCCAGAAAATGGGGGAGGCGGAGGCCCATTTCCAGAACGCCCTGAAGCAGACCCCCAATGACTATGTCGGCCTGGTCATGATGGCCACCTGCCAGATCGTCCAGAAGAAACCCGCCGAGGGCCTCCGCTACTCGGAGGCAGCCAAGTCCGTTTATCCGCAGGAGGCCCAGGCCTACTACCTGAGCGGATTTGCCAAGCTCCAGACCCGGAACTTCGCCGGGGCCTACCAGGATTTCAGCTCCTATGAAAAAGTCCTGCCCGGCAACCCCACCACCGTCTTCTTCAAGGGATTCTCAAGGGAAGGAATGGGGAACAAGGAGGAAGCGGCCAAGGAATACCACCGCTACCTTCAGGTCGTGCAGGAGGGAAAATTCGCCCAGCACGCCTACGGGCGAATGGTGGAGTGGGGATACTATAAACGCTGAACCCTGATTCTGAGTCGACAGAATTTTCAAATTCTGGGTTATGGTTTCCGTTATTCCTGCCCGTGCAAAAAAAGATCTCCGCGAGGCGAAGATCCTCTTCGAGGAATACGCTGCTACCCTGGATTTCGCCCTCGATTTTCAGAATTTTGCAGAGGAATTGGCCGGCCTTCCGGGGGGCTATGCCCCGCCCGAAGGGTGCCTCCTTCTGGCCCTACACCGGGATCAGGTCGCCGGGTGTGTGGCCCTGAGAAAAATCGGCCGGGATATCTGCGAGATGAAACGCCTGTTTGTGAGGCCGTCCTTCCGCCACCTGGGAATCGGCAAGGCTCTGGCCCAAGCCGTGATCCAGGAGGCGAAAAAGAAGGGCTATACCCGCATGCGTCTGGATACGGTTCCATCCATGAAAGAGGCCCGGGCGCTTTATGGGTCACTGGGTTTCGAACCCATTCCTTCCTATTGCCACAATCCCATCCCCGGGGCCGTTTTCCTGGAGCTGAAGCTTTAAAGACCAAGACTTTCTCTCGCCCGCTTCGCTAGAGCCGCAGAGCTCACAGAGGGAAAAGGAACAACCTTTTTAGTATTAAAACCACAAATCCGCCTATCCTCTGCGTCCTCTGCGCCTCTGCGAGATACAACGGCTTTTTTTCTCTCGCCCGCTTCACTCGATTCCGCAGAGAACGCAGAGAAAAAAAGGGTGAAGCTATTTCTTTTCCGCAAAGAGCTTTAAGTATTGGCCGTACCCCTCCTTTTCCAGGTCCTCTTTGGGGATGAAGCGCAGGGCCGCCGAATTCATGCAGTAGCGAAGGCCGGTCGGAGGGGGCCCATCCGGGAACACGTGGCCCAGGTGAGAGTTTCCCTGCTTGCTCCGCACCTCCGTTCGTTTCATAAACAGCTTGTGATCGTCATGCTCTTTCAGGTTCCCGGGTTCCAGCGGCCGGATGAAGCTGGGCCACCCGGTCCCCGAATCATATTTGTCTCGGGAGCTGAACAGCGGTTCCCCGGAGACGATATCCACGTAGATTCCTTCCCGTTTGTTGCTCCAGTACTCATTCTGGAAGGGAGGTTCCGTCCCCTCGTGCTGGGTTACTTCATATTGCAGGGGAGTTAATTTTTTCCGCAGCCCGGCATCGTCGGGTTTCGCGTAAGAGCCTTTAACCGCCTCCTGCTCCTTCTTTCCTTCCTTTCCCCAGACCTTTTCGATGAACGGGTCGCGCCCGGAGCTGTGACGGTAGTAGCTATACCGCAAGGGGTTCTTCTTGTAATAATCCTGATGGTAATCCTCCGCCTCGTAGAATTTGGTGAATGAGACAATCCGGGTCACAATGGGCTTGGCAAACTTCCCGGATTTGCCCAGCTCTTCCCTGGATTTTTCGGCCATTTTCTTCTGCTCTTCGTCGTGGTAAAAAATGACGCTCACATACTGCGTCCCCCGGTCAACGAACTGCCCGCCGCCATCGGTGGGGTCGATGTGCCGCCAGAACACGTCGAGGAGCGTTCCATAGGAAACTTTTTCCGGGTCGTAGTAGACCTGGATAGCCTCCACATGTCCCGTTTTCCCCGCGGTTACCTCTTCATAGGTAGGATTTTCCTTTTTCCCCCCGGTATAGCCGGATATGACTTTCACCACGCCGGGGATTTTTTCAAAATCAGACTCACTGCACCAGAAGCACCCGCCGGCAAAGGTGGCGATTTTCAAATTTTGTGATTCCGTGGTCTTGGCCGCCATGGCATTTTTCCCCTCCTTGGCAAGATCCGTTTTTTGGCATCCAAAAGCGATCAACCCCAGGGATCCCAGAATCCCGATAAAAAGCAAAGTTATGGTTTTCATGTTCCTTTCCCCCTTTTAAATGCCTTTCTGTTTGGCTACAAATCAGGAGGATTCTGGTGAATGCATGATAATAACCATCAATCACCCAATAGTTTGGATGCCTATAAAATCAAGGGAGGTTCATGAAAAGGAAGGGAAAAGCACAGGCACGACCTCCGGCAGAGCCGGAGATCATGACTTAAATTTTTTCCCGGGGGCTAAAAAAGAAGTTTAACCTTTCGATTTACCTTGAGAGTCCCATTCAATGCTTTCTCCTGAACAGGCCGGGGCATCGACTCGACCCAAGTTACCCTTTTCTGATTATTTAAGTTTTCGCCGGAATTGACGATAACCTGTTAAAAATCATGGATTTTTGGGGTTAAGACACTCTGGTCCAGCCGGACCAGGACAGAATCTGGCGGATTGATTTATTATCACCGATTGATTCTGAACTCGAGAAGATCAGATTATGGAAAAAACCCGTCCCAAAGAAATCGCCCCCCTAGTCCTTCTGCCGACGGTTTCGGCGAAAGAAATCGTCGAACTCCTGCAAGTCCAGAAAGCCAAGGGAGAGGAGCTGCTGAAGAATAGTGCTCTTTCCCCGGGGGACCTCCAGTATTGGAATCTATTCACCAAAGAAATTTTCACCCGGGCTTTCGGCCCCCGCCTGGAATACATTGATTCGATTCTATACACCGGGGGGAATAAGCCCTTATCCGCCTACGAACCAGAATCCAATCTGGAGAAAATGCGGCGTACCAATTTTCAGACGACCTTGAAGAACCTGGAGAATTGCCTGGAGCAACTGCTCGCCAAAGGATCCATCCAGGCCATTTCCTTGCAGGAAGAAAGCCCCCCGCCGACCGAGGAAAAACCGAAAACCCCCCGAGAGATTTCCAAGAATGGAGGGAAGAAAGATTTGGTCAAAGAGCTGACCGTAGATTTGACCGTTCATGAGGATTCTCCCCCCGCCGCAGCGGGGGAAAAGGTGGCCCGTATGACAAAATCGAAGGAACGAAAAGTATTGATCATCCATGGCCGGGATGAAGAAAAAAGGACGATGGTTGCCGGCTTCCTGAAAAAACTGGATCTGGAACCGTTCCTTCCCGACGACGCCGCGAGCCAGGGGATGAGCCTTCTCGAGAAATATAAACAATACGAAGATGCGGCATTTGCGATCACCCTCCTCACGGCCGATGATATGGGCTATCCCCAAGGGGAACCGGAAGAGCCCAAGCCGCGCCCCAAGCAAAACGTCATTTTCGAGCTCGGGTTTTTAATGGGTCGGCTGGAGCCCAACCTGGTTTGCGCCCTGTATGAAGAGGGACTGGATTTACCCTCGGAATTCAAAGGGAGTGTTCTGATCCCCTATGACGCGGGGGGGGTGTGGAAGTTATTGGTTGCCCGCGCTTTGAAAGTGGCTAATGTGGATGTGGATTTAAACAAGGCCATTTAGGTTTTTTGGGAAAACCCCCGCCAAGGCACCGAGTATCCGGGTCTCGAAGGTCTAACATCTCTGGGCGCAAGTGACGGAAAGCAAGGACCGGCGAAAGATTAGCCGCAGAGCTTTCGCAGTCCTTCCAGCCTCTCCCGGCTCACCTGAAGCAGCAATCCGGCATCGGTGGAGAGCATCATGTACTGGACGCCGCGGTCGATCCAGTATTTGGCCTCGTCCACGAAGCGCACGAAGGTGCCGGAGACGACCCCCTTTTCCCGGCAGAGGGAAATCACCTTTTCCATCAGTCCTACGACCCGCGGGTCCTTGGTTTTTCCGGGGACCCCCAGGGATTGCGACAAATCCCAGGGACCCAGGAAAACCACGTCCAACCCCGGGGTTTCGATGATGGCCTCGATTTCCCGCACCGCCCTCTCCCCCTCTATGTGGAGGACGGTCAGGACTTCCCGGTTGGAGGAGGGAAGGTGCTCCTCGGGGGGGACGGCCGAGTAGTTTGCGGCCCGGACGAAACTGCAGAGCCCCCGGTTTCCCTCCGGGAAATAGCGGGCCGCCCGGCAGGCCGCCTCGGCCGTTTCCGCGCTTTCCACCTGGGGGATCTGGACTCCTTCAGCGCCGGCATCCACGACCCGCATGATATTCGACGGAGTGGGCTCCGGGATTCGGACCAGGCTGGTAACGTTGGAACACCGGGCCGCCCGGACGCACTGTTCAACGAGGGGGAAATCAAATACCCCGTGCTCCATGTCGATGACCGCAAAGTCCCAGCCGCCGTATCCCAGAATTTCCGTCGCCGCCGGGCCAAGACGGACAAAAGTCCCGAAACATGTTTTCCCTTCCTTGAGTTTTTTCTTCAGAAGATTGCTCTGCATTGGATATCTCCTTCTTTATTGTCTTAGGAAATTATAAAAATCTTCGTGTCCGCCGAGGATAAAGAAAAGAATTTCACCGCGGAGCACGCAGCGACCCCACCGCAATCAAATTGCCATGCTGGAATGATGGAATCTGAAAACCATTGGAATACTGGATGAACAACGATTTTTTATTTTGCTATCCGATGTAATCATTATTCCACTATTCCAGCATTCCAATTTGTTTGCTGTATTGTAACCCAGAAGAAAAAAAAATTCGAGACTGCTTCTTCCCCCCGGCTTGGCTCGCAGCCATCCCCGCGGGCTTCTGGTTTGTTTTTGACATCCCTCCGGGAATAGGGTAAATCTGAAATGGGAATATTTTCCAGGGATTCAGGCCATGAAAGAAGTTCGTCCATCCCGCGCCTTTCGATCCGGCACCCCCAAGGTCAGCCTGGCGCGGGCTCTATCCAAATTGGGGTACTGTTCTCGGACCCGGGCCATGGAGTTGATCGGGGCGGGCCGGGTGCGGGTCAATGGCCGCGGGGAAAGAGATGGCGCCAGGAGGGTGGATCCGGCAAAGGATCGAATCGAAGTGGAGGGCCGGGTCGTCCCCGCTTCGGCGAAGGTTTATCTGATGCTGAATAAACCCCGGGGGTTGGTGACGACCGCCGCGGATGAAAAGGGAAGGGCCATCGTGTATGAGTGTCTGGGGGATTCGGGGTTTCCGTGGCTTGTGCCGGTGGGCCGTCTGGACAAAGCGAGTGAAGGGCTGCTGCTTTTTACGAATGACACCCGGTGGGCAGCCAGAATTATGGCCCCCCAAACTCACCTGGAAAAAACCTATCATGTGCAGGTGGACCGCGTGGCGGATGAGGAATTCTTAAAAAGGATGACCGAGGGGGTGGATACGGGGGAAGGGGATTTTCTGCAAGCCCGGAAGGCAAGCCTCCTGCGCAAGGGAAAGAGAAATTGCTGGCTGGAAGTGGTCCTGCAGGAGGGGAAAAACCGCCACCTTCGCAGGCTTCTGTCGGCCCTCGGGGTGAATGTCCTCCGATTGGTGCGGGTGGCCATCGGTCCCCTGCAGTTGGGGGCTTTGGGCAAAGGGGAGGTTCGGCCCCTGACCGGCGAGGAGAAGGAATGCCTTTCCAAAACGAAGCCTAAGATCTAGCCGAAGAATGGGATTATCCTTCCAATCCTTTGGGAATCGAGTGTTTTACGGGTGGACCTTCTTCACCGTTCACCTGCTGGCGGCCGTTCTCTTCTTCATCCTTCATCGCCGCTCTCCGCAGAAGCGGTACCTGGTGGAGGGGTAAGAACCATCCTTTCCCCGGCCGGGGCTCAACCCGGACTCGATCGCTCCCTCATCCCCAGCAGGCCGTTCAGCAGAAGCGCAAAAATGGCCAACAAACCGCCGACGAGGGCCATGTCCGTGGGGCGTTCGCCAAAGCCGAGCCACACCCAGATGGGGCCGAGAATGGTTTCCAGGAGGGCGAAGAGGCCGATTTCGGCGGCCGAAAGGTAGCGGGCGGCCACGACCATGAGCACGCACCCGATGCCCAGCTGTACCCAGCCCATGATTCCGAGGACTACAAAGTCCCGGATCGTGGGGGTTAAGGGCCAGGCGAGCGGAAGGGAGACCAGGATGGAAAAGATCCCGGCGAGCATGACCGCCGGGGCCATGCTCACGCTGGCTTGGGTCCGCCGCAGGATGACCACATTCAGGCCAAAGGCGACGGGAACTCCCAGGGCCAGGAGATTACCGATCGTTCGTCCGGAGTCCAGTCCCTCGGAAAACATCAAAACAATGCCCACGAGGGCCGCGGAGATCGTCCCCCAGGTCCGGAGAGAAACCCGTTCTCCCAGGAAGATTCTTCCGGAAAGAGCCACAAAAAAGGGGCCCACACTCATCAGCACCAGGGTGTTGGCCACGGTGTTGCGGGTTACGGAAAGGATAAAAAAGAAAAAGGTCGAGGCCAGAAGGGCGCCCGCCAGGACCCCGGGAAGGCCGACCTCGAAGATTTTCTCGAAAACCTTTGCCCGGTGCCAGAGCGTGAGGATCCCGATCATCAAGACCACCATGAACACGGAGCGCCAGAAGACAATCTCCCAGGGATCGGTAAGGACCACGCTGCGGACCAGGACCCCGCCCGTGCTCCAGCAAAGGCCCGCGCCGATCATCAGCAGCACGCCTTTCCGGTGGGCGCGGGCGGCTTCCAAAGTACCGTTCGATTCATTGACCATGCATTCCTCATTCCAGCCAGGGGGAAAAGAGGATTTTGGGTTCTTCCGAAAAAGCTGTATCCCCTGGCCATTCACCCTTCCCCCAAAAAAGAATTATCTTCGAACTTGAACAATAGCCGGTTTCATGTCATAAAAGGGACTTAGATCGGCAGAGAACTGTTTGAGCGCCGAGAGTCATTTGTTCTATTATAATTCTTCTTGCCCGAATTTGCAGAGCTTTCAAATTTTGTAAAGAATATTTGTTATGCAAACTTACCTCTGAAATCTACCCAACCCCCCCCCTTCAAAAAAGGGGGGGCGAAGGGGGGAATTTCTGGAATTGGCTGGCTGCAAAAATCAACTCTTTGGGCCGGGTGCTGCGGGTATTTTTAGGTAACATTTAGATTTTATCTGCGTTCATCTGCGTCCAATATGAGTTTCTTGGGAAATGATTTGAATAGGAGGACGTTATGCCCGATCAGGAAGTGATGCTGGCCAAAATGACCCGCCGGGAGTTCCGGGAAGGAATCGAAGGGGGGAAATTTTCCACGGCGGTCATTTGCGTGGCCAGCAATGAACAGCATTCGGAACATCTGGCCATGGAACATGATCTGGCCTCCGTCGTCCACATCGCGCGGGAGGCGGCCAAACGGCTCTACCCCCAAGTGGTGGTTACCGCCCCCATGGCCGTGGGGATTTCCGAACATCACATGCACCATAAAGGAACCATCTCCGCCAGGCCGGGCGGCTGGCTGGCCGTGCTGGGAGACGTGGTGGAAAGCCTAATGCGGCATGGGGTGAAAAATATCCTGGTCTTTAACGGGCATGGAGGGAATACCCTTCCGATAATGGGGGTCATAGATCAATGGCGCTATTCCCTGAAATCGAACGCCCCCGGAGTGAACCTCCAGTTCTGCTCCTACTGGGATTTGATCCCCCGGGACTTCCTGCTGAAATACATGGAAACGGACGTCATCCCGGGGCATGCCAAGGAGTTCGAAACCGCCATCGGACTGGCGCTGTTCCCCGAGAATGTGCGGAAAGAAGTCATGCCGGCAATGACGGACAAAGACCCCCTGAAGGCGACCGCGGAAAAGGGAAGGCTCTTCGTGGAAGAGGCGGTCCGGCAGACGGTCGAATACCTGAAAAAGCTGATGGACGGCCAGATCCAGATGCCGGAGCTGAAGTATTTTCCCTGAATTCTCTCGCCCGCTTCTATTTTTTAAATTCTTCCCGCGGCGGGCTGAAGACATCTAATATGAAGGCCGGCTTGTCGAAGGTGAAGGCGAGTCCGTGAAGAGTGTCAGGGGGGACGAGGAACATGTCCCCCTTTTTTATTTCCCGGGTTTCAGGGCCGATGGTTAAGCCTACCTTCCCTTCCAGCACGATCCCCATCTGCTCATGGGGATGGCTGTGCAAAGGGACAATCGGCGCGTTCGGCTGGATGGTCACGTACGATAGCATCAGTTTCTCTCCCCAGGCGACCCGAGTGGTGACCCGGGGGGAGAGTTCCCGTTCCTTGAAATCCCTGGGTTCTGTGAAAAACATGGTTTTCCTCCTCCTGAAGATCTCAATAAAGAATTTACTCCAAGAGCCCTCCCAATTCAACCTCAAGTAAGGAAGGTCCCCTCTCAGAGTTCTCCTTTCTTGCCTTAGGAAGTCAAATCCGTAAAAAATGAAAAAATTGTAATAAAAAGTTAAAAAAAGTAATAATTAGTAATAAAATTCTTGACAAAACCACCCCTCCACCCTATGATCCAATCTGGATAAAGGAGGAAGCATGGCCGAAGAAATTATGAACACCAAAGAGGTGGCGAAGTATCTGGGCATTCATGAGAAGCAGGTCTATGCCTTGATCAAGGCCAAGCGGATTCCATCCACCCGGGTAACCGGCAAATGGGTTTTCCCCAAAAAACTGATCGACGAATGGATTGAGACCAACGCCCGGGGCGGGATGACGGAGGCGCGGCAGAAGGGGCGGAAGATCGAAGGCGCCATTCTGGCGGCCGGCAGCAACGATCCGGTCCTGGATTTCCTCCAGACCGATTTACGGCGAAGTTTTCCCGGCATCTACCTCTTTTCCACCAACATCGGCAGCGTGGAGGGGCTGAAGGCTCTCAACCTGGGGTACACCGACATCGCCTGGTGCCACTTATACGACCCCCGGACGAAAGAATACAATACTCCGTACCTCCCGAGGTATGTTCCCGGAATCAAGCCCGTGGTGGTTAATCTCTTCCACCGGGAACTGGGTTTTACCATCCCCCGGGGGAATCCCCTTGAAATCCGCGGCTTCAAAGACCTGGTGAAGAAGGGAGTCCGGTTTATCAACCGGCAGAAGGGTTCGGGCACCCGTTTGCTCATCGACCAGCAGCTGAAGGAGAGCAACGTCCCGCCGGAGAAAATCAAGGGGTACGAAACCGAACTGAACACCCATTTTGAGGTGGGCCTTTCCATCCTGAACGGAACCGCGAATGTAGGCATTACTTCCATCGCCGCCTCCAAACTCCTCGGTCTGGATTTTATTCCCATTACCCGC
>Ga0315281_10011000_pt1 | contig 12418 bp, 13 predicted proteins | sample YL17G07_0_MG_FD_204540 | JGI IMG/M metagenome (GOLD analysis project Ga0315281, IMG submission 204540) | Sediment microbial communities from Yellowstone Lake, YNP, Wyoming, USA - YL17G07_0 | ecosystem: Environmental > Aquatic > Freshwater > Lake > Sediment | place: USA: Wyoming | collected... | reverse complement strand
AGGGCTAATGACACCAATGCGTATCTAGGCAACCCACCCATAGCGGCAATATCGCTGAGGTTGACTGCCATTGCCTTCCAGCCTAGTTCATTCCAAGAGGCTAAACCTGAGGGAAAGTGGACATCCTGAATGAAGGAATCGACGGTAGCTAGCTGTATTGAGGCATCACCCTGCCAGGCAGCAGCATCATCGCCGATGCCAATCAAGAGGTGCTCATCCTGCCCACCGCCAACCATTTTAGCCAGGAGGTCAATCAGTCCAAATTCCCCCAGCTCTGAGACCTTCATGGCGAAATTATAGCACGCTTATCGCAGGGGTCACAACGTAGTGTACTCTTTCAGTACCTTAGTGACGCCTCAGCTCTCTGCACCTCACCCCTCAAAGACTCTTCAAGGGGATAGGGTTAATGCTCTAGCCATAGGATAAAAAAACTGGTATAGTTTAGGGTAGATGCGTTATGCCATTATTGCTGATATTCATGCCAATCTAGCCGCTCTTATGGCGGTGCTGACTGACATTACGAAAAGAGAAGAGATAGGGGGGGTGTGGTGTCTGGGAGACATAATTGGCTACGGCCCAGACCCACGCCAGTGTATTGAACTCCTGCGCCGGACCAATCATATTTGTGTCGCCGGGAACCACGACCTGGCAGCAATAGGTGAGATAGACACCTCTGATTTTAATCCTGATGCTGCCGCCGCCTGTGAGTGGACGGCAAAGCAATTAACCGCGCAGGATAGAGTCTATCTTAAGGGTCTGCCCTTGGTTATTGAGAAGGATGATTTTACCCTGGCTCACGGTAGCCCAAGGCAGCCTATCTGGGAATATATCCTGTCAATCAGTACGGCTAGGGAAAATTTTGCCTACTTTAAGTCAAAGTTTTGCCTGGTGAGTCACTCCCATGTGCCTGTGATATTCAAATATGGTAAAACTGGCTCCTGTTCCTTTAGCCAATTCTCAACCAATGAGGAGCTTGTCCTCGGCGAGGAGCGATTGATTATCAATCCCGGTGCTGTGGGACAACCTCGTGACGGCGACCCTAGGGCAAGCTATGCTATCTATGATAGCGAAACCAAAAAGATTAAACTCTACCGTGTCCCTTATGATATTGCCGCTACTCAAGCCAGGATGGTAGAGCAAAGGTTACCTCTGCGCTTGGTGGGTCGTCTCAGTCATGGTATATAGCTTGTTGACACGGAGCAGGCTCAGGCGATAAACTTACTACTTGGATTGCCCGAATTATCGCCATGAAAATTCCTGGTGAGGAGGTGATGAAACAAAAGGTAAAGGTTAAGTTTTGTCCTTTTAATAATAGATTGTAGAGTGGAGGCAAAGTTATGGCGAAAATACCGGATAAAATTAAAACCTGGCAGATGGTAGAGCCGGGCAAACTGGAAAGAGTAAGCATTGATGTCCCTGAGATAAAGCCGGGAGAGGTGTTGGTTGAAGTTGCTGGCTGTGGGGTGTGTCACACTGACCTCGGCTATTTTTATGATGGCGTGCCCACGGTAAACAAGCCACCGCTCACCCTGGGGCATGAAATCAGTGGCACGGTAGTCGCCGGTGATAAAAAGTGGCTGGGCAAGGAGGTGATTATCCCGGCGGTGATGCCGTGCAATAGTTGCCCCATCTGTGCTGCCGGTAGAGGCAACCGCTGCTTGGCACAGAAGATGCCGGGAAATAGTATGGGGATTTACGGCGGTTTTTCCAGCCATATTGTTGTCCCCTCCCAGGATTTGTGTGAAGTTCCCGATAGGAAGGGGATACCCCTTTCCCATTTTGCTGTGGTTGCTGATGCCGTAACCTCGCCCTATCAGGCAGCGACGAGGGCTGAGGTAAAACCAGGGGACTTAACCATCGTCATTGGTGCTACCGGTGGTCTTGGTGTATATGCTACTCAAATATTGTCCGCACTAGGCGCCAAAGAGGTGGTTGCCATCGCCCGAAATCCCCAGAAGCTCGAAAGAGCTTTGAAATATGGCGCCACTCATACCATTCAGAGCACAGCAGATAAAGACACTAGGGCTATCAGAGATGAATTTCGAGCCTATTGTAACGAAAAGGGAATACCCAATAACTATGGCTGGAAGATTTTTGAATGGACTGGGACACTTGCTGGACAAAGGATTGCCCTTGAGTTGCTATCATTCATCGGCAAGCTGGTGATATGCGGCTTTGGCATGCAGAAGAATGAGTATTCCCTGTCACGGTTGATGGCATTTGATGCTGATATTCTGGGCTCGTGGGGCTGTCTGCCTAAATACTACCCCAAGGTTCTCCAGATGGTTCTGGATGGTAAGGTACAGATAGAGCCCTTTATCGAGACAAGACCGATGAGCACAATAAAGGAAGCATTTGAGGAAGCTCATAAGAGCGGACTAATACAGAGAATAGTGTTAACCCCTGATTTTTAACTTAACTAAATAAAAAAAGAGGAGGTATATGAATGGCTTTAGATTGGTTACCTACAGAAGGTGGGCTAAAAGACCATAATATCTGGGGCATGGAACACTTTGGCACTGAGGCTCCGTGCACTATATATGAGGAGAGGCCAATCCTTGACCCTACAGGGAAGCCGGTGGAGGGTTTATATAGCGCTTGGATTATCCTCAATAATCCCGACCAGTTGAACTCCTACATCACTGAAATGGTAAAGGGGGTAATCGCTGGCTTTCACCGAGCCCAGATGCAGCGGAATGTTGTTGCCGTTGTCTTTACCGGAGTTGGCACTAGGTCTTTCTGCACCGGCGGTAATACCAAAGAATATGCCGAGTATTATTCCAACAAGCCAGCGGAATATGGTGAATACATGGACCTGTTCAATGGCATGGTGGATGGTATCCTTCAGTGCCAAAAACCAACCATTTGCCGGGTTAATGGCATGAGGGTAGCTGGTGGACAGGAGATTGGTGGTGCCTGTGATTTGGCTGTCGCCTCTGACCTGGCTATTTTTGGGCAGGCGGGACCGAGGCACGGCTCAGCTCCGGTAGGTGGCTCATCAGATTTTCTCCCCTGGTACCTGTCAATAGAAGATGCCATGTGGAGCTGTGTCTCCTGCGAGATGTGGAGTGCCTACAAGATGCTGAGGAAGAACTATCTTAGCAAGGTGGTGCCAGTGCTTAAGCAGGGAGACAAGTTCATCAGGAACCCGCAGGTGATTACTGACAAGTGGATTGAAGATGGCGAGATTGTCTATGGTGAGCCTGTTACCGGCGAGAAGGCACAGGCGGCCAGGGATCTGGCTAGATCGCTGCCGGTAGTTTTGACTCGCTTAGATGAAGAGGTGAATAAGATACTGTGGACGTTCACCAACCTATTCCCCGGCTGCTTGATGAAGTCAATTGCCGGGATAAGGCAGAAGAAGAAGTTCTTCTGGGATTTGGCCAAGAATGACCACCGTTACTGGCTGGCAGTGAATATGCAGGGAGAAGCCTTCCTTGGCTTTAATGCCTTTAATACCAGGCCGATAACTGGTAAGGACACTATTGATTTTATTAAGTTTCGCCAGATGCAGGCAGAAGGTCATCCCTTTGATGATGAGCTGTATGAGGCCGTTTTGGCCAAACCAAAGCAGTGACAAGATAGGCTTGTAAACTAATTAAAGAAAGCCTGGGTTACACCCGGGCTTTCTATTTTTACCTTGACAAAGTGGTGGGCACAGATTAGCATTTCATTGACAGGAGGTAGCTAATCTTAATGGAGCTTGGACTGGTGGGAAAAGCAGTTATTATTACCGGTGGCGGCTCAAATGTCGGTCGGGGCATAGTCCTGGCTTTCGCCAGGGAAGGTTCACATGTTGTGATTGCCGATATAGATGAGGTGCAGGGGGAGAAAACAGCTAAGTTAGCCCGAAAGCAAGGTGGCAGGATAGTAGTGGTCAAGACCGATGTAACTGACCCTGAGCAGTGCCAGGCAATGGTGAAAAGAACACTGGATGAGTTTGGGCGGCTGGATATCCTGGTGAATTGCGTCGGCTGGATATATGACCGGCTGTTTATGGAAAAGCCCAGGGAAGAGTGGGTAAAGGAGGTAGATACCAACTACTGGAGTGTCATTAACTGCGTTAGGGCGGTGATTGACCATATGATTGCCCAAAAAAGTGGCAAGGTTATCAGCCTTGCCTCTGATGCCGGCAAGATTGGGGAGTATAGAGAGGTTGTTTACGCCGGCGCCAAGGGAGCAGTTATCGCCTTTTCCAAGTCGCTGGCGAAGGAGGTTGGGCGCTATGGGCTTAATATCAACGTGCTTTGTCTGGGGACAGTTCCCCCGGCTAGTGATGAAGAGATAGGGGCAGAAAGTATGTGGCGGAGTGGGGGACTATTTTACAAGATGACGCCTGAGGTAAAAGAGAAGATGGCTAAAGCCTATCCTCTACGCCGATTGGGCAGGGCAGAGGATGTAGCCAATGCTGTAGTATTTCTGGCTTCAGACGCTGCCAGCTGGATAACCGGGCAGGCGATTAGCGTAGACGGTGGTTACGCTATGGCTTAGATGGGGGTAAGGTGACTGGCTCACTCTTGACTCAAACCCGGAGGTTATTGCGCCAATTTGACCTTCGGGCGAGAAAAGGACTGGGGCAGCACTTCCTTATTGATGGGGAGGTGCTCAAGCGTATTACATCAGCAGCAGAGCTCACCCCTGCCGATGTTGTTATTGAAGTGGGTCCCGGCTTAGGTGTCCTGACCAGGGAGCTAGCCAGGCAAGCCGGCTGGGTGATTGCCATTGAGCTAGATAATAAGCTGGCGGCGGCATTAAAGCAAACCCTGGCTTCGTTTAATAATATTACTATCATTAACGACGATGTGCTTCGGATTGAGCCAGGGGACTTGATAACGGAGCAGAAAACGAGATTTCCTCAGGCAACTGGCTATAAGGTCGTGGCTAACCTCCCCTACTATATTACTTCCCCAGTACTGCGCCATTTTCTTGAGGCTTCAGCCAAACCTCAGGTTATGATTGTAATGGTGCAGAAGGAGGTAGCCAACGCCATTGTCGCTAAGCCCGGTGAGATGAGCCTCTTGAGTGTTAGCGTCCAGTTCTACGGGGAACCAAGGATAATAGGCTATGTCCCAGCTCAATGCTTTTATCCTGCGCCTAAGGTTGATTCGGCAATACTGCGGATTGACCCCTACCCCCAGCCGACGGTGGCGGTAGCTGATGAGGGAGGCTTTTTTGACCTGGTGCGGGCTGGTTTTACCGCCCCCCGTAAGCAGATTGTCAATTCCCTGGCTCAAGGGCTGGGGGTGTCAAAGGGTGAGGTTTTATCCCTACTGGAAACGGCAAGCATAGTTTCACAGAGGCGAGCCGAGACCTTAACCCTTGATGAGTGGGCATGGTTGTGGCAGGTCTTTAAGGAAAAGAAGGATGTTGACCGTTCTGGCACCGGCAAAGATTAATTTGACCCTTGAGGTCTTAGCTGAGCGCCCCGATGGTTACCACGAAATTCGCAGCGTTATCCAGACCATAAACCTGTGCGACCGCCTTCGTTTCCGATTGAGTCATAATATGCAGTTTCGCTGTGATAACCCGGAACTGGTGGTGGAGGAGGGTCTCATGGCAAGAGCAGCTGCTCTACTTCAGCAGGCAACAGGATGCCCTAAGGGGGCAACCATAGAAATCACTAAGCGTATCCCCCTAACTTCAGGGTTGGGTGGGGATAGCAGTGATGCCGCCGCTATATTGTACGGGTTTAATCGGCTGTGGCAATTGGGTTTATCACCAAAGGAATTGCTTGAGCTCGCCCCAAGGTTGGGCTCAGATGTTGCCTTCTTCCTTTATGGTGGCACGGCACTGGCTAAGGGGCGGGGTGAGATAATAACGCCGCTGCCGCCGCTCGCTCACATGTGGGTTGTCCTCGTGGTGCCGGATGTGCCCAGAGAGCCAGGGAAGACGCAGAAGCTCTATGCCAGCCTGAGACCCAGCCATTACACCGACGGTCAGATTACAGAAAGATTTATAAAAGCACTAAAAGCAGGCGGGGAATTTAAGCCATCAATGCTGTTCAACACCTTTGAGAATGTCGCCTTTGACCAGTTCTCCGGGCTGAAGGTATATAAAGAGCATATTATAAAACTCGGTGTTCCAAATGTCCACCTAGCTGGCTCCGGACCGGCGCTATTTACCATGCTGAAGGATAAAGCACAGGCGGAGGACTTATACACACGCTGTAAACAGCAGGGCTTTGAATCTTATCTAGCTGAGACCTTATCCTTGTCTTTCAGCTAACCAGCTTCTAACTAATTCTTCTTCAGCTTCCCTGGTGGTTATCTTACCGTTCAGTCTAGCTTCGCGTAGCATCTCAAGTACTTCTCTGATTTGAGGACCTTGGGCAATGCCCATTCGCATTAAATCCCTGCCAGTGAGCGCTATCTCAACATGCCTCAGTCGGCTGAGGAAGAGGCGGATATTCTGGCTGGCGGTAGGGGATTCAGTGGCTAAGGAATTTGCCACCAGGGCTTGAGTGGAGTAGCCATCAAGGAAGCGGTAAATACTGCTTGGCGAGAGCCCGGGGATAGCCACCAGCTTGAGTTTGCCCTTAAGGATGATAGTATCCCTGACGGTTTGAGCTAAAGACTTGGGCAGGTTGAGGCGTGATATGAGGCTTTCAGCCTCTTCGCTGTTTAGGGGGTAAACGAGGAGGGCTAAATAGAGCCCAATTTCTGGGGGCTGGGGGGAGGTCTGCCGCCGGGCTTGGTCAAATTTTCCCGCAAGCCAGCCGTTGCCCTTCAGCGCCGGGTGAAGTTTTACCAGCACTCCCAGCTCCTCAGCCCGGTGGAGGACTTTTTCCGGGTATCTCTCCTGTAGTACGCATTCAATTTCGTAGCGTATGCGGTCGCGACTAATGGTATCCAGCATATCTATGTCCCGTTTGAGTAGCCTTAGTGTCTTCCTTTCCAGATGGAAATCAAGCCGTTGCTCATAGCGAAGCCCTCGCCAGATGCGAGTGGCATCATCAATGAAGCTTTTTTCATGGAGCACCCGCAGAAGCCTATTCTTGAGGTCGTTACGCCCGCCATAGGGGTCAACCAGTTTGCCATAGTCGCCGGGGTTGAGGTGGATAGCCATGGCATTGATGGTGAAATCACGGCGGGAGAGGTCGTTATCAATTGAGCTCGGCGTCACGCTGGGCAGTGCTCCGGGCTTATCATAGGTTTCAGCACGGGCAGTTGCCAGGTCAACGCTCCATCTATCCCACTGGAGCTTAGCCGTATTAAAACGGGGATGGGTGGTGATTTTGGCTTGGTTAATCTTTTTTAACTGCTTGGCTAGCTCTATGGCATTTCCCTCCACCACCAGGTCAAGGTCAAGGTTGGCTTGCCCGAGAAAAAGGTCACGAACCACCCCACCGACAAGGTAGAGCCTTTCCCTGCGGGTGAAGGCTACCTCGCCGGCAAGCCACATAAAGTTGACCAGCTCGGCGGGCAGCTGCTTTTCCATTATTCTGGCCAAGTTAATCCGCTTAGGCATTTTCCTTTTATGTGAATGAATTATAGCACAGGTCATTTCTTATGCCCATAAATGAGCTAGTTCAGATAGAATTGACCCCATCCCCCTTTATCCCCCTTCCCCCAGAGGGGAAGGGGGAAATAGTTTTAAGAGGGGGGCTTCGCCCCCTCTTTTTATTCCTCCCTCTTAAAGGAGAATGAAAAGGGGAAAACACTAAAAAGACAAGGTGTCTTTACTACCTAAAAAGGGAAAAAAAGAGTCAAAGAGAGGCGAAGCTTAAAACTCCCCCCTTTGAAGGAGACTAATTTAACGGGGCGTCTAAGAGGGGCACCAGCCCCTCTTTCTTCTCTTCCCCCTCTCCTTGGTAAGGAGAGGGGGATAAAGGGGGTGAGGTCAATAAACAATTTTAGCTTATTGTTATTTGGCTTATGTTCTCTTATAATGAAGCCCCAGAGGTAGATAATGAAGGTGGTTTCAATTGTGGGGATGACTGGCGCTGGCAAATCGGAGGTATCACGGGTATTTGAGGAGAATGGCTTTATCAGGATAAGATTTGGCGACCTCACCGATGAGGGGATGAAAAAAAGAAACTTGGAACCCAGCGAGGGAAACGAGCGTTACATTAGAGAACTCCTCAGGCAGGAGCACGGGATGGCTGCCTATGCCAAGCTTAATCTACCCAGGATTGAGCAGGCGCTAAATCCTTCACAAGGTGAAGGACAGGATGTGGTCATTGACGGACTTTATTCCTGGGAGGAATATACCTATCTCAAGGGGCGCTATGGGGAAGACCTTTATCTCGTGGCAGTATGGTCATCGCCCAAGACAAGGTATGCCCGCCTGAATAATAGGTCAAGCCGACGTTTGACCTTAGAGGAAGCTATTAGCCGGGACAGGGCAGAGCTCGGGAATATCAATAAGGGCGGACCTATCGCCATGGCTGATTTCACCATAATAAACGAGTCTGCCCTGGAAAACTTGATGGTAGAAACAAAAAAGATTGTGGAGATACTGAAACGCCGAAAAGAATAGCAAGACCCGACACTGATGAATATTTCTTAAAGATAGCCTCAGTAGTTGCTGAACGCTCAACCTGCCGTCGGCACCATGTCGGGGCAGTGGCGGTAGGGGATAAACACATCCTGGCTACCGGCTATAACGGTGCTCCTTCTGGCTTTAAGGATTGCCTTGAGCTTGGCTGTCTCCGGGACGAGCTGGGCATACCCTCAGGGACAAGGCAGGAGATATGCCGGGGCATTCATGCCGAGCAGAATGTAATCATCCAGGCTACCCTCCACGGCGTCAGCCTTGAGGGGAGCACCATCTATGCCACCCACACCCCATGTAACCAGTGTGCCAAGATGCTGGTCAATGCCAAAATAAGGCGATATGTCAGCTTTGGCCGGTATGACGATAATTCGTTTATTGACCTGTTCCGGGAAGCCGGCATAAAACTTGACATCAAGAAGAGACCGCCGTCCCAGATAAGCTATTTGGATTAGCCATTTGGCTTGACATTCGTGGTAAAATGGATTACGCCTATTTTTGAGGTTGATATAATGCCAGCTTTACAGGTCAAGGTAATTGTTAACCCGGTGGCCGGGGCTTACTCAACACGCCGCAAGTGGCCAATCATCAGCCGACTGCTGAAGCACATTGGACTATCATTTGACTTTGAGTACACCGAGGGCATGGGGCATGCCATTGAGCTAGCCCGGGCGGCTGCCAGCGACGGTTACCGATGCCTGGTGGCAGTTGGTGGGGATGGGACAGTGAACGAGGTCGCCAACGGCATACTTTACTCCACCGGCGCCACCAAAACCGCCCTCGGTATAATAAGCACCGGCACCGGCAGCGATTTTATCCGCTCGGTTGGTATCCCCAGGGATTACCCCTCGGCTTGTTCCGCCCTAACCAGCTCCAGAAGGTTATCTATTGACGTTGGTGTTGTTGAGTACCAAAGTAAAGGGCAGACCTTACAGCGCTTCTTTGTCAATGGTGCTGGCGTCGGCTTTGACGCTGCCGTGGTGGAGAAAACCGAGCGCCTGCCCAAATACTTTGGTGGTACCATCCCCTATCTGGCTGGGGTGGTAACGGCTCTACTTAGCTATAAAAACAAATCGGTTGTAGTGAATATAGAAGATGAGACGATAAGCGGTCGGGTACTAAGTTTAGTGGTGGCTAACGGTGGTTACCTCGGCGGCGGGATGCATATTGCCCCCCAGGCTGAGCTTAATGATAATTTACTTGATGTGGTAATGATAGGGGATATCGGCAAGCTTGAACTGCTAAAGGAATTGCCTACAGTATATAAAGGGACTCATATTAACCATCCCAAGGTCAGGATGGTAAAGGCAAAACGTATCACCGTTGACTCCCCGGAGCGAATGTTAGTCCATGCCGATGGTGAACTACTGGGGGAAAGCCCAGCCTCTTTCTGGGTGGTGCCGGCAGCTTTGAGCATTGTGGTGTAGTATATTAGCAGTCTATATTCTCTCCTTGATAGATACCTTGATAGCCTTCCGTCTTTTGACTTAGCTTTAGGAAAATAAGCTGGACAATTCTGGCGTTTCTCTGTAAGCGGAACCCTTGAGGATTATACACCACCATCAGGGACTGGGAGCGCCCGGAGTAGCCGGCGTCCCATACCGCCGTGCCCACGCTAACACCACAGCGGAGCAGGCTCGAGCGGGGTCTGGCTAATGCCATAATATTCTTAGGCAGGTGAACAACCTCATTGTAGGTAATAATATAGGCGCCGGGCATAAGGTCAATAAAACCCAGCCCGTCAAAGACCAGCGGTGCCAGGTCAGGCACCAGCCTCTGGCTGTTTTGGACGGTTATCCTGCCCGATGACTGGAGTAGGGCTATCTCACGCAGGGTAAGGTCAATGCCATTAGGCTGCACCTGCTCCTCAAGATTGATATAGCCTTCAATTAAAGGCGGCGTTTTCTTCAGTAGTCGGTGAATTTCCTGCGTGGATAAAATAACCGCCATTTCTATTACCTGTCAATACCCATTTTAGAAATTATTTATTAGCCTCACCACTAGTTTCTTTTAACCCTATCCCCTTTATCCCCTTCCCCTTAGTAAGGGGAAGGGGAAGTATTTTTTAAGAGAGGCTACCGCCTCTCTTTGACTCTCCTCTATTTCAATTTTTCAAGGAGAGGGGGAAAGAGTTTTTAGAGAGGGGGCAAAAGCCCCCTCTCTTACTTCACTCCCCCTTCCCTTAATAAGGGAAGGGGGACAGGGGGATGGGTTGCTAAACAACCTCATTTTACCATATGCCTAGATTAAATAGGAATTGACAAAACGCCTGAAACGTCTATAATGCAACAAACTTAGTCCATTTAGGCTTTAAAGTAAGGGGGGTTATAGTGATAAGAATAGTTACCGATAGCGCTGCTGACCTGCCCAGCCAGTTAGCTGAGGAGCTGGGGATTACCATAGTCCCCTTGTATGTGCGTTTTGGAGAAAAGGTCTACCGTGACGGGGTGAACATCAGTGAGGACGAATTTTACCAAAGGCTGGAAAATACCCCGGTTCATCCTAGCACCATTCAGCCGGGGCCACAAGATTTTCTTGAGGTCTACAGAAAACTATCACCAGACGCCGACGGGATTGTTTCCATCCATATCTCGGGTAAACTAAGTGGCACCTGCAATTCAGCACTGATGGCCAAGGGAATGTTAGAAACGGAGTGCCCTATTGAGGTGATTGATTCAGAGGTACTGACCATGAGTATGGGTTTACTCGCTATAGTGGCTGCCAACATGGCTAAGGCTGGAGAAAGTTTAGACAAGATAGTGGAAGCGGTAAAACAGGACATTCCCAAGATACATTTACTCGCCTTGTTTGATACCCTCAAATACCTGCTCCTCGGCGGGCGTATTGGCAAGGCAAAGGCACTTCTGGGCTCAATATTAAATGTGAAACCGATGCTATCACTAAAGGATGGGGAGGTGGTGCCCGCTGGTCAGGTTCGCACCCGGGCTAAAGGCATAGACAAGTTATTTGACTTTGTGAAAAATGCGGAAAATATTCAGGACTTAGCTGTAGCGTATAGTACCACCCCTGACGAAGCACAAAATCTGGCTGAGCGTATAGGTTCCATATTTGACAGAGAGAAGATAGTGATAGCCAGGGTAGGACCTACGCTCGGGGTGCATATGGGTCCAGGGGCACTGATTGTAGTCATCAGGGAACAATAGCCGACGGATAACAAAAACTGGCAGCGGGTGGATTTGAACCGCCGACCAAGGGCTTATGAGTCCCCTGCTCTACCACTGAGCTACGCTGCCATATGAAGCTAAATTTCAGAAAGTTGGCGACGAATTGGCGACACAATTTTTATTTACCCCAGCGGGTAACACCTCGTCGAGTAAGGCCATAGCGTCGCTTTGCATACCCTCAATTATATGAGAATAGGTGTCCATTGTAAAGGCAACGCTTGAATGACCCAATGCCTCTGATATTACTTTAGGTTTTGCCCCACGTAGTAACATAAGGCTGGCGAAGGTATGTCTCAGGTCGTGGAAGCGCACTCGCTCCAGACCCGCCTGTTTCGCTAGTCTAGCAAATTCATGGCTTAGTATGGAGGGGTCTAGCGGCCTTCCGTCCAGATAGGCAAAAACTAGACAGTCCAAGGTAAGCTCTTTTCCTAGTTCACGGTAAAGCGCTTCCCTCTCGGTCCGGTATTCCCTCAAGAACGATGCCAGCTTGGGGGTCATGGCGACGCGGCGGCGGCTGTGAGCGGTCTTAGGCTCTTTGAACTGGCATATACCACGTCGTTTATATAGCACCTGGGAAACTGATATCGAGAGAAAATCAAGGTCAACATCTCTCCACCTGAGTCCCAATAGTTCACCCTGTCTAAGTCCCGTGCTCACGGCACTATAATATCCCGGGTAAAAATAGCTACCCTTTGCCACGTCAAAAAGGACCTCAACCTCTGTGGGCGTTAGCGTTCGCA
>Ga0315281_10010999_pt1 | contig 12418 bp, 9 predicted proteins | sample YL17G07_0_MG_FD_204540 | JGI IMG/M metagenome (GOLD analysis project Ga0315281, IMG submission 204540) | Sediment microbial communities from Yellowstone Lake, YNP, Wyoming, USA - YL17G07_0 | ecosystem: Environmental > Aquatic > Freshwater > Lake > Sediment | place: USA: Wyoming | collected... | reverse complement strand
ATGGCTGCTTTATTTCATCGGTGCCGGCGCAGGTTTAATGGTCATTGGCAGTATTTCAGGGCTGGCAAAACTGAGCATGGGTGAGATGGCATACCTGGCAGTTGCAATTCTGGCCCTAGGCAATGCTTGCGGGCGTGTGTTGGCTGGGATGCTTTCGGACAAATTCGGGCGCAAAAAAGTTCTGGCAGGCGTATTCCTGTTTCAGGCGCTACTGATGTTTGGCGCAGCCTATGCCAGTCAATCCAGCGGTGCGCTGCTGGTGGTATTGGTCGCCACACTGATCGGTTTTAACTACGGTGCCAACCTTGCCATTTTTCCGAGTTACACGAAAGATCTATGGGGAATGCCCCACTTCGGCGTCAACTACGGCATGCTGTTCACAGCGTGGGGGGTGGGCGGCTTTGTCATGATCAAGCTTGCGGAAATTCTCAAGGCGCAGTCTGGCTCGTTTACCCTGTCATTCCTGGTAGCAGGCTGCCTGCTCTTGACCGGGGTGATGCTGACACTCAAGCTGGACGACCACAAAGAGGAAGCACGAGCCGCTTTGCGTGAGCCACTCGATCTTGCAGCAGTGCCGATAGTTGACTAATTGAATATCCGATTTGGCATCCAGCATCTATCGAAAAAAAACTGGTTCGTAAAACACGAACAATTTGCCCGTAAAGTAATGTTTCAACTCCGTCAAATATGAAAAATTTAATACATTCCCCGGCATGGCTGAACTTGATGGATCAGCAGAAAATCATAGCTGATATCCATATGCGTGATTTATTTGCGGATGACCCCGGGCGCTTTGAAAAATTTTCCATATTGTTCAACGATATTCTGTTCGATTTTTCGAAACACCGCATAACGGAAGAGACCTTGCGCTTGCTGATCAATCTGGCAGTTGAAATGGATATTAAAAACTGGATAAAAAAATGTTCAGCGGCGTGGCTATCAACTTCACTGAAAATCGCGCCGTCCTCCATACATCAATTTTATGTTCAGGAGTATTCATGAGTACCTCAAAGCTTTCTGCATATAAGCCCTTTCTCCGCTCGGACCAAAACTCCATCGAGCACTCGCTGAGCAATCATCTGATGTACACGGTAGGCAAGTCTGTCAAAGCCGCCTCCGAACATGACTGGTATGACACCGCCGCCCATACCGTGCGCGACCATCTGATCGAACGCTGGTCAAGAACAGTTGAGAGTTATTGCGAACAGGATATCAAGCGGGTTTATTATCTCTCGCTGGAGTTTCTGATCGGACGCACACTTTCAAATGCCGCGCTCAATCTTGGGATAGAACCCTTGCTGCGCGAGGGCTTGCGTGCTGTTGGACAGGATTTTGAAAATGTGGCGGAAATAGAAACGGATGCCGCACTCGGTAACGGCGGCTTGGGCCGTCTTGCCGCGTGTTTTCTCGACTCTATGGCCACGCTCGATATGCCCGGACAGGGTTACGGCATTCGTTACGAATATGGCATGTTTAACCAGCGCATAGAAAATGGCCAGCAGGTCGAACATCCGGACAATTGGCTGCGTTATGGCAATCCGTGGGAGTTTCAGCGCCCCGAGCGTTTGTACCCGGTTAAATTTAACGGTCATGTCATTTCATTTACGGATATGCACGGCAAAATCGAGCATCGCTGGATAGGCGGCGAAACAGTGATGGCCATGGCCTACGATATGCCCATTCCCGGCTACAGCACTGATACGGTCAACAATTTGCGGTTATGGGCGGCCAAGGCCACGCGTGAATTTAATCTGGACTCTTTCAATGCGGGTGACTATATCGGGGCAGTGGTGGAGAAGGATATTACCGAAAATCTGTCCAAGGTACTTTACCCGGACGATACTTCCGCAAGCGGACGCGAACTGCGCCTCAAGCAGGAGTATTTTTTTGTTTCGGCATCCATTCAAGATATCCTGCATCGCTTCCTGTCCGGCCACAAAGAGTGGAATCTATTGCCGGAGAAGATCGCCATTCAACTTAACGATACCCATCCTTCCATTGCAGTGGCAGAGCTGATGCACCAATTGCTGGATACGTACAATCTGAAATGGGATTACGCCTGGAGCCTGACATCGGGTATTTTTTCTTACACTAACCACACGCTGATGCCGGAGGCATTGGAGGCTTGGCCCGTGGAGATATTCGAGAAATTATTGCCGCGCCATCTGGAAATCATCTACGAGATCAACCAGCGTTTTCTGGGGCAGGTCAACCATAGTTTTCCCGGCGATTCGGAGTTGCTGAAACGCGTGTCCATCATCGACGAGGAACAAGGGCGGCGCGTGCGCATGGCTCACCTCGCGGTGATCGGCAGTCATACTGTGAATGGTGTGTCATGTATCCATAGCGAGTTATTAAAAACGATTCTATTCGCAGATTTTCACCGCATCTTTCCCGGAAAATTCATAAACATTACAAATGGAATTACCCAGCGCCGCTGGTTGAACCAGGCTAATCCGCGCCTGTCTGAACTGATCACCTCGCGCATCGGCAGCGGCTTTGTTCGTGACCTGTCACAACTCAATAAATTGGTGGAGCATGCCGAAGACCCCGAATTCCGCAAACAGTTCCGCGCCGTCAAGCTCGCCAACAAGCACTCGCTTGCCGAGCACATAAGCCAGCAGATCGGCATTCGCGTCGATCCGGATTCGCTGTTCGATGTGCAGGTCAAACGCATTCACGAATACAAAAGACAGTTACTTAACGTGCTGCACGTCATCACACTCTACAACCGCATCCGTACGGGACAGACAAAAGGTATCGCGCCGCGCACGGTTATATTCGGCGGCAAGGCCGCGCCCGCTTACTGGATCGCCAAGCTGATCATCCGCCTCATCAACGACGTTGCGGGCATTATCAACCACGACCCGATAGTGGGTGATTTGCTCAAGGTGGTGTACTACCCGAACTACAACGTCTCCACGGCAGAAAAAATATTTCCCGCCAGCGACCTTTCCGAACAAATTTCAACCGCTGGCACTGAGGCTTCAGGCACCGGAAATATGAAAATGGCACTCAACGGCGCGCTCACAATTGGCACCCTGGACGGCGCCAATATTGAAATCCGCGAGGAAGTGGGGGCTGAAAATATCTTCATCTTCGGCCTGGCCACACAAGAAGTGGCCGATTTGCACACACGCGGCTACAACCCGTGGGAATACTACAATGGCAATATCGAACTCAAACAGGTTCTGGATATGATCGGCACTGGTTTCTTCTCGGTAGAAGAGCCTGAACGTTACCGTGCTATCTATCAAACCCTGCTACAGGATGGCGATAAGTTCCTGCTGCTGGCCGACTACAGCAGCTATGTCGCGACGCAAGACAAGGTTAGTGCACTCTATCTGGACCGTACGGAATGGACGCGCCGTGCCATACTCAATGTAGCCCGCATGGGCAAGTTCTCCAGCGACCGGACTATTCAGGAATATGCAAAGAATGTGTGGGACATAAAGCCGATGACGCCAACGAAGAAATAAGCGACAGTAATGCATTCATCATCCACGATGGAAACGTGCATGATGGAAATTAGTTCATTCGACAGGAGCCGTGCAGTAACGGCAAGCTTATACGTCCGCACTGGTCAGCCGATGGTTGTGCTGCGTTCCCACAAGGGCTAGACTGAGCTTAAAGATGCGGTCGGCAACAAAGCGGAAGATCAATAATCACTAAATTAAATACAGGGATCACCATGAACACTACATCACCCAACCATACAGAACGCCGCCAGCACCATCAGATACGTGAAATATTTGATCGGGCCTGCGAACTGCTGGCGCCTATCGTCGCCGCTAACCATCCGGTTAAAACCGTATCAAGCTTCGCAATGGCTCACATGATGCAAGAGCACTTCCCCGAGCTATCCCTCGCTGAAGTCAATATTGTCATTCTTACAGTCGAAAAAATGAACCGGGAGGAGCGCTTGCACGCGATTCTGAATAAATAAAGCTGATGCTTTAAAGTGATTGGCGTGCCTGTTTATTACACGCAATTCAATATGAATATGGACGTCATTTTTCTTTTTTACGGACTTGCCTTCCTGGTAATGGGTTTGGTCATCGTCGTCCTCAGGAATGCTGAAAGCCAGTTGGAGCTATCGGGCATCCTCTGGTTGCTCGCAGTCTTTGCTTTTACCCATGGCATTCTGGAATGGACAGATCTCTGGCGAATCGTGCGTGGCGACAACACCGGCCTGGCCGCAGTACGGCCTGCTCTCCTTCTCATATCTTATCTGTTTTTATTTGAATTTGGTCGTCGCTTGATGTTGATATCCTTGCCCGCGGATTCCAATACGATACCCGCCCGTCGCTTATTGGGAGCCTGGATCTACCTACCCCTGCTGGGTGTGATAACAGGCTGCATGGCTGTCTCCGATCAACCCGCTCTGGCGATGACTATAGGCTCGCGATATCTTGCCGGATTTTTCGGTTCCTCCCTGGCCGGAGTGGGGATACTTCTCTATTGGCACAACCGCCTCGAATCACCCCCCCCTCAATTCTCGCATGCTTCGCATAGCCAGTTGGATCGGTGGCGGAGCCTTCATCTCCTACGCCATCCTTAGTGGCCTGGTGGTGCCAGCAGCAGCCTGGTTTCCAGCTTCGATTATCAATCAGGAGACCTTCTTCGAAATATTTCACGTGCCCGTGCAATTGTTTCGCGTGATCTGCGCTGTGTTGATCGCAATCTCCGTGGGATTACTGCTCCGAATTTTTCGTCTGGAAACCATGCAGAGGCTGCGCACCAATGAAGATCGCCTTCACCTGGCAATCATTGTAGGGAATATTGGCATCTGGGATTGGGATGTCGTCAAAAACAAACTGATCTGGGACGAGAGCATGTATGCCCTCTACGCCATACACAAAGATGACTTCGGCGGCAGCTATGAAGCATGGAGCTCTACACTACATCCCGATGATCGTCAGTTTGTCGAAGGCGAGATTCAAGCCGCGCTAAACGGCGTACGCGAATATTCCACCGGGTTTCGTATTCTCCATCCGGATGGTAGCATCCGGCAAATCAAGGCAGCTTCCAAAACGTTTTACGACCAACATGGCACGCCCCTCCGCATGATCGGAACCAATGTCGACATCACCGACCTTAAGCAGACGGAAGCAGAACTACAGTCGCTCAATGAAACACTGGAACAACAGGTAAGCGAGCAGACACAACTGAATATAAAACAGGAACGTCTGCTGATCGAACAAAGCCGCAATGCGGTGATGGGTGAAATGATGCGAAACATCGCGCACCAGTGGCGTCAACCGCTAAATGGCGTGGGGCTTGTGGTACAAAACATCCGTGAAGATTTTCGCGAGAATATATTAACCGAGGAAGGGTTGAATAAAGATGTCGACACGGCGATGCAATGCCTCAATAACATGTCCAAAACCATCAATGATTTTCGTGATTTTTATCGCCCCGACAAGGCCAAAAAGTTGTTTACGCTATATCGGTCGATTGATGAATCCCTTAGCCTCATAGACGCGACGCTGAAGAATAGTGAAATAGAAGTTTCACTAAGCGGTGATCTTGAATTACAAATTTTTGGATATGTAAATGAATTATCACAAGTCATCCTCAACCTGTTGGCCAACGCCAAGGATGCACTGGTAGACAATCAAATTCCCAATGGCAGGATTGAAATAGAACTGCATCAAACCGAACATGCAGTGATGGTTGTGATACGTGATAATGCGGGTGGTGTTTTAGAAGAGGCGATGGAGAAAATTTTCGAACCCTACTTTACGACCAAGATCAGTGGATCTGGAATTGGCCTGTATATGAGTAAAATAATTATTGAAAAATACATGGGCGGAAGCATCACCTTCCGCAACACGGCTGACGGGGCAGAATTCACGGTTAGTATTCCCTCAACCTAAGCCGGATATGTATGAACCTATCACGTTCAAACCATTTACTCCCCTCTCTCACTTGTGGGAGAGGGGCCGGGGGAGAGGGTGAGCGTAAACAGCCGCCCTCTCCCGCCAGCGGGAGAGGGCGTTGATGCAGCTTTCATCCACCGATTCTAATCGCATTTCATAAAATACCAACTCAGCTTAAGTGACCGGCTAAAGCCGGGGGGTTAACCTTGTGATGGACAATAATCCACTGCTATATCTCTTCATTTCATTTTTGCCCGACAATCACCTCTATAAAATGAGCCGCGTAGCGTGAGAGCTTGGCCTGCCCGACCCCGCTAATTTTACTGAATTCTGCGGTGCTGCGCGGACGCTGATCGAGTATTTCCAGCAATGTGCTGTCGTGAAAAATCACGTAAGGCGGCACGCCTTGTTCGCGCGCGAGTTCCATGCGTTTGGCTTTAAGCGCGAGCCACAGCGGGTCTTCGTTGGCACCGGCAAAGGCTGCACGCAAGCGGGTACCGCGTTCGGGTTTACTGCCTCGTTTGACCGGTTCAGCATCGCGGCGCAACCATATTTCGCGCTCGCCGCGCAATACAGGGCGAGCTTCTTCGGTGAGCTTCAAGCCGCCGTAGGCTTCCATGTCCACGTTGATGAATCCTGCCGCGACGAGCTGGCGATAGACACTGCTCCATTGCGCCTGCCCCAGGTCTTTGCCGATGCCAAAGGTGCTGAGTTGCTGATGGCTGAATTGCTCGACTTTTGCTGTGGCTTTGCCAAGCAGTACGTCGATAAGGTGCGCGACGCCGAAGCGTTGCCCGGTGCGATAGACGCAGGACAGCGCCATACGCGCGGCTTCGGTGGCATCCCATGTATCCACTGGTGAAAGGCAGTTGTCGCATTGACCGCAGTTGCCGGGATGCTCCTCACCAAAATAGCGCAGCACAGTTTGATGCCGACACTCGGTAGACTCGCAGTAACCCAACAGCGCATCGAGTTTTTGCAACTCCACACGCTTGCGCTCCTCTAGCGCATCGCCAGACATCAGCATCTGGCGCATAGACACCACATCTCCCAGACCATAGGCCATCCAAGCATTGGCTGGTAAACCATCTCGTCCGGCCCTGCCAGTTTCTTGATAATAGGATTCCAGACTCTTGGGCAAATCCAGATGAGCTACGAAACGCACATTGGGCTTGTCGATACCCATGCCGAAAGCCACAGTAGCCACCATGATCACGCCTTCTTCGAGCAGAAATCTGCGCTGATTTTTATGCCGGGTCGATGCATCCAGCCCGGCATGATAGGGCAAGGCATCCCAGCCCTGCTCCTTCAACCAGGCAGCGGTCTCTTCCACTTTTTTGCGCGACAGACAATAGACAATCCCCGCATCGTCAGGATGTTCGGTTTCAAGAAACGACTTCAATTGTTGCCGCGCATTTTGTTTCTGCGTGACGCGATAGCGGATATTGGGACGATCAAAGCTGGCTACGAAATGTTGCGCCTGTTCAAGCGCCAGACGCTCGACGATCTCTCCGCGCGTTGGCGCATCGGCAGTAGCGGTGAGCGCAATGCGCGGAATAGCGGGAAAACGCTGGTGCAATACCGTCAGCCCGCGATACTCGGGACGGAAGTCATGACCCCATTGCGATACGCAATGGGCCTCGTCGATCGCAAATAATGCAATCTGCTTTTCATCGTCCAAACGCTGCAACAAATCGAGAAAACTGTCCTGCATCAGACGTTCGGGTGCAACATACAGCAGCTTTAAATCACCGCGCAGCAGTCGGCTATAGACGTCACGCGCCGCAGTTGCATCGAGACTGGAATTTAAAAATGCAGCCTGCACCCCAAGTTGTATCAGTGCATCCACCTGGTCCTGCATCAGCGCGATAAGGGGCGACACAACAATGCCTACACCCTTGCGCAAAAGCGCCGGCAACTGGTAGCACAATGATTTTCCGCCGCCGGTAGGCATCAAAACCAGCGCATCGCCGCCCCGCACAACATGCTCGACAATAGCCTGCTGCTCACCGCGAAAGGCAGTGTAGCCAAATACATCCAACAGGGTTTGTGCGGCGGGTGAAGTTGACATCATTAACTTTATAAACGTTGCTTACTCAATACTCATCATGGAAAAAATAAGCTGATCCGTATTCCTCATTTGAGCAACCATCAGCATCAGCAATGCCTTGGTAAATCTGAACTGCAAACCTTCGCTGGCGCGCCGCAAGGATTTTCCTTCAATCTCGATCAGCTCCAAAGGAATTGCCGAGGTTACAGACGATGAACGCAAATGCCTGGTCTCATCCAAATATCCGATTTCACCGAAACAGTCACCCACTCCCATGCGGTTAATCTCTTTGCCATGTTTGGTCACCACTACTTCGCCTTTGGTGATCACAAATAAATTATTGCCCACCTTGCCTTCCTGGATGATGACCTTCCCCGACCCCATACTGAGAGGGCGACTGATGCCCAGGGTTTCCCAAATTTCTATATCGGTGAAGTCGGCAAAGAATTTACACTTGCGCATGAAGTTGAAACGGGTACTGTCAAGTTTTGGCTCTTCCGGAACAGAAATCTGCGGCAATGCAGCCACCAGGTCGTCAAAAAATGCTCGCCACGTCGTATAGCGCAATTCCCTGTTCGGATGCATTGCACGATGTACGGCAAAACGCAGTGCCTGGGGAATATCGTTACGCCAACCTTCCAAAGACATAACCTCCTCATTCAACTTTTGAAAGATAAGATCTTCGGGAGATTTGGCAGTAAAGGGATAGCGCCCGGTCAAAAGTTGGTAGGCCATCACGCCTACGGCATAGATATCATTCTGCTGCGATGGCAGCGCCTTTCTGAAGTGCTCCGGGGCGACAAAGGGCAAGGTGCCCACCATATCAACCTGGGTAAAATCCGATTCGGTGCTGAAAGACGCGCCAAAATCAGAAATCTTCACTTCACCATTGGCACCGAGTAAAACATTGGCAGGTTTAATATCGCGATGCAACACCCCCATCTTGGTAGCAAAATCCAGCGCATTACAAACCTTGTAAAGAATATCAATCAGCTTGTTGATAGGCAGCAATTTGTCCGTGGCGGTAAATTGTCTAAGGCTGCCACCGGCCATATATTCCATCACGATATAATTAAATTCATCGGTGGAACCTGCCTCATATATCTGCACGATAAAAGGATGCTTGAGCTTACCCGCCAGCCGCGCTTCATTCAGCCACATCTTGCGATTGCGGTTGCCCGCAACGGGGTCGTCAAACAAGTTCAAACGGTTCATCTTGATCGCAACATCGCGTTGCTCGTAATTATCAAAAGCAAGCTGCACTTTTCCGCTGGCACCTCTGCCGAGTACCTGCTTCATTTCAAAGCGGTGACCGAATGTATCGTTCTTACTTGCCATTGTTTATTTCAATAATACGTGTGGAATATTCGAGCTTCTGACATTGATAGGAAATTCTACCTGTTTATTGGCATCGATTGAGTATTTTATACAAACTTGAACGCATGTTTAACAATGAATGTCCTAAAAAAAACCGTCTCAATAGTGAAACGGCTTGATTCATTTATCCTAGAAAAAGCAGTTGCATGCTCAGTTATTCACTCAACCAAATGATCATAAATTAATTTATGCATATTGCTACAATCACCAAATGGGTGAGTGTGATCTGCACAGCTCTAACCCCTCCCGGCCTCCCCTTGTCAGGGGAGGAGATTGGCTCTCCCCCTGATAAGGGGGAGCTGGAGGGGGTTTGGTTCAAATAGATTTTCTGGGTTTAACTACGGTTTTTAGGTTTATTCAAAGCATTTTTCAATGTTAAGGAATCGTCCAATCACCATCAGCAATGAGACGGATTCCCTCAGGCTCGGCAAAATGGACGATGTAACCACCCTTTGACGCAAATCGCTGGCCCGGTGCTAGCCCAAGCCTGGGGTAATGGCCGGTGACAGTCCGGTAACTCACCATGCTTTCGATACGCTCCACCATATAATCGCGCACGAAGCTATCCAGCATGTCGGTAATCGTTTCAGCCATAATGCCGCAGGCCAAGTAGGTATTGGCCTGCGTGAGCTCATCAACCAGCGGAATTTTGTGTATCTTGAGCCAGCCTAACGGGAAATTCATGCGTGCCTTACGCATTTCCGGCAAATCCAGCGGATAAGCCATATGTGCTACACGACGCCAAGCCTTGGGCAGAGGAGAGTTTTCCAGCCCCCCCATCAGCCCGGATATATATACCGAGTTCATTTTAGGTAACTCGTCTGGCAAACTCTGCAAGTCCTCAGGCCTTAGCCAAAGGATGAATGCATCACCTGCACTGCCTTGCTTCAACATATTCTCCAACTCATGCTTCTTCGCTCCGGTTTTCAGTACCCGGCTTATGCTCGCCACTCCTGCAGTTCCGCCTGCCTTGATCAATGCGCTTGCGGCCTCTTGCCCTACATCCTCTTCCCGATAAATTTGAACCACACGTTTGATACCCGATTGCCCTTTATTTTCCTGAAGCACCTGTGATAACAAACGCGCTTCGAGCAGCACTCCTTTGTTGAAGTACACCGGATAAAAATCATTTTCTGCTTCAACTGGCAAATCAACATTCGGTAACAGACAAGGGATAGTTGCAGCTTCGCAGAAGCGATGCACAGGCATCCAGGTTTTCCCGCCTAGTCCTGAGATAACTGCAAAAACAGGCTCCGCAGCCTGATGCTGGCGCAATTGCTCTTCCCATGTTAACGGGGATCCTGTCAATTCCCAGACATGCAGTTGCCAACTGCGGGTTACGCGATATTTCACATGCACTGCGGATTGCAACACCCGTCTGCCACCACGCAGAAATTCGTTCCTGTCAGCGAAAAAACGCTCAAGTACATCCAGCATGCCCTTGCGTTTAACAGGATCTGCATCGGGCGTAATGATCGTCGCAAAATGTAATGTATCCCCGCTTACACCCGGTTCAGTGTCAGAAGACAAAGTGGTGAAATATGAAATGAGCGATGCAATCGTGGTATCGTCAAGCGGATAGTGCGGCATCAAAGGGTTAAGCTTTTGACCCTCCTTGCCAATTCCCTCACGGATGGCTCTTGCCAATGAGACTTCATTGTAAGGTTCGCGCTGGGAATTGATACCGGTGCCAAAACGATAGTCCATATCTTCCAGACCGTGACTGCCATTGGTTCTGAACAAATATTTGGCTGTCACGGGTGGAATGAGTATGCGTCCTTCCAGAGTGCCAAGGCCGCTACGCCGGTGACAATTTGCACAAGCCGCTTCGGCACCTTCCACCTGCACACCGATCTCACGATCGCCACGCAAAGGTTCACCCGATGCCAGTATTCCCTGACGATAAACCTTTTCAGCAGCAGTTAAATTTTCTGCCTGTGCCCACACACACGGTGCGAGCATAAATAAAAGAAAGAAAATACGCTGGTACATTTTCAAATCGGCAAAGCATGTATCAGAAACCGCTTTTTACCTGGCATTATTTGGAACCTGAAATTTCTTTATACTTGCTCAGCAAATCGTCAGCGGAAGCAAAACCATCGATTCTTACCCAAGGCTTGCCGGGTGCTGCACGCAACAATGTAACCGGTGCATGATTCATCTTGTCGCCACGAAAAACCTCAAACGCTCTCTGTGTCGCAATACTCGCTTCTGTGGTTCCTGTATAGAAATTCCAACCCGTTCCCGCTTCAAAGCGCTTGGCATATTCGCGTAGTACAGCCGGCGTATCTTGCTCGGGATCAATTGAAATAGAAATCAAGTGTACCTTATCTCTGTCTTTACCCAGCTTACCCTGCAATTGCAAAAAAGTATGGCTGGTAACGGGGCATATCTGCGTACAGGATGTGTAAATAAAATTAATAACCACCGCACGACCATCATTCAATTCATCCGCCAACAGCACAGCCTTGCCGTCATCGCGCACAAGTTTAATTTTCGGCAGCACATACTCGGCTGTCGATGTCTTCGTTCCCTCGGACATTGCGGACATCATCATTTTACGATGCCCTGCATGGGGATCGACTGCATCGTCCGCAAGTACTGCGCCGGCAATTGGGACTATCATGCCAATTGACAGCAGCATAAGCAACTTGCTATTAAATATTCTCATCTCATACTCCATGAACCCAATTTTGCATTTTTATATTGGTTTAGTGAAACGCGTATCGTCCAGTTTTGGATTGACCACAACGTGCTCAATATTAATCTTTTCTGAACCATTCACACCTTCAATATTTGTTGCCAGTTCAAAAGGAATTTTCACCCCGTCCACTTTCCTGTAGTTATTAAAATAGGTTGCAACCTGGTGCAGCTTGCCATCGAGCTTGCGCGGCACACCATCCATTTTTACATCCAGATACGACTGTGCATCAATCCACAAATTACGCACATCACCATTTTTCAGCGACAATTTCAGCTTGTATGTTTTATGACCGTTTACCTGCTCTGTGCCAAGCAGTGAAACCTTGGTCCCCTTGGCAGCGTAATTAATCAAAGGACCGTCCAGTTCTTGCTGCTGTGCGGCAATTTTTTCTTCCAGCGGGCTAAA
>Ga0315281_10010998_pt1 | contig 12419 bp, 9 predicted proteins | sample YL17G07_0_MG_FD_204540 | JGI IMG/M metagenome (GOLD analysis project Ga0315281, IMG submission 204540) | Sediment microbial communities from Yellowstone Lake, YNP, Wyoming, USA - YL17G07_0 | ecosystem: Environmental > Aquatic > Freshwater > Lake > Sediment | place: USA: Wyoming | collected... | reverse complement strand
AGCCCATCCGCTCGGCGATCGCGCTCAGAATCTCGAGGTCGGAGCGGACGCCCGGCGGCGGCTCGACCGCGCGCCGCCGCCGCAGCACCCGTCCCTCGAGGTTCGTCATCGTGCCTTCTTCCTCAGCCCACTGCGTCGCGGGCAGCACGACGTCGGCCAGGCTGGCCGTCTCCGAGAGAAAAAAATCCGCGACCACAAGAAAATCGAGTGAAGCGAGTCTCCGCTCGATATGCCCGGCGTTGGGCGCGGAGACGACGACGTTGGAGCCCATCACGAGCAGCGTCCGCACGCCACCTTGGGTGCCGAGACTGTCGAGCAGTTCGTAAGCGGAACGACCGGGGCCTGGAAGCGTCTCCGCGTCGACGCCCCAGATTTCAGCCACGTATGCGCGATCCGCGGGGTTATCGATACGACGATAGCCGGGAAGCTGGTCGGCCTTTTGTCCGTGCTCGCGCCCGCCCTGTCCGTTGCCCTGGCCGGTGAGAGAACCGTAACCGCAGTACGGCTTGCCCATCTGGCCGAGCGCGAGGGCGAGGTTGATGAACGCCAGAACGTTGTCGACCGATCTGCTTTGTTGCTCCGCACCGCGCGCGGTCAGGATCATTGCGGTCGTCGCGCGTCCGAGCAGGTGCGCCGCGTCGTACAGTTGTCGGACCGACACCCCGGTTATGCGCTCCACCCGCTCCGGCCAGTACGACGCGACCGTTCTTCGCACCGCCTCGTAGCCCGTCGTTCGTTGCGAAACAAATTCGCTGTCGATCAATCCCTCCGCGGCCGCGATATGGAGCAATCCGTTGGCCAGCGCCGCGTCGCTTCCGGGCGTCAACTGAAGATGCAGGTTCGCCGCCCGCGCCGTCGGTGTGACACGCGGATCGACAACGATCAGACGCCCCCCGCGCCGCCGTTGCTCATCGAAGTACTGCATGATCGGCGGCATCGTCTCCGCGACGTTCGCGCCGACCAGCAGGATCACTTCTGCTCCGGTAATGTCTTCGAGCGGAAACGGCAGCCCGCGATCGATCCCAAAAGCCTTTATCCCCGCGGCAGCCGCCGAGGACATGCAGAAGCGGCCGTTGTAATCGATATTGCGCGTGCGCAGGGCGACTCGCGCGAACTTGCCCAGCAGATATGCCTTCTCGTTCGTTAGGCCGCCGCCGCCGAACACGCCCACTGCGTCGCGGCCGTATCGCTCCTGCGTCCGGGTGATTTCCGCTATGACGCGGTTGAGCGCTTCATCCCACGATGCCGGTCGCAAGTCGCCGGTTCTGTTGTCCCTGATCAGCGGCGAAGTCAGGCGCTCGGTACTCGACAGAAGCTCGGCCGCGGTCCATCCCTTCTGACAAAGGCCGCCCTTGTTGGTGGGAAAATTCCGCGGCGCAACTGTTACCTCCGCGCGCGCGAGCGTCAGGTTCATCCCGCATTGCAAAGCGCAATAAGGGCAGTGCGTCGCGGTCGAAGCTTCACGCCCGAATTCTCTCAGCGGCTGGGTCATGATCTGTACGCCGGAGATTTCAGAGTGGCGGCGGCGACGATGTGACTCGGACGATCCGTGAAAGCTAACTCTTTCCGAACCTCGAAAGAAAATGTTCCCGCGTAGGCGTGCTGTACATGGCGATCGGCAAATGACCAATCGCGCGTTTGGATTTGCACGACGCGATGCCGGCCCCTCACTCGCCAAATGTTCTTCAATCTTCCTCGCGGCCCCGTCACGACCTCACCTCACTCATCACGTCTGGTACTTGCCATCATTAGTTGGGGCGCAAGAGCTGGTGCGCTCTTTGCTTGAGGGGGAACTGCAAGGGTGATGCCGCCCGCGATCTCACGATGGCGAGAGCGCCTCCATGCGGTTTGCCGATCGATGCGTCGGCCGAGACAGACGTACGGTGCCGACGTGGCGAGCATATGCCCAGGCGCGGTGCCGGATTGTTGGGCGTTACCGGGAGCGTGAGCGATGGGTAATCGCGGCGATTAGGAAGTGTGATGGAGCTTGACCCTAAATTTTTGAAAGCGTTTCGTGCGGTTGCCGACTGCGGAAGCTTCACCGCGGCCGGCAAAATGCTTGGGATGACTCAATCGGCTGTTAGTCAGAACATCCGGGCACTTGAGAAAGAACTCGGTGCCGCGTTGCTGATTCGGTCAAACAGGCTGGTGGGGCTCACGCCGGCCGGCGAGATCTTTCTGCGCTCCGTGCGCCAAGTCCTGGATCAGCTCGAGCAGGCGCGATCGCTGGTGAGCGAATATTCAGACGGCGGAGGCGGACGGCTCAGGATAGGAGCACCGGCTGATGCATGTCGTTGGCTGTTGTCACCGATAATCGCCGAACTTCGTCGGCGACTCCCCGGAACAGAACTGCTCGTACACACGGGAGACAACGCAACCAACCGCGATCGCCTGGTTGCCTGTGAACTCGACTTCGCGTTGCTGCACGGTCCGGTGCGGAACAATTCGTTCGCGATGGTCGAGATCGGACGCGACGAGCTGGTGATACTCGTGCCTCCCGATCATTTGTTGGCGCGCCACGAGAGCTTGACTGCCGAGGAGCTGCGCGACCAGCCGATGATCCTTCCCGCTCAAGCCGCCGGCGACTCCCCGCCATGGAACAATTTCCTGATCGAAGGCGGTGTTTTCCCCAGGATCGCGGTTGAAACCGACAGCCTTGAACTTGCCAAGCAGCTGGTCCTCGATGGCCTTGGAGTGACGATTGCTCCGCGATGGGCCGTGCAAGCGGAGGTTGGGCGCGGCGAACTAAACGCTGTCGGCTTCGGTCGTGTCGGCCTGTGGCGCAACTGGTACGGTGCCTATCCCCAAGCCAATAGGCTTACCGCACAAGGACGCACCTTTCTTAGAGTCTGCGGACAGAGGCTGCCACGGCTCTTCGCCGCAAGCTCGCACATCGCCCCTGTCCTCGGGCCGGATCCGATTGACGCCCGCCGAACGAACGATGCCTGAAATTACACCTAATCAATCGAGGGTCTCCCTCAGCCCCGGCAGACGCGGATTGCCTCGTCCTATCGGCTCGTTGTCATGTCGATAGCGGCCGAACACGGGATAGGAAGTTAGTCATGGATTGGTTCCCGATTTTTGTAAATCTACGGGGCGCTTCGTGCCTTGTCGTTGGGGCGGGCGGGGTTGCGCTGCGCAAGATCGGGCAATTGCTGGAAGCAGGCTCGCTCGTTGTGGTTGTGGCTCCCAAAGCGGGGCACGGCGTCGCCGGCCTCGCGGCCGCGGGAAAAATCCGTTATCTCGAATCCTGTTTTCATCCCGACATGGTAAAGGGTCATCGCTTAATTGTTTCAGCAACAGACCGTTCCGATGTAAACAGGGAGGTCGCGGCGGCTTGCACCCTGCACGGCGTGCTCGCGAACATTGTTGATGACGGCTCCCGCAGTGACTTCATCATGCCCGCGATCGTCGATCGCTCGCCCTTGTTGGTTGCTGTAAGCAGCGGCGGTAAAGCGCCTGTCCTGGCGCGACAAGTTAAGGCCTTGATCGACAATCACCTGCCCGCCGGTTTAGGGCGTCTGGCCGATCTGATGGGTGCTTTCCGCGACACGGTAAAAAAGCACCTCGGCGACAGTGCGACGCGGCGGCGGTTCTGGGAGCGTGTACTCGAGAGCCCGATTGCACAATCAGTGCTCGACGGTCGCGAATCCGAAGCACGTACCTCGATGTTGAAGTTGCTGAACGAAACCCGGATGGAAAAATCCGAGGGTGAGGTTTACCTAGTTGGCGCCGGCCCGGGCGATCGCGATTTGCTGACGCTGAAGGCGGCGCGCTTGATGCAGCAGTGCGATGTGGTCCTGCATGACTGCCTGGTTTCACCGGAAATACTCGCTTCGGTCCGACCCGAGGCCGAGCGCATCGACGTCGGCAAGCCCTTCGGTTCGCGCGGGATGTCGCAAGCGCAAATCAACAGGCTGATGGTGTCGCTCGCCCGCGAAGGCAAGAAAGTGCTGAGGCTAAAATCGGGGGATCCGATTATTTTCGGCCGCGGCGGCGAGGAGATGGCCGCTTTGGCCGAGGCGCGCGTGCCTTTCCAGGTCGTGCCGGGCATCACGGCCGCTTCAGGATGTGCCGCGTATGCGGGTATCCCGCTGACCCATCGCGACCACGCTCATTCCTGCACGTTAATCGCCGGCACGACGCGCGATGGCAGGGTTGCGGATATGGACAAGCTTTCGCCGGGCCAGACGGTGGTTTTCTACATGCCGCTCCCGAACATCGAAGCGATATGCAAAGGGTTGAGCGAGCGCGGCTTTGCGGACAGCACACCCACAGCGCTGATCTCGCGCGGCACGACCGCCAGGCAACAGATCTTCACCGCGCCACTGGCATCGCTCCCGGCCCTGATTACGGAACGTCGCCCGCCGTCGCCCAGCCTGTTGATCGTCGGGGATGTCGTTAAGCTGCGCGAGCGGCTTTCCTGATTTTATCCCGTGTCTATGCAAAACTTTAAATGCGAAGCGGAAGCCTGGTGCATCCTTGTTCAACGATAGGTGCTTCCGTACCTGGTTATAGTAGGACCTACATGCTTTCAGGACCAGGCGCGGGTGCGATTCGCCGAACGCGAGGAGCGCGCCGATGGATCACGTTAAATCTCGAACTCGACGCTGCGCGATCTATACGCGCAAGAGCTCCGAGGAAGGACTCGAGCAGGACTTCAATTCTCTGCACGCGCAGCGAGAGGCCTGCGAAGCGTTCATCAAGAGCCAGGCAGGCGAGGGCTGGCGTCTGGTCAAGACCGCCTATGATGACGGCGGGCTATCGGGCGGCACCATGTAACGGCCGGCATTACAACGACTGCTGGCGGATGTCCGCGAGGGGCTCATCGACGTCATCGTGGTCTACAAGGTCGATCGGCTTACGCGGTCGCTCGCTGACTTTGCGAAGATGGTTGAGGTGTTTGATGCGCGCGGCGTCGAGATGCGGATCATTCTTGACGGCAACGACGACGTGCCGCGAAAAGTCGACCCGGCACTGTTGAAGGCCATCGCGCGCGCGCACCGATGGTTCGATGAATTGGCATCCGGCCACATGCGATCGCTGGCTGAGATCGCAAGACGTGAAGGCATCGGCAAGCATTACGTCGCCCGTCTGACGAGATTAGCGCTTGTCGCGCCCGGAATTGTGGAGGCGGTGGCCCAGGGGCGCACTCCGACTGCTCTCAATCTCCAGATGCTAATGACCAGCCGCGTCACGCTACCGCTGGAGTGGAAGGAACAAGAGCGACTACTCGCCCTCGAGTAGCGCTGCCTGGCAAGGTCGCGGATCTCGCTGAAGCATTATGGCCGAGCGGCGAATGGTGTGGCGCTGGAGGTGCTGCCGGGCAAACTGCTAGTTATGAGTAGATGGACCGTTGGTTTACCGCTTGCCGAATTCCGGCTTGTGATTACCCTCCGGCCTCAAGAGCCACTCGTCCGTCAACATTCCCTTGGCGCCCAAACCCGTCGTGACTCCACGCGGCGCGAGACTGTGGTCGCTGTGGGGAAAATGGAACTCGCCAATTGAGTACCATCCGCTGCTCTGCCACATGCTCGATGTGGCGGCGGTTGCTAACCGCCTCGTGCTTGAAATTGCGCCGGCCGCTCGCAAGCGGTTCGAAAGTTTTCTTGGAGAGGGCGATGCGCTTGCATCCTGGCTTGGCTTCCTGGCGGCGCTCCACGATTTAGGCAAGGCGTCCCCCGCGTTTCAGTTTCATCCAGGATTGAAGAAGGGCGACAAGAAGACCATCCGCGAGCGGCTGAAAAGCGCCGGGCTTCCTCTTCCGCGCTTTCCGGCACCCGCGGTGATCCGCCACGGCGTAATCGGTGCCAAGGTATTGCCGAGCCTTCTTGCGCCGCGGTTTGGATTCAGTTCCGACGCGGCAGACGCCTACGCGCGAATCGTCGGCGGGCATCATGGCGCCTTCCCCACGCTCTACGAGATCGGGGCACTCGAAATTGGCGAGGACGCCGTCGGCTCTGATGAGTGGGACGAAGCGCGGCGCGATCTGATCGATCTCATTGCCGGTCGCTTTAAGATTGACAGTACGACCGCCCCGCGCGTTCCTCGCGGACCGGATGCCATCGCGCTCGCGGGTCTGGTCTCAGTGGCCGACTGGATCGGATCGATGCGCGAGTATTTCGGCTTCGCGGTGAGGGACGGCGCCGCTGTCTTTCCTTTCCGGACTGGGTTCCCCCTCGTGACTCCCCCTCCGTCTGTGTGTCCATTTCCATCTTTAGTTTCAGTATTTCTTTCGCTTTCCAGATCTCCAGTTTCAGTCTCTATGCTTCGAAGGGGCTTCGAAGACCTCTCGGACCGAAAATAAGCAGCGACTTGGTAACGCTCGCCGTACATCTCAAGCAGTAGGTCGAAGAATGGCAGGTCGCGCAGCTTCTCCATTTCCCGCCAGACCCAGGTTATGTTGTTGTCTTTTCTCTCGAGCCGCTCGCCGATCTGAAACCGCGCCATGTTCAGCACGAAGACGACCGGACTCGCTGGCGCTCTCGCCGCAAACGGCCGAACGCGAAATTGAAGACCTGGCGCGCGGCTTTCTGGATTGAGTACAACTCCGCCAGCAAGGAACCCCACCGACAGTTCTTACCGTCCGCGTCATTTCGCGCCGGTTTCGGCCGTTACTTGCGCTCGCCCAGGCCCGCATCGTCACGCGCGCACAGCGCAATCGCCGAAAAGTCCAGGTCGCCGCGTCCCCTGGCAATGCTCGACACGAACCGCTCGCGGGCAAATGCGGCTATCGGCAGTGGTGCTCCTGCTTCGGCCCCGGTCTCAAGCATCAGTTCGACGTCCTTGAGGCCGAGTTCCATCCTGAATGACACGGGCTTGTGCACCATGCGGGCGATCTCGGACCCAAAGCCCTGGTACACGAGACAGGCAAAGGCTGTTTGCGAGAGCATCTCCATCGTTTTGACCCGATCGACGCCGCTCTTTTCCGCCAGCGTGAGCGCCTCGGCGACGGCTTCGATCGAGGCAACGATCAGGAAGTTCATGGCGAGCTTCACGACGTTGGCGGCGCCGGGGTCCTCGCCAAAGTCGAACACCTTCTGCCCCATCGCCTCGAGCAGCGGGCGAACTTTTTCCTTCGCGGCGTTAGGCCCCGACGCGCAGAGCCACATTTGCTTCAATCGCGCCGCGTCGGGCCGCCCGAAGGCAGGCGCCGCAACGTAGGAACTCCCGCATTCGGCGTGATACCGAGCGAGCCGGCGCGAAATCGCGGGCGACACCGTGCTCATTGAAAGATGGACCCCGCCGGGAGCGAGGCGATGCGCAATCGTGTCGGCGCCGACCACGAGACTTTCCAGCGCGGCGTCGTCAGATACCATCGTGACCACGGTCCCGCCGGAAACCGCCGTATGCGCTGAATTGGCGGCAAGCTCGGCACCGCGCTCGATCAGCGGGGCCGCCTTGGACGCCGTGCGATTATAGACGCGAAGCTTGTATCCCGCCGCGATGAGATTCTCCGCCATCGGGAGCCCCATCGCGCCAATTCCTATGAAGCCGGCTTCCTGTGCCATTTGTGACCTCCCGGAAAACCCCGCCCAGTGAGCGATCGGGAACGGCGCTTGTCACCGCTGCGCATCGATAAGGCCCGCGCACGAACCAGTATAGTGATTCGAGCAGGTCGCGTCAGATTCGGAGCACGGCGCTGCGCGCGCTTCATGATGAGCAACTGGTGTTTGACCGCCAGTGATTCTGCCGCCACTGCGCCAAGACCGCCCGGCCTGGCAAGCTTTGCCAGGGTCACCAGCAGATGGGCGATCAAGATGAACAGTTCAACGGGTCGGGGCTACGGTTTCGACGTAAAATCCGCCTTGCCGGTGTCAAAATCTACAGGTACGGAACTATGCTCTTCGACGATTAGCCACTTCCCCTTGATTTTGCGGTAGCCGTCGGTGACTCGAAGAGTGAGGTCAACTTTCTTGCCGTCTTTATTGGTACCGACGAAATGGATAATGGAGTGACCAAAGCCGAGCTTCGCGTCGTTCGTCACCTTTAGATCGCTCATCTCGACGGTTACCGGGCCAGGAAAAGTGGTCAGGAAGCCCTCCCAATCCTTCTTGTACGCTTCGGGACCGACAAACTGGCGCGGCGGGTTAGCATCATACGCAAACAGACTGTCGTCGAGCACATAGCACTCCATGATGCTCTTGATGTCTAATGCCCTGAATCCTGCCACGAGGTGAGCCTCGAGCGCCTTGATTTGCGCCTCATCGCTGGACGTTGCATAGGCGGGCAAGCCAGCGTTGAACAGGATACCCGCGAGGAAGATCGCTAGAATCCAAAATCTCTTCAGTTTCATCAGTGCAGCTCCTCTTCCAATATTCAAGCGCGATCAGGAAACCCCGAAATGTTCCTTGCGTGCGCGCTGCGCTCCTGATGCCGCAGCGCCCGCGGCGCGAAGTTTAATACTTCGCAATCACCTCGCGGCTAAACTCTTCGATCAGTGCACGGCCGTCGTTTACAATCTGGAGAGCAACTTGTTTCAGCCCGGCAGCCTCCAGTTCCCTTAGCCGAGCGATAATTTCTTCACCTGTCCCGGTCAAGGTGCCTCCGCGAATCAGGTTCTCAGGCAGATAGCGGTCTTCTCCGGGCTTGAGGTAGATAAGATGCCCCTCGTGCACTTGTCGGTAGCGCCGGTCTGCGGGAGTTTTCATTTTTGACACGTACTCGTCACGGTAGCGGTTTGCCAGGTCCAGTAGCCATTGCGGATACCGCGCAGTTACTGCCGAATGCTCCCACGCCGCATGAAGTCCCACGATTGCAAATGCGCCGACACGCTGCACAACACGCGGCGATGTCGCGCTCTCTCCAGGACGCAAGATACAGCCTGTCGTCAAGGTAACAGTCAGAAAGTCGTCGGGGAGAGAGCGTCCGGCGACAGCCGCGCCCTTGCGCACTATCGCCAAATCTTCCTGGAATGAGTTAGTATCGACTGTATTCGTGAACCAGCCATCGGCCAGTTCCCCCGTCATCGCCAAGACCTTGGGCCCATTCGCCGCGACGACGATGGGAATCCGGTCTTTAATGTTAATGTAGCCGTAGTTGGGATGCACAAACTTGATCCAGCGCTCATGCTTGCCCTCACGGAAAAGGATCTCGTCCCCACTTAGCAACTTCCGGCAGTTAGTGATGGATTCACGCAACGTGCTCAATGGCAGCGGCCGTAGCCCCATAGCGTACCGGCCGGTGAAGCCGGTTCCGAGGCCCAGAATCGTCCTGCCTGGGGCCAATTGATTAATAGAAGCGATCGAGTGCGCGGTTACGGCGTCAATGCGATTCCTTGGTATGGACACACCAGTTGCAAGTTTAATCCTTTTAGTGCGTTCTGCCGCCAAGGCCATGCATACGTAGACATCGCTGTAGAGCATCTGCGAGTCGTAATACCAGGCGTGCGTGAAGCCATTATCTTCAGCGAGCACCACATCCTTCCAAGCGTCCATCCGACCCGGAGAGACAATACCAAACTCCATAAAGCCCTCCTCGACTAGAGCTGCAAGGCCACTTAAACGTTTTACCGCAAGGAGCTCACCGGCGGTTAATACTTCGCGATCACCTCGCGGCTAAACTCTTCGATCAGTGCACGGCCGTCATTTACAATCTGAAGAGCGACCTGCTTGAGCCCGGCAGCCTCCAACTCCTTCAGGCGGGCGATAATTTCTTCGCCTGTGCCGGTTAAGCTGACTCCGCGAATGAGATTTTCAGGTATATAGCGGTCTTCGCCGGGCTTGAGGTAGATAAGATGCCCCTCGTGCACTTGTCGGTAGCGCCGGTCTGCGGGAGTTTCCATTTTTGACACGTACTCGTCACGGTAGCGGTTTGCCAACGCCACCATCTCCGGCGGTAAGGGTGCAGCTACCGGCGAATGCTCCCACTGTGCATGGAGCCCCACGATTGCATATGGGCCGACACGCTGCATGACACGCGGCGATGTCGCGGTCTCTCCAGGGCGCAAGACACAGCCTGTCGTCAAGGCGACAGTGAGGAAGTCGTTGGGAAGAGACCGGCCGACCGCGGTTGCTCCGCTGCGGACCGTCGCAAGATCTTTCTTGAAGCTGTCGGTATCGGCCATAAGCGTGAACCAGCCATCGGCGAGTTCCCCGGTCATCTGCATAACCTTAGGCCCGTGCGCCGCAACAACAATCGAAATTCTGTCCTTGATATTAATGTAGCCATAATTGGGATGGATGAACTTGATCCAGCGTTCATGCTTGCCGTCGCGGAAGAGAATCTCGTCGCCGCTTAGCAACTTCCGGCAGTTGATGATGGACTCACGCAATCTGCTCATGGGCAGAGGGGGCAGCCCCATCGCGTATCGGCCGGTAAAACCGGTTCCGAGGCCGAGAATCGCCCTGCCGGGAGCCAATTGATTAATGGAAGCGATCGAGTGCGCGGTGACAGCGTCAATGCGATTGCTGGGTACGGCAACGCCGGTTCCAAGTTTAATCCTTTTAGTGTGCTCAGCCGCCAAAGCCATGCATACGTAGACATCGCTATAAAGCATGTGGGAGTCGTAATACCAAGCGTGCGTGAAGCCATTCTCTTCAGCGAGCACTACATCCTTCCAAGCGTCCATCCGACCCGGAGAGACAATACCAAACTCCATAAACTTTTCCTCGACTAGAGCTGCAATGCCACTTAAACGTTTTACCTCAAGGAGCTCACCGGCTTCTTCTCACTCTTTGATATCCGCAGCACGGCCTTCATCGTGTTCCGATGCAGAGTGCCGATTCCGCTGAGGCGCTGATGCTGCCAGGTGGGATCAAGAGTGGAGTCGGCAAGGATGAACTCCGCGTGCCCTAAGCGAAGCGCCAAGCCTGTTCTCTATTGCCGTCGCTTGGGTCTCCTCTTCGCCGAAAACGAGGTTGGTGAGCCAAAAAGAGGCACATAACCACGCCTCAGCCTCACGCTCTCACACAACCGCTCCGTCAGCGGTGAGCGCAAACGTCCTTGTGCAAAATGACACGTGCAAGCTAAAAATCGTTAGCACACGTGATGCCAATCCAAAGCACACGTTATCCCAATCCAACATACGCCAGTTTAAATAGAGAATCATCGGTGCAATGCGGAGAACCGGCGTAGTTGAAGACCGAAATCAGGGGATTTTGTGAGGTTTAGTATGTAATGGTCGGAGGTTAGGAAGCGTCAATGGCACCTCCCATTAGGCGATGCGTCTTCGGGCGGCGCAATAACTTCATAAGAGCTTTAAGATACATTTGCATCAGATAGAAGCAGCCCTTCTGAGTCCAAAGGCCGCAACGCCATCTCGGTCCGGGCGATGATGGCCTCTTGACGAGCGCGACGGTGGCCCGGCGGCTGGCACGATGCGTGTTTAAGCACACAGGACCTGACTAACTTAAGTCCGCCGCTGAGGGGCAATGTCTATGTTAATGTGGCCCCCCTTGAAGACCGGACGGGTCGCTTGGACGCAGGGTTGGAAAGAGCGAAAGGAGAACAGTATGAGATTCAGGTTCAAGCTGAGGGCGAGCCTTTTAGCCCCGATTGCGGTGGCGGCGGTCTCATTTCTGTCTGCGACGGTTCGGGCTCAAGACATTAAGGGCTACAACATCGACACGTTTCACCAGTGGGTGAAGCAGTACCAAAATGCGAAACCCGACTTTAAGCCGGGCGACGTGCTGACCGCCAAGGACACCGAGAAGATGCGCCCCTTCATCATTCCGGGGTACCTGGAGCAACTCAACTTCCCGGAATTTCAAATGCCGATCCAGCCGGTGCAGAAGCATACTCCGCGGCGGGACTACATGGAGTGCACCGAGAAATATCAGAACCAAGTCAAGCTCAAGAGCGACGGTACGCTTGATAATTATGTCTGCGGGCAGCCGTTCCCGGATTCGGCCCTCGATGTCAACGATCCGCTGTCGGGCATCAAGGCCGCCTGGGATTTCGAGTATCGATGGCAGAACTACGGATTCATGGGAATAAGCTGGAACGTGACCTGGGTGCGGTTCGGCGGCGACCATCACGATACGATGCCCTCAGGCGTCCCGGACGTTCCGCCGCAATGGATCGCCGGCCTCAAATTCACCACTCCGTTTCCGTCTGACCTGCATGAGGAATACGGCGGCGGCGGCACTTTTCAGCGCAACCTCGGCGCGGTTTACCGCCGGGTCTATTTCACTCACCTGGCGCAGGAGCAGGCCCATGGCGGTGTCGTGCCAATCGCCGGTGCGAAGGATTTCGAGTACAAGGAATTCACTGGTTTCCAGTCGCCGTTCGATATCCGCGGTACCGCGTTCATCATCTACCGCTACAACGACCCATACCGCGCCGACGACGGCTGGGCTTACATCCCCAACCTGCGCCGCGTCCGACGCATATCGGCCGAGGTCAAGTCCGACTCTCTGCTGGGCACCGATCATACGATCGAGGACTTCTATAGCTTCGCCGGCCGTCCGGTCGAATGG
>Ga0315281_10010997_pt1 | contig 12419 bp, 14 predicted proteins | sample YL17G07_0_MG_FD_204540 | JGI IMG/M metagenome (GOLD analysis project Ga0315281, IMG submission 204540) | Sediment microbial communities from Yellowstone Lake, YNP, Wyoming, USA - YL17G07_0 | ecosystem: Environmental > Aquatic > Freshwater > Lake > Sediment | place: USA: Wyoming | collected... | reverse complement strand
GCTGTCCTGGGTGCTCTTGCTCTCGGGTGGCCGCACGATCAGGAAGATGGCGAGCAACGTGGCCACGACAAGCGTGACCAGCGACCCGCGGAAGACCGCGGCAGACGGCGTAGCTGCCTCGGGCGACGAGCAGCGCAGGCAAACGTCTTCCCCGTGGTCGCCGCAGAAGAGCCGTCCGCAGGCCGGGCACTCCTCCTCGGCGGGGCGTGTGCAGTAGTGGCAGGTCGGCTCGGCCATCCGCACGCTACGGTACCAGCCAGCCCGGTTAGCCGTCAGGCCCGCTTCCGCATCTTGACCGGCCCTGCCGGGCAGGGCCGGGCGCGACCGGCGGGTCGCAGCCCTGTACCCTGCGCAGCATGTTCGTAGTGCTCGAAGGCGGCGAAGGTGCAGGCAAGAGCACGCTCGCGTCGGCGCTGGGGCGCCGGTTGACCGCTGCCGGGCGCGAGGTAGTGCTCACGCGGGAACCGGGAGGCACGGCTGCCGGCGAAGCGGTCCGCGCGCTCCTGCACCAGCCGCTCACGCCGTGGGCCGAAACCTTCGGCTTCCTCCTGGCGCGGGCGCAGCTCGTGGCCGAAGTGGTCCGCCCCGCGCTCGGACGCGGCGCGTTCGTGGTCTGTGATCGCTTCTCGGGGAGCACGTTCGCTTACCAGGGCTACGGCCGGGGGCTGGACCTGGTGGCCCTGCGCGCCGCGAACGCGAACGCCACCGGCGGGCTCGAACCGGACCTTGTCATCTACCTGGACCTCGACCCGGCTGCCGGGCTGGCGCGCAAGCACGGGGAGACGGAGGCGATCCGCACGGGCGTTGAAGGCCTGGCCTTTCACCGGCGGGTGCACGACGGGTACCGGGCGCTCGCGGCCGAAGCGCCCGGCGCGTGGGTCACTGTCGACGCTCAACTGTCCCCGGATGAAGTCGCGTCGCTGGCCTGGCAGGCCCTGGCAGAGCGGGCGGGCCTCAGCGCGTAGCTTCCCCATCCGGTAGCCTAGAAGGCGTCATGGGCATCGACCTCGAAGGGCTGATCAGCGCCGTTGGGTATCCCGGCCTCTTCCTCATCGTCTTCGCGGAGACGGGGCTGTTGGTCGGCTTCTTTCTGCCCGGGGACACCCTGCTGATCACCACAGGACTTCTCATCCAGCGCGGCCAGCTGCAGGTCGGCGGCGAAAGCGGGCTCTGGTTCATGATCCCGATGCTGATCGTCGCGGCTATCGCGGGCGACGCCGTCGGGTACCAGATTGGGCGCCACGCGGGCCCGCGCATCTTCACCCGCGAAGACTCGCGCTTCTTCCACCGGAGGCACCTGGAGCGGGCGCGCGACTTCTACCACAAGCACGGCGGCAAGACGATCATCGCCGCGCGCTTCCTCGCCTTCATCCGCACGTTCGCGCCGACGGTCGCCGGCGCGGCGGAGATGCCGTACAGCCGCTTCGCCGCGTTCAACATCGTCGGCGCGGTGCTGTGGGTGCCGTCGATGATCTTCACGGGCTACTTCGTGGGCAAGGCCATCCCGAACGTCGAACTGTTCTTCACGGCGCTGGTGATCCTGATGGTGGGACTCTCGGCAGCGCCCGCGATCTGGCACTTGCTGCGGGAGCGGCGCGCCGCTGCTCGGCGGCGGGGCGAGAGCGAAGCGAGCTGAGGTCCCCCGGCCCCGACTCGCCATCGAACACCGTAAGGTTAAGGTGCGCCCTCACCCTCTCCTCTTTTCCCGGCTCCGCCCGGGCAGGGAGAGACAGAGGCGGACGCGAATGAAGCGGCTCCCTTCTTCCCTCAGAGTGGGAAAGGGTTGGGCACGAGGCCCCCGGTTTGGCGATTGACCCTTCCGGCGTAGACTCGGCGGACGACAGCAACGGAGGCGCCTGATGGAACTGCGCTCACTGGGACGCACCGGCATGAAGGTCACGGACCTGTGCCTCGGCTGCATGATGTTCGGGGGCAAGACCAACGCCGCTGACGCCTACGCGATCATCGACCGCGCGCTGGACGCGGGCCTCAACTTCCTCGACACGGCGAACGTCTACAGCGTCGGCCGCAGCGAAGAGGTGACGGGCGAGGCGCTCAAGCGCAACGGCAGGCGCAACAGCGTCGTCCTCGCGACGAAGGTGCACGGCAAGATGGGCGAAGGGCCCAACGAAATGGGCAACAGCCGCCGCCACATCGTCGAGCAGTGCGAGGCGAGCCTGCGCAGGCTGCAGACCGACTGGATCGACCTCTATCAGATCCACCGGCCCGAGCCCAGCATCCCGATCGACGAGACGCTCCGCGCGCTGGACGACCTCGTGCGCTCGGGGAAGGTCCGCTACCTGGGCGCGAGCACCTTCGCGGCGTGGCAGCTGGTGGAATCGCTCTGGGTGTCGAAGGAGTACGGGCTGAACCGCTTCGTGTGCGAGCAGCCGCCCTACCACATCCTCGACCGGCGCATCGAGCGCGAGTTGATCCCGATGGCGCAGACCTACGGCTTCGGCGTCGTCCCGTGGAGCCCCCTCGCGGGCGGCATGCTGACGGGGAAGTACCGCCGGGGCGAGGCGTTCCCGGAGGATTCGCGCTGGGCGAGCTACCAGGCGAACCCGATCATGCGCCGCCGCTTCAACGAGCAGGTGTTCGACGCGATCGAGCCGCTGGAGGCGCTGGCAGGCGAGAAGGGCGTGACCGTGTCGCAGTTTGCGCTGGCGTGGTGCATGGCCCAGCCCGGCGTCACGAGCCCGATCATCGGGCCGCGCACGATGGAGCAACTCGAAGACAACCTGAAGGCGGCGGACGTGACGATCACGGACGAAGACCGCAAGGCCGTCGACCACATCGTGCGCCCCGGCACGCACATCACCCCGTACTATGAGGCCGAGTTCGGGCCGCACCCCTTCCGGGTGTGAGCAGCTGGTAACGCTTCAGTCACGGCAAGCGGCTCATCGCCGCGACTCTCAACTTCTCTCTAGCGAGGCAGTTCATGGTTGACATCCACAAGCTCTTCGACCTCACCGGGAAGGTGGCGCTCGTGACCGGCGGCAGCCGGGGTCTCGGGCGTGAAATGGTGCTCGCCTTCGCCCAGGCCGGCGCGGACGTCGTCATCGCCAGCCGCAAGCTGGATTCGTGCGAAGCGCTCGCCGCGGAGGTGGAGCGCACGACCGGGCGCAAGGCGCTGCCCTACGCCTGCAACGTGGGCTCGTGGGAGCAGGTCGAACAGCTCGGCGAGGCCGCCTACGCGCGCTTCGGCAAGGTCGACGTGCTGGTCAACAACGCCGGCATGTCACCGCTGTATGACCACGTGAGCAATGTGACCGAGGCGCTCTACGACAAGGTGCTCGACGTGAACCTGAAGGGCCCCTTCCGGCTGACGGCGATGGTGGGCACACGCATGGTGGCGGCCGGCGGCGGGTCGATCATCATGGTGTCGAGCAACGGGTCGATGAACCCGCGTGCAGACATCATCCCCTATGCCTCGGCGAAGGCGGGGCTAAACGCGATGACCGTTGGGTTCGCGCACGCCTTCGGGCCGAAGGTGCGGGTGAACTGCATCATGCCCGGGCCATTCCTGACGGACATCTCCAAGGCGTGGGACCTCGAGGCCTTCAAGAAGCGCGCGGAGACGAACATCTTCCTGCGCCGCGGCGGCGAAGCGTACGAGGTCGTGGGTGCGGCCCTCTACTTCGCGTCGGACGCGTCGAGCTACACGACGGCCGCTGTCCTGCCGATCACGGGAGGGTCGTAGCCAGCCAGGCGGTTAGCCGAGCCGCACGGGCAGGTCGCGGAAGCCGAAGACGATCGGCGCGCTGGTCTGGCGCACGCCTTCGCCCGCGGGCGCGATCGTTTCGTAGCGGTCGAGCAGGTTGTTGACGGTGACGCGTGCCTCGGCGCGGGCGAGGGGCGAGCCCAGGCAGTAGTGGATGCCCATGCCGAAGGCGACGTGGTCGCGGAGGTTGCGGTCGAGACGGAAGCTGTCGACGTCGTCCCAGCCTTCGGGGTCGCGGTTCGCCGCGCCGAAGTAGACGCCCACCACTTCGCCCTCAGGGATGAACCCGCCCGACGGCAGCGTCACGTCCTTCAGCGTCTTGCGGAAGAGCACCTGCACCGGGCTCTCGAAGCGGAGCATCTCCTCGATGGCGGTGTCCACAAGCGAGCGGTCCTCGCGCAGGCGCCGGTAGAGCGCCGGGTCGTGCGCCAGGTGGTTGATCATGTTGCCCATGAGGTTGGTCGTGGTCTCGTTGCCGGCGACAAGCAGGAGGGTAGCGAACCCGAGGATCTCCCAGTCCTCCAGCTTGCCTTCGCCGTCGCCTTCGACGAGGAGGGTGATGATGTCGTTGGAGCCGTGCTCGCGGCGCGCGGCGACCATCTTGCCGAAGTAGACCGTCATCTCCTGGAGCTGCTGGAGCCTGTAGGCCGCATCCTCGCCCGCCGGGCTGAACGAGAGCAGGGCGTCGGTCCAGCGCTTGAAGGTCTGGTACTCCTCGCCGGGGATGCCCAGGATGCGGGCGATCGCCTTCACCGGCAGCGGCACGGTGTAGTTCGAGACGACGTCCGTCTCGCCGTCCCCGATGCTGGCAAAGAGGGCGTCCGACGTCTCCTTGATCCACGGCTCGACGTCGGCGATGCGGCGCGGCGTGAACGTCTTGCTCACGAGCTTGCGGAAGCGCGTGTGGCGGGGCGGGTCGTCGTTGATCAGGGGAAGCGAGATGGCGCCGTGGTCGGGCTGGGTGCTGGCGCCTGAGGAGAAGGTGGTGTGGTCCTTCAGTGCGCCGTAGACGTCGTGGTACTTCATCAAGGGCCACATGGCCGAAGACGAGCCTTCGCGCGGCGCGGGGAACGGCGTGTGCTCGCGCAGTTCGCGATAGAGGGAATAGGGGTCGGCGGCCTGCCGTGGGGTCATCAGGTCGGCGGCGCTCGCGGGGATTGTGGCTGGCATGGGGACCTCCAGGGGCGCTCGGATGCGGTTGGCAGCATATCCTATCGGAGCGGCGCCCGGTCCGTTGCAACTGCACGGCGGGCGAACTGGTGCGATACTCGCGGTTGGCCCCGGTTGAAAGCTGGCATAAGAACTTTCTTCTGGTCTGGCCCGCGAGCGTCTTGTGATATCATCTTTTTCTGATAGACTTCTCTCCGCGTGACCGTCTTCTACGACTTCGTGGACGCGGGAGGGCAGAACGTGATCCATGACTGGCTCGACGCGGCCCCGGCGGCAGTGAAAGCGAAAATCCAGAAGCGCCTTCACTATCTGGAGGCAACGCCGCAGGTGGATTGGGGAGGTGCGCGGTACGTCTCAGACCTGGCCGGGGACGCCTGGGGCGGCGTCCTCGAGATACGCATCCGCGCGGGCAACGTCCAGTACCGTCCCCTGTTCTGCTATGGGCCGGGGCGGGAGCAGGCCACGCTTCTCTGTATGGCGGAGGAACGAGGCGGGGTAATCGAACCACGCAGCGCGGCACGGGTTTCGCAAGAACGGCGACGGCTCATCCAGGAGGAGCAGCATGTCTGTCGACACGACTTCAGCTAGGCAGCAGGTGGTCACCAGCCTCGCGGACAAGGCATATCGCGACGCCTGGGTTGAGGAGGACATCAACCAGGGCGTCGCCTTCCAAATTCGCGCCATGCGCGAGCAGCGCCAGTGGACCCAGCGTCAGCTCGGGGAGCTGACGGGCCAGGCTCAGACCACCATCTCGCAACTGGAAGATCCGGACTATGGCGGGTACACGCTCAAAACGCTGAAGCGCCTGGCGTCCGCATTCGACGTTGGTCTGCTCGCCCGGTTCGTCCCGTTCAGCGAGCTCGTGGATCGCACGGTCAGGCTGTCTCCAGAACACCTCGCGGTCCCGTCGTTCGCTGACGACCGCGGCCTCACGTGTGACGCCGCGACGGGCGTCGAGATGGTGGCCACGAAAGAGGTGGCGCGAATCGCCATCTCCCCGCAACATGCCAAGGCGCTGGCCGTTATCCTGGCGGCTAACGTTCGGGAATATGAGGCGCAATTCGGCACGATTCCCGTGCAGCCCGGCCTGCTGGAGGCGTTCATCGGCTCTATCGGGTCGCTGCCGTCTGGCGTCCCGTCGCCCGGCGCTGCGCTTGCTTGAGCCTTGCGGGCGCTGCTGACAGTACAGCACGCCCCCGCGCGTGCGATCGAGGTTGCCATGGCCTTCACAGTCGACCCGGACAAGTTCCGCTTCCCCGAGGCGCTCGGCGCCGGCGTGCGCGGCAAGCGCGTGCTCATCACCGGCGCGGGCAAGGATGGCGGGCTCGGGCAGAGCTTCGCCCTGGCCGCCGGTCTGAACGGCGCGGAGAGCGTGGGCGTGCACTTCCACCGGAGCTACGCCGACGGCTTCGACCTGGTGGAGCGGCTGCGCGCGGAGGGCGTGAACGCGTTCCCCGTGCAGGCCGACGTGACGAACATGGGCGACCTCTGGGGCACGCGCAGCTACGTCATCGAGCAGATGGGCGGCATGCCGCCGAACCTGGTGATCTGCAATTCGGGGCTGACGGAGAAGGGGTACTCGTTCGGCCGCGCGCTGCGGGAGGTGGAGGGCGAAAGCATGGCGATGCGCCGCGCGCGGGTGCGGCAGCACTTCCTCGACAACCTGCAGGAATCGCGGCTCGTGCTCGACACGAAGATCGACGGCTTCCTGGCGATGACGCACCTCTGGGCGGGCGAGGCGGTCTACCACCAGTCGCCCGTGCAGATCGTCTACATCTCGTCACGGCAGGCGATCGACCCCGGGGTGAGCGTGCCGGGCTATTCGATTTCGAACTGGGCCGTGCTGCAACTGCCGAAGGTGCTGGCCGTGAACCTGGGCAAGAGCGCGGCCCTGGTCTCGGCGTTCTCCGTGCTCTACCCGTTCGTGCGCACCGGCATGACCGGGGCCTACGCGGAAGACCCGCGGGTCTTCGGGCGCTGGCAACCGCGCATGCTGGAGACGAGCGAGGCCGCCGAGGCGTTCATGCAGGTGCTGGCGCGTCCGACGGAGGAGACGAACGGCGGGATGTTCGAGGTGAAAGTCGACAAGGTCGACGGCGGCGTGCGGGTGACGTGGGAGGAAGTTGTGCTGGGTGTGCGCGAGGAGCCGCTGGCGTGGAGCGTGGACGCGCCGCTGGTCATCAGGAGTTGAGAGGGGCGGGAGTGTTCGAGGATCTCCTCGACGGAGTTCACTTCGTACAGGCCGCCGGGCTCATCCCAGTAGGAGCGTATCCACCGCAGACAAGGGCGGCGCGATCTTCGCGGCCGAGGCCGGGGACAGTGCGCTCAATCGTGTAAAGGGGCCTCCTCCTCCAGCACAAGCACTTGCTACGCCGGAGCGTGCTGGAGTACAAGAGAGCCCAACGTTAGTTTTACGGAGGCTTCCCCATGCCAACACCCACCGCCGAAGGCTCGGTCCTCAGCCAGGCCCTGATTGATCGCTGCGGCGACCGCGCCGCCGGCTACGACCGGGACAACCGCTTCTTCACCGAGGATTTCGAGGAGCTGCGCGCCGCCGGCTACCTCAAGATGGCGATCCCGAAGGACCTCGGCGGGCTCGGCATGAACCTTGCGCAGGTCTGCCACGAGCAGCGCCGCCTCGCCTACCGCGCGCCAGCTACGGCCCTCGCCACGAACATGCACATCTATTGGACGGGCCTGGCCGCCGACATGCGCCGCCTCGGGGACAATTCCCTCGAATGGCTCCTGCGGGAAGCGGCGGCCGGAGAAGTCTTCGCTGCCGGCCACGGAGAGCGCGGCAACGACCTGCCCCTCTTCCTTTCCACCACCCGCGCCGAGCGCGTGGACGGCGGCTACAAGCTGTACGGCCACAAGATGTTCGGCAGCCTCACCCCCGTCTGGACGCGCCTCGGCATCCAGGGCATGGACGCGGCAGGGCCCAACGGCCCGGAAATCATCCACGTCTTCATGCCGCGCGACACCACCGGCTACACCATCAAGGAAACGTGGGACACGCTCGGCATGCGCGCCACGCGCAGCGACGACACCATCCTCGAAGGAGCCTTCGTGCCCGACAAGTACGTCGCCCGCAAGGTCCCGGCCGGCGGCGCCGACCTCTTCGTGCTCTCGGTGTTCGCCTGGGTCGAGCCGTCCTTTGCGAGCATCTACCTTGGGCTCGCGCAACGCGCCCTCGACCTCGCCATCGAAGGGGTGAAGAAGCGCACGTCGCTCGCCGTCTCGCGCTCGATGGCGTACCACCCGGAGGTGCAGCACTGTGTCGCCGAGGCCGTGCTCGCCCTCGAAGCCGCGTCCCCGCAGGTCGAGCGCGTGGCCGAGGACTGGTCGATGAACGTCGATCACGGCGCGGCCTGGCCAATGAAGCTCGTCGCGGCCAAGCACAACGCCGTGGAGGCAGCGAAGAAGGTCGTCGACCTCGCCATGACCATCAGTGGCGGGGCCGGGATGTTCAAGAGCAACGAGCTCGAACGCCTCTACCGGGACGTACGCGCAGGCGGTTTCCACCCGGCCAACACCCTGCTCGTGCACGAGATCGTGGGCAAGACCGCTCTCGGCATCGAACTCGGCGAACAGCCCCGCTGGGGGTGAGCCTTGGCCCTCTTCCCCCGGGCAAGGCCAGCGCACACTGCTCGGGGAAGAGGGCCGGCGGCGTATAGTCCGCACCATGGACGCTGAACAACGCCCCCGCCTCCGCCTTGCGCGTGACGACGAGCTTTCCGAAAAGCTGCGGCCACGCACCGACGCCCTGACGCGCGTCTTCGGTCACAACTCCGTGCTGCTGGAAAACTGGTACCGCTGGTACATCCCGCTCATCCGCGACCTCTCGCTGCCAGCGCGGCTGAAGGAGATCGTGCGCATGCGCGTGGCCCAGCTCAACGCGTGCGAATTCTGACAGGCTGCCCGTATTCCCCTGTCAGGGGAAGGCGACACGCTCGAAGAGAGCACCGTGGCGAAGGTCAGCACCTGGAGCGACCAGGACTTCACGGACGCCGAGAAGGCCGCGCTCCACTACACCGAGCGCCTCTTCGTCGACCACGCGAACATCGATCAGGAACTCTTTGACGAGCTGCATGAGTTCTACAGCGAAGAGCAGGTGGTCGAGCTCGGCTGGGCGGTTGTGAGCTACCTGGGCTTCGGGCGGTTGATCCACACCTTCGGGCTCCGCCCCGGCCAGGAAGGCGTGTAGTCCGGCAAGACAGCCCCAGGACCGGTCAGCCGACTGCGGCTGCCTTCGCCCGGCCCGCGGCGGCTTCCATCGCTTCGAACATGCGGGCGGCCGCGGGCCCGTCGAGGGCCGCGTCGAGGATCGGGAGGTAGACCTCTTCTTCCTTGGCGAAGTGCACATGCACGAGGGCATAGAGTCCGTACAGCACGCGCCGCAGCCCCTCGCGGTGGACGTCGCCCGTTTCACGGCCCCGTTCGAGAAGCTCCCGAAGCTCGGCCGTGAGCTTGCCCACCTCCACGTGGTCGCGGCTCATGGTGGCGGTCGCCTTTGGCCCACCGATGGCCTTCGCAACGACCGGGTAGAGCGCCTCGTCCTCGGCGGTGGCGTGGGGGATCAACTCATGCTGAAGGAAGTGGAGGGCCTCACCGGCGAGCCGATCGACCTCCGCCGGCGACCCGTCGGCCGTCGCTTCCGCCGCCACGCGCAGCGACTCGACCTGCGGGAGGAGCCCGCGATGCTCGTCGCGCAGGGGTTGGGTGGGAGTGGCCATGGCGACCTCCCGGGAAGGTGTACCCTCCGACGATAGTCCAGCCGTCCCCGCGCAGCAGCGTCCCAAGGACCCGGGGGAATGGGCCCTGCGGCCGGGAATGACAAAGCCCCCGGCGGTTGACCGGGGGCTTTGCGATTCTGGGCGAACTTGCCAGCGGCTGCCGGCTAGTAGTCTTCGGGCGGGGGCGGCGCGGCCGCGGGGGGCTGAGGGATCTCCGCCACCAGCGTCTCCGTCGTCAGCACCAGGGAACTGATGCTCACGGCGTTTTCGAGTGCCGAACGCGTCACCTTCACCGGGTCGACGATGCCGAGCTCGAACATGTCGCCCCAGCGGTTCTTGTCGGCGTCCCAGCCTTCGTTGGGATTGGTGAGCTTGCGGATGCGGTTCACAATGACCGCACCTTCGAGCCCGCCGTTCTCAGCGATGATGAAGCTGGGCGCTTCGAGCGCTTCGCTCAGGAGGCGGATGCCGACGCGCTCGTCGTCGTCCTTCGTCTTCTTCGCAAGCGCTTCGAGAGCCTTCTGCGCGCGGATGAGGGCCACGCCGCCACCGACGACGATGCCTTCGTCCACGGCCGCGCGGGTGGCGCTGAGGGCGTCCTCCACGCGGGCCTTCTTCTCCTTGAGCTCGACTTCCGTCGCAGCGCCCACCTTGATGACCGCGACGCCGCCGGCCAGCTTGGCGAGCCGTTCCTGCAGCTTCTCGCGGTCGAAGTCGCTCGTCGCGTCGTCGATCTGCGCCTTGATCTGCTTGATGCGCGCCTGGATGGCCTCGTCCGTACCGTGGCCTTCGATGATCGTCGTGTCGTCCTTGTTGGAAACGACGCGGCGGGCGCGGCCAAGGTCTGCGGCCGTGGCCGAGTCCAGCTTCAGGCCGATGTCCTCGGTGATGAGCGTGCCGCCCGTGAGCATCGCGATGTCTTCGAGCATTGCCTTGCGGCGGTCGCCGAAGCCCGGCGCCTTCACGGCGAGAATGTTGATCGTGCCGCGGAGCTTGTTCACCACCAGGGTGGCGAGCGCCTCACCGTCGACGTCGTCGCAGATGATGACGATGTCCTTCGTCACCTGCAGGACCTTTTCGAGCAGGGGCAGGAGTTCCTGCACCGCCGAGATCTTCTTGTCGGTGATGATGATCGACGGGTTCTCGATGACCGCTTCCATGCGGTCGGTGTTCGTGACGAAGTAGGGGGAGACGAAGCCGCGGTCGAGCTGGAGGCCGTCGACGAACTCCGTCTCGAACTTGAGCCCGCGCGATTCCTCGACGGTGATAACGCCGTCCTTGCCCACCTTCTCCATCACGTCGGCGATGAGCTCGCCGATGACCGGGTCGTTGGCAGAGATCGAGGCAACGTGCGAGATCTGTTCCTTCGTGAGGACGGGGCGGGCCTGCGCGCGCAGATCAGCCACGGCGGCAACGAGGGCCTTGTCGATGCCGCGCTTCACGGCCATCGGGTTGGAGCCGCTCGTGACGACCTTGATGCCGCCGCGGACGATCGCCTGGGCAAGCACCGTCGCCGTCGTGGTGCCGTCGCCGGCCACGTCGTTCGTCTTCGTTGCCACCTGCTTGGCGAGCTGGGCGCCCATGTTTTCGAACGGGTCTTCGAGCTCGATCTCGCGCGCGACCGTGACGCCGTCCTTCGTGATGGAGGGGGCGCCGTACTTCTTGTCGATGACGACGTTGCGGCCGCGAGGGCCCAGCGTCACCTTCACCGCGTCCGCGAGTGCGTCGACGCCATCCTTGAGACGGCGGCGGGCGATCTCGTCGAACACCAGTTGCTTCGCAACCATATGTTTACACTCCTGGGCAGGCGAAACGCAGGAGAGCCGGGGGCGCAAAGACCGTGTCTTGCGTGGCTCTGCGGGCCCCTCGGCTCTGCGTTTCCGCGGTCGAATTAGACGATGAGCTTGGCGAGGATGTCCTTGTCGTTGAGGACGATGTACTCGTCGCCGTCGAGCTTGATCTCGGTGCCCGTGTACTTCGCGTAGAGGATGCGGTCGCCGACGCTGACGTCGATCGGCACGCGCTTGCCGTTGTCGTCGAGGCGGCCTGGGCCCACGGCGACGACTTCGCCCTGCTGGGGCTTTTCCTTCACGGTGTCGGGGATAACGAGTCCGCTGGCGGTGATTTCGTCCTGCTTCAGCGGGGTGATGACGATGCGGTCAGCGAGCGGGACGAGCTTGGTCTTCGCCTTCGCCTTGACGGGTGCGGCAGCCTTTGCGGCCATGTGGTTCCTCCGGGGGTTGTTGGGTTATTGGCAAGTGGCGATGTTAGCACTCTCCCGCCTAGAGTGCTAGCCCAGTCCGCTGAGCCGGAACCGGTCCTGCGTCCTCGGCTCCTCATGCCTCATGCCTCGCACCTTTCGCCTCATACCCCATGCCTCATGCCTCGCGTCTTTCGCCTCGTTCTCCAACACACCACCCCGCCGCTGCGCGCGCCGGCCGCGCTAGCCCGCCCTCCGGGACGGGCTGCCCTCCGGGCCCGCGCTCCCCAGTCGCTCTTCCACCCCCTCGCCCGGCCGCAGACGGGAGAGGGCCGGGGTGAGGGCCCGCCCGTGAGGGAGGGTGCGACGCCCGGACGCGAGCGAGCCCGCCCCTGCTGTGCCCGCTGCCCCGACGAGCCACGCGGTACCGGCGCAGTGACGGGCGCGGGCGCGTAGCACATCGCGCGCGCTACCAGAGACCGACGGTCATGGTGACGTACGCCATGTCCCGGCGCTTGCACCAGATCTCCGCAGAGCGGCGCTTGCGGAGGACGTCGTCGGAGTCCACCAGGGTGGGGTTCTTGACCTCGAT
>Ga0315281_10010996_pt1 | contig 12419 bp, 12 predicted proteins | sample YL17G07_0_MG_FD_204540 | JGI IMG/M metagenome (GOLD analysis project Ga0315281, IMG submission 204540) | Sediment microbial communities from Yellowstone Lake, YNP, Wyoming, USA - YL17G07_0 | ecosystem: Environmental > Aquatic > Freshwater > Lake > Sediment | place: USA: Wyoming | collected... | reverse complement strand
ATCGCTTCTGACAGCTATCAGAGAGGATTACGACAGGGTAAGCCTGCACGGCGTAAGGCGCAGTATGATAGAACGTCAGGCTGAATGCCTTGGCTTGCCGTTGTATGAAGTGTTCGTTTCCCAGGGTGAGTTTACCCAGGAATATGAGTCCAAAATGATGGGTGCTTCTCTTGAATTTCGAAACAAAGGTATCACCTCGGTGGTTTTCGGGGATATTTTCTTTGCCGACATAAGGAAATATCGAGAGGAGAACCTGGCAAAGATAGGAATGAAAGGGATTTTCCCGCTGTGGGGAAAGAACAGCGCTGAGCTTGTCCGGGCATTTATAGATTCAGGCTTTAAGGCTATTACCACCTGTGTCGACTCAAAGGTCCTCGATAAAACATTTGTGGGCAAGATGATTGATAAGGATTTCTTAGCCGAACTCCCAGCCAATGTTGACCCATGCGGTGAAAACGGTGAATTTCATTCATTTGTATTCGATGGTCCAGTATTCAAAACCAGAGTGCGGTATACTACAGGAGAAATTGTGTTAAGAGACTCATTTTACTTTTGTGATTTGCTGCCCATTTAACGCGGTTTAAATAAAAGGAGCAGATATGAAAACAATTGGATTAATCGGGGGGATGAGCTGGGAGTCAACAGCAGAATATTATCGAATTATAAATGAAGCGGTGAAGGAAAGGCTGGGCGGGTTTCATTCAGCTAAAATAGTGATGTATAGCGTTGATTTTAAGGAAATTAGAGAGCTCCAACTTGAAGCAAGGTGGGCCGAGGCCACAAATTTGATGATAGATGCTGCCAAGCGAGTGGAAAGAGGTGGCGCAGATTTTGTTCTGATTTGCACCAATACCATGCATAAGATGGCAGAAGAAGTTGAAGCAAGCATAGGTATTCCCCTGCTGCATATCGCCGATGTTACCGCGGAAAGGATTATTTCCTCGGGCTTGAAAAAGGTTGGGCTCTTGGGCACCGCATTTACTATGGAGCAGGATTTTTACAAAGGGCGTTTGATAGATAAATATGGCCTTGAGGTTGTAATTCCAAGCCAAATTGAGCGCAAAGTGGTCGACAATATAATTTTTAACGAGCTATGCTTAGGAGAAATAAAGGACTCATCAAGAGAGCAAATTAAAACAATAATGGGAAATCTCGTTGATGATGGCGCTCAAGGAATCATCCTGGGCTGCACGGAGTTGCCTTCCCTGATAAAGCAAAAAGATTGTTCTGTTCCCCTTTTTGATACTACAGCAATACATGCTAAGGCGGCTGCTGAATATGCTTTCAGGAATTAGGGGGGTTAAATGGCTAGAAGTCCAAAAATTGGCTTAGCCTTGAGCGGTGGTGCTGCCCGTGGAATGGCACACATTGGAGTATTGAAGGCCTTAGAAGAGGAATCCATCCCTATTGATATGATAAGTGGCACAAGTGCCGGAGCGCTTGCGGGTGCCTGTTATGCTAAGGAGATGAAGGCTGCCATTTTAGAGGAGATAATGCTAGGGCTAGATTGGCGGAAGCTAGCTGGTCTAATTGACCTCAACCTGATATTGCTGTGGAAAGGATTCGTGCAGGGACAAAAGGCTAAATCATTTTTGAGCTCCATCATTGGAAATGCAAGGTTCGAAGATTTAGAAATACCGCTTAGCGTTGTCGCCACAGATGTTCAAAGCATGGAAGAAATTGTTCTTAGTGAGGGCTCAGTGGTAGAAGCAGTAAGGGCTAGCATTTCAATGCCAATGATATTCACACCGGTGAAGTGGGGAGGCAGATTTTTGATTGATGGCGGGGCAGTCAACCCCATACCGGTGAATGTTGTTCGCAATATGGGTGCTGAAATCGTCATCGCTGTAAATACGGTCGGTATAGCTCAGCATAAACGCCGAAGGCAAGCTGCAAAAGAAGTCAAGGATAAACCAGCTTCCTATCCTGAAAGCACTCGGCTAGCGATTGTAAAGAGAAGGCTTAATAGTCTAATACGAGGAAATAAGGACAGGCTCAAGATATTCGATGAGCTTTCCGATGCTGCCAGAACCAGAATTTACACGGGTAACAGGAAAATAGACCCACAAACCCCAAATATATTCGAGGTTTTCATACAGGTATTTAACGCTATGCAGTATGAAAAAATCAGGCTGGCAACGAAATCGGCAGACATAGTCATAGAGCCTGATGTTAGTTCCATCGGAATGTTTGCATTTTATAAGGCCGACGAGGCTATAGCACAGGGATATAAAGCTACAAAGAAGATACTGCCGAAGCTGCAAGAATTAATTCATTGTCCCTAGGTAGTCCCTATGCTAAAATCCCCCTGAGTCCTATGGCAAGTAAAGATGAACTGAAATACTGGATAGGTTTTTCCCGGATATCCGGTATTGGCAAAGTCAGGATTTCGCAACTAAGAGACCACTTTGGCAATTTGAAGGATGCCTGGAATGCTCCAGCAAGCGAGTTAAAAAAAGCAGGCCTGGATTCACGGAGTGTAAATGCCATAGCTGCCTTACGTCCCAGAATTTCCCTGGATGACGAGGTGGAGAAACTGGAGCGATATAAGGTAAAGGTGCTTACCTGTGAAGACCCTTCCTATCCTCCCAGATTAAAGGAGATTTACGACTACCCGCCAGTGCTTTATATTCGGGGCAACTTGTTACCAAAGGATGACCCCTATCTGGCAGTAGTGGGCACACGTAAGCCCACTGTATATGGCCGACAGGTAACCGAGGAAATTGTAGCTGACCTGGTGCGTAGCAAAATCACAATCGTCAGCGGTTTGGCTAGAGGAATTGATTCCATAGCCCATCGCACAACATTAGATAGCGGTGGTGAGACTATCGCTGTTTTTGCCTCAGGACTGGATATTGTCTACCCTGCTGACAATGCTAAACTAGCTCAGGATATTATGGAGCACGGAGCCTTGATAAGCGAGTATCCCCTGGGTGTCAGACCAAAAGCTGATAACTTTCCCCAGCGTAATCGAATTATGAGTGGTTTAAGTCTCGGTGTGCTGGTAGTAGAGGCCGGCGAGAGAAGCGGAGCTTTAATCACTGCTCACCAGGCAGTAGAACAAAACAGAGATGTTTTTGCTATTCCAGGCAGCATTCTTTCCCCAAACAGCAGAGGAACTAACCATCTTATACAGGAAGGAGCTAAGTTAGTTTGCAATTGTAATGATATTCTGGAGGAGCTGAATCCAACCGCAATGGCGCAGCAACTGGAAATCAAGGAATTCCTACCTGCCAATGAGAAAGAATCCCAGGTGTTAACTCAACTGACTTCCGAGCCGAATCACATAGACGAGATTTGCCGGCATAGTGGTTTAACCATGCCCGAAGTAAGCAGTACACTGGCTATGCTGGAACTAAAAGGAATAGCCAAGCAAGTTGGAAATATGAATTATGTGCTTAGTAGTAGAGTAGGTAAAGAGTAAACTATGGCAACTAAACTGGTTATCGTTGAATCACCCGCCAAGGCAAGAACACTCAACAGAATACTGGGACGCGGCTATACAGTCAAGGCATCAGTGGGGCATGTTCGTGATTTACCCAAGTCAAGCTTGGGCGTGGATATTGACAAGGACTTCAGCCCCGAATACGTCGTTCTGCCGGGAAAAAGGAAAATAGTTCGTGAGCTCAAGGATATGGCTAATAAGGCCAGCTCTGTGTATTTAGCCACCGACCCTGACCGTGAAGGAGAGGCGATCTCCTGGCATTTGATTAAGGCAGCTGGGCTAGATAAAAACAATTCTCCGGTTCACCGTGTCGTGTTTCACGAAGTAACCGAAGAGGCAATCCGAAAGGCGTTCAAAAAAACCCGTACTATTGATATGAACCTGGTTAACGCCCAACAAGCAAGACGCATCCTGGATAGGCTTGTTGGCTATAAGTTAAGTCCGCTGCTGTGGAGAAAGGTGCAACGGGGGCTATCCGCTGGCAGAGTCCAATCGGTAACAGTCAAGATGGTCGTTGATCGCGAACGAAAAATTCAGAGCTTTACACCCGAGGAATATTGGAGCATTGAAGTTGAATTAGCTCCTCAAGAGAAACAAGCAAGCTTTAAAGCCGAGCTTGTTGCTTTGCTCGATGGCACTAAATTAGACATTCACAATGAACAAGAATCGAAGGAGATTGTTGCCCGCCTGGAAAAGTCTAAATACCAGGTTAGCAGTGTTCAAACCAAGCAGGTAACTCGCCAGCCAGCTCCGCCATTCATAACCAGCACCCTGCAGCAGGAAGCATGGAGAAAGTTACACTTCACAGCTAAACATACCATGGCGATTGCTCAACAACTGTATGAAGGTTTACCTCTGGCTTCGGAAGGCTTGGTGGGGCTTATTACCTATATGCGCACCGACTCCACTCACGTCGCCCCCTCTGCTCTGGCGGAGGCAAGAAGCTTCATCGATAAAAAATATGGAGCGAGCTTTCTTCCCTCAAAGGCACGCGTTTTTGCCAAGAAAACAAAATGGGCCCAGGAAGCACATGAAGCAATTCGCCCTACCAAAGTTGCCCGCCAACCAGATGAAGTCAAGCCTTTCCTTGATTCAAGCCAGGCCAGGCTTTATGAACTCATCTGGAAGCGTTTTGTAGCCAGCCAAATGTCACCCGCTTTATACGACACCATGACCATGGAAATAGAGGCGACGGTGCCAAAGAGCAAGGATGGTTACCTGCTTAAAGCATCTAGTTCATCTATGAGATTCCCAGGCTTCACGACTGTTTATAGCGAAGGAAAAGATGAGAGTGATAAAAAGGAGATACCTGCTTCACTGCCTGAGCTGGAGGCTGGCGATAGGTTAAGATATATAGCTACTTTCCCAGAGCAGCATTTCACGCAGCCACCGGCTCGGTATACTGAAGCTACGCTGATAAAGGCATTGGAGCAAGAGGGCATTGGGCGTCCTAGCACCTATGCTCCCATTTTAACTACTATCCAGGAAAGACAGTATGTCCACAAGCTGGATGGGCGATTTCACCCTGACGAACTAGGGATAGTGGTTAATGATATTTTATGTCAACATTTCCCTAAAATAGTGGAAAACAAATTTACAGCACAAATGGAACAAAATCTCGACGAAATAGCTCAGGGAAAGAAAGACTGGGTAGCCGTGCTACACGATTTTTACTTCCCCTTCGAGGATATGCTGCAGCATGCATCAGCTAATATGACCAAAGTTAAGGTAGTGGAGATGACCGAACAGAAATGTCCCAATTGCGGCCGCCCTATGGTGATAAGAGTAGGGCGATTCGGCAAATTTCTTGCTTGTAGCGGATACCCCGAATGTAAAACAACGATGCCATTTTTAGTCAAAACGGGTGTCCTCTGCCCTCAATGTGGAGGTGAACTAGTGCGGAGGATTGGCAAATATAAGAAGGTCTTTTATGGGTGCAGTAACTATCCTAAGTGCCAATTCATCACAAATAGCAAACCGATACCACAGCCTTGCCCCCAATGTGGAAAGCTTTTAGTGGCATATAAAGAAGACGAGGCAAAGTGTGTTGCTTGTAGATGCACAGTGAAATTATCTGAATTGAATATAAATAAGGAGAAAGTAGAGGTAAATTCATGAAAATTTTATTTATCAATGGTCCAAACCTAAATATGCTGGGAAAGCGAGATAAGGCAACTTATGGGAGAAAGACTTTGGCTGAGATTGATTCCTTGGTTAAAAAACAGGGAGAAAAGTTGGATGCAGAAATAACTTCCTTCCAGTCTAATAGCGAAGGAGCATTGGTTGATTTTATTCAACAGCAGTCAAGCTCAGCCGATGGAATAATCATTAACCCTGGGGCTCTTACGCATTATGGTTTTTCCTTGCGGGATGCCCTGGCGGATTCTGGGCTCCCAATCCTCGAAGTTCATTTATCTAACATTTATGCGCGGGAAGATTGGAGAGCTGAATCGGTGATAGCCCCCATAGCTAAAGGGCAGATAAGCGGGTTGGGCTGGCAAGGGTACATCGTTGCGCTACAAGCCCTGGTAGCCGAGCTCAAGGGAAAAAGGTGAGGATAGGTCGATTACAGAAGCTTCGTCCTGCGATTGCTCACCAAAGCTTGGATGCCCTTTTAGTTTCAAAAACGGAGAACTATCGCTATCTCTCCGGCTTCACTGGTTCCTCAGGATGGTTGCTCATTTCTGATAACCAGGCTATTTTGGCTACTGATTTTCGCTACACTGAACAAGCTAAAAAAGAAACTTCTCAGTTCAACGTCATCCAGATTAAGGGTGATTTGGATGACTGGCTTCCTGAATTAGCATCTGAATTTGGATGGCAGAAATTGGGCTTTGAAGCAAACTTTGTTCCTTTTGCTGTTTACCAGCATGTTAGCAAAGCAATCAAAACAGGAAAATTTGAGCTGGAGCTTATTCCCACCACGGATTTGGTGGAAAATCTACGCTCGATAAAGGGAAAGGATGAGTTGGGACTCATCACTAAAGCTGTGAAATTAACCGATACCGTTTTCGCCCAGATTAAATCGAATATCAAGCCAGGCATCACCGAAAAAGAGGCAGCATGGGAAATAGAAAAACATCTGCGAGAAACTGGGAGTGATGGAATAGCCTTTGACATCATTGTAGCCTCGGGACCAAACTCAGCCTTGCCCCATGCTAAGCCTACAGACAAGGTAATTTGTGCTAATGAACCGGTGCTCATTGACATGGGGGCTAAGCTTGATGGGTACTGCAGTGATTTTAGCCGCACTTTATGCTTCGGCAAACCTGATAAAATGCTCACCGAGGTTTATAATATCGTTTTGAGGTCACAGCTCACCGCTATAGAAGGAATCAAAACCGGTATGACAGCTAACAAGGCAGACAAATTAGCTAGAGTTGTTATTGAAGAGGCAGGTTATGGAGATGCCTTCGGGCATGGTTTGGGACATGGCATCGGACTGGAGGTTCATGAATGCCCAGCGCTCGGACCCCACTCCCCTGACTTGCTCACGGATGGGATGGTTTTTACCATAGAGCCAGGAATTTATATTCCGGGATGGGGAGGCGTTAGAATCGAAGATGTAGTCAGCCTGCAGGAAGGTAAAGCCAGGGTGCTTACCAGGTCAGATAAAGCAATGGAGGTCATTACATGATAGACGCAGGAGAACTCAGGAAGGGAATAGCTATAGAGCTGGATGGCAATATCTGCCAAATTGTAGAGTATCAGCATGTTAAGATGCAGCAAAGGAAACCTGTGATTAAATTGAAACTCCGTGATGTCCGCACTGGTAATATCACAGAACGGAATTTCCAGTCTAATGACAAATTCAAGCCTGTCGTTCTCGAACGTCGTCCCGTTCAGTATCTTTATAATGAGAGTGATCTCTATTATTTCATGGACACGAAGAACTATGAGCAAATGGTGCTAACTGCGAACCAGGTGGGTGATGGCTTGCACTATCTTAAAGAAGGAATGAATCTAGAGATTTTGACCGGTAAAGATGTGGCAATAAGCATGGAGCTACCTGCTATGGTAGAGCTTCAGGTTGTAGAAACAGAGCCCGGGTTCAAGGGCGATACCGCTACCGGGGGTAACAAGCCAGCAAAGCTAGAAACAGGCATCAATGTTCAAGTCCCCTTGTTTATCAATGTGGGTGATATCATTAAGGTTGATACCCGCAGTGGCGAATACCTGGAGAAGGCAAGCTGAAATCAACATCGAGCGATATCAAAATTAGTCCCTCATTTACTCAAAAACTACCGTCTTATTACTATAGACCAAAATTTTATTCTCCAGGTGCCTTTTCACCGCTCTCGATAAGACCAATTTTTCCAGATCCTTTCCCCTGTTTATTAAGTCATTTAAAGAATCTCTATGACTCACCCTCACGACCTCCTGCTCAATTATCGGCCCCTTATCCAGATCTGCGGTTACATAATGCGCCGTTGCTCCTATCAACTTCACTCCCCTATTATACGCCTGTAGATATGGCTTCGCACCCTTAAATGCGGGCAAAAAAGAATGATGGACATTTATCATTCTACTTTCATATTTACTCACAAATTCCGGAGTAAAAATTTGCATATATTTTGCCAGAATTAGCAAATCAATTTTATACTTTTTCAATAATTCGAGTTCTTCCCTTTCCTTCAAAATTTTATTTCCTTTATTTTTCTCTATGAGATAAAAATCCACACCGAAAAATTTACATATTTCTTTTAAATTTTCGTGATTGCTTATCACCAAAGAAATGTTGCATTTTAATTCTTGTGATTTGTTTTTTAATAAAATTTCGAATAAGCAGTGTTCCTCTTTGCTCGCGAATATCGCGACATTTTTTATCTCTTCAGAAAGCTTTACCGTATAATTCATATGATATTTATTTGCTATCGGAGAAAATTCTTTTTCAAAATCCTTTTTTATTCCAGAGTCATCCAATTCCCATTCCACTCGCATGAATAATGTTTTTGTCTCGTAGTCAATATGCTGTTCCAAATGTAAAATGTTCCCATCGTTTCCGAAAATAAACTTTGTGACATTAGCAACGATTCCCTTCGCATCTGGACAGGTTAATAGCAGTATTGCGGTTTTTTTGTTTCTCACCATATTATTCATCGTCACTATATGATTATAGTTATTTTACTAATTTTTTGTGATTATAGCACTGTGAGATTCGTTCAAAAATTTCGTCCTCTAGCTACAGTCTTTAATTTCAAAAGAACTTGAAAAAACAGAGGAGGCCCTGAAGTTGTTCCAAAAGTTACTCTTGTTGAATCCTAACGATAATCAAGGAGTTCGCACCCTGGCCGAAGAGGCACTGTTCAAGCTAGACAGACTGGAAGACGCCCTTAAAATTGCCGAGCAGTACCCTACCGATATAATGCCTGACACTCTCTATGGGCGAGCGCTAGCTCTTTTCAAGTTGGGGCGGCGAGAAGAGGCAACTGTAGCACTTCAGCAAGCTGTCGAAAATTTACCTCTGGTAGGAAAAGAGCTTTTGAAGATCAGGCATCACCTACCCAGGACGCAAAGCCAGATAGGGTTACAGTGGGAGGTGCTGATGAGGCTTATTATTACTGGGAACAATGGGGACGCTTCTGGGAAGAAGACACTCAAGCGCTGGAATGGCTGAAGGGAATCATAAGGCAATCTGCCAAGGTTCATCGAGGCGTAGACCGATAGTAGCAGCTTAGTGGGTGGTGCAAATGATTTGTGCTTTGCTATATTTGCTATAATTGCCTGATAAAGTGTTAAGGGCTGATTTACATGTTCATACTTACTATTCCCTGGATTGCGGCACACCTTTAGATAAGATAGTAACTCGTTGCCTGCAGCTAGGCATCAATTGTGTTGCCATAGCCGACCATCACAGCATCGCTGGTGCTTTAAAGTTGAAAGAGAGCGCTCCGTTCAAAGTCATCGTTGCTGAGGAAGTTATGACACCCCTGGGTGAATTGATGGGATTGTTCCTCACCAAGGAAATCCCTAGTGGATTATCTGCCCAGGAAGCAATCACCCGAATTAAGAGCCAAGGTGGACTGGTTAACATACCTCACCCATTTGGTCATCTACCCTGGCAGAGCGATAAGTTACTATCTCAGGAAATTCTATCCCAGGTTGACCTCATCGAGGTATTCAACTCGCGTATTCCTTCCCCAAATAATGATGCTAAAGCTTTGGAGTTAGCTTCCAAGTATGGATTACCTGGCAGCGCAGGAAGCGATGCTCATACCATCCGTGAGATTGGTAGGGCTTATGTGGAAATGCCCGAGTTTAATGGCTCTGAAGATTTTTTAGACTGCCTAGCCCAGGGTAAAATATTTGGGCAAAAATCAAGTTCCCTGTTTCACCTTGTCAGTGCCTGGTGGAAGATAAGGAAGAGGTTGCTTTCTTGCTGAATATTGGCTGGTTTTCTACCGGAAGGGACGAAGCTGCTCGGCATCTTTTACAGGCTGTGCAGGAAAGCATCTATTCCGGTGAAATTAAGGCCAAAATCAGCTTTGTTTTCAGCAATCGTGAGCCAGGAGAGTCACAGGAAAGCAACCTTTTTTTTCAGCTAGTTCACAGCTATAATTTGCCGTTAATTTATCTTTCACACAAAAAGTTCAAAACAGCAAGCGGTACGGAAGATTGGCGTACCAAATATGACAGAGGGGTAATGAGCAAAATTGAGAAATTTTCCCTCGACCTCTGTGTCCTTGCTGGTTACATGCTCATCGTGGGAGAGGAAATGTGTCAACAGTATAATATGATTAACCTTCATCCCGCACCCCCAGGCGGACCTAAAGGCAGCTGGCAAGAGGTAATCTGGCAATTAATAGAAAACAAGTCTGATAAAGCAGGAGCAATGATGCATTTAGTGACCCCAAAATTGGATGAAGGTCCTGTGGTGGCATATTGCCTGTTTTCTATTGTGGATGAACCATTCCAAGAATATTGGCAAAAGGGTGATAAACAGAAATTGTTCCACCTTATTCGCCAGCATGAGCTTGTCCGGGAATTTCCCCTCATTATTTCGACGCTGAAGGCTTTCAGTGAAAAACAAATAGGCATCAAAGATGGTAAGGTAGTTGATGATAAGGGAAAGTTCATCGGGGGATATGACCTCAGTGACGCAGTAAACCAGGCAACGCCAGCGATATTAAAATGAATCTGATATGTTTTGACCTTGAAGGACCTCTAGCTCCCCAGGACAACGCTTATGACTTAATGAAGTTATTCCCTAACGGAGACAAGATTTTCGAAGTTATCAGCAAGTATGATGATTTACTGACCCTTGAAGGTAGAGAAAACTATGAGCCGGGAGACACTTTAGCTCTTATCGTTCCCTTCCTTGCCTATCATGGTATCAAAGAGGAACAGATTGGCATTATGGGACAGCGAGCTGCCTTGACTCCCGGAGCGTCCGAACTTGTCTCCAAACTTAAAATGCACGGATGGCAGGTTTTCTGTGCCAGTACCAGCTACGAGCAGTACGCTATGGGTATTGTCCAAAGGCTGGGGATTCCTGTTCCAAACGTAGCCTGCACCTCTTTCCCCCTAAACCGGATTTCTCGATTACTGAGCCAGGACGACCGTACCTTGCTAGCGCAGATGGAGAAACAAATTATGAACCTCTCCCCTATGCTCGATGACGACGCTATAAAGGAATTGCTTGACCATTTTTACTGGCAGGAACTGCCTCAGAAGCATTCAGCAGTCAGCAGTCAGTTATCTGAAGTGAAACCGATGGGCGGAAGCCGAAAGGTGAAAGCATTGGAGCACTTCGCCACTAAAATGGGAGAATCCCTTTCTCACTGGGTAGTTGTGGGAGACAGCATCACTGACTTCAAGATGCTTCAAGCTGTAGACAACGCCGGGGGCTTAGCCATTTCCTTTAACGCCAATGAGTATGCCCTACCCTACTCTACCATGAGCTTAGCATCTACCAGGCTTGATGATTTATGGATGATATTAGAAACCTGGAATAAAGGAAATCGAAGCATGGTGGAGAAAATAGTTAAGGAAAAGGAGGAAATTGGAGGCAAAGGCAATCGAGGGTATTTCCACTGGCTGGCCGGAGTTAATGATATAACTCAACCTCTGGGAATCCATCACAGAATAAGGCACCTGGTTAGAAAAGAAGCGGCCAAACTTGGTTAGTATTATGTCAAATATTGCGGTAATTGGATTCGGCGCTTTAAATATGGACTATCTATATGGGGTAAAACAGACTGTCCTCGATGAAGAAGTCCCGATTGACCATATCAAGGCCGCCCCTGGTGGTTCAGCAGCTAATACTATTTATGGTTTAGCCAAGCTGGGTGTAAGAACGGGATTTGTTGGTGCCATAGGGGACGATGAGCAAGGCGAAACCTGCCTTAAAGAGCTTCAGGATATCGGTGTGGATACCACATATATTCGGATTAAGAAGGGTAAGAAGACCGGGCTGGCATTATGCATCAGTGATGAATTGGGAAGACGTGCCATTTACGTTCTACCCGGAGCTAACAGCCTGCTTAATTATCGGGATATAGATGTAAATTACCTGAGCCAAGCAGAAATAATCCATTTCTCGTCTTTTGTAGACGAACAGCAATTCAATATTCAAGCTGAATTGCTGGAAAAATTATCAGGCTCAGTTAAGGTCAGCTTCGCCCCGGGAATGCTCTATGCTGTTAAAGGAATGCGGGTCCTATCTCCTCTGCTCCGAAAAAGCGATATACTATTTATCAATAAAGACGAATTAGAAAGGCTAACTGGTGAGGATTTCATGCTTGGAGCAAAAAAATGCCTCAAGCAAGGATGTCAAATCATCGTGGTTACTCTGGGCAAGGGATTAACCCTGGAACCAGGCAAAGTTATCACTGGCTACATTTGCGATAAAGGCCACGAATATAAAGTTGAAACAGCAGTAGATTTTGGAGGTCAACCTGATAGCACCGGTGCTGGTGACGCTTTTGCCGCGGGCTTCCTCTTCGGTTTACGTAAACAAAGGAGACTTGATGAG
>Ga0315281_10010995_pt1 | contig 12419 bp, 10 predicted proteins | sample YL17G07_0_MG_FD_204540 | JGI IMG/M metagenome (GOLD analysis project Ga0315281, IMG submission 204540) | Sediment microbial communities from Yellowstone Lake, YNP, Wyoming, USA - YL17G07_0 | ecosystem: Environmental > Aquatic > Freshwater > Lake > Sediment | place: USA: Wyoming | collected... | reverse complement strand
CGGCGTCGGCGTCGAAGAAGAGGATTCGCTTGCAGTTTTCGCAGGTGATGATCTCTTTTTCGGACCGGAGCTTGAGCGTCTGAAAGAGAGCTGGACGAAGCCTCACGTTGCAGCCTCCGCAAGATGGGCTGGTCACCCGGACGACGGCCAGGCCGCCTCGCCGGGCGAAGATCTGCTTGAGCTGGGTTCCCAGGGCCTTGGGGATTTCCTTTTCGATTCGCCCGATTTCCTCCGAAATCTCGAGGATTTCGGCGTCGCAGGTGGCCTGAAAAGACCTCCACCCGGCGATTCGTTCTTCGAAAGAGCTTTTCTCGCCGGGAAGAGCGCTCTCTCGCTGGGTCAGCTCCGCTTCATCCGACTCGAGCCTCTCCTGAAGGGCGAGGATGCGATCCTCAAGCGACTTGACCTCTTTTCGGGCCGTATCGATCTCGTTCAGGGCGGCGCTGTACTCCTTGTTGGTTCGAACCGACATCAGCTGGGTCTGATATTTCGTCAGCTTTCCGTTCTGTTCGTCGAGCTGCCGATCCAGGTCGGATTTTTCGGCGATGGCGGCGAGGGATCGCTCGCGAAGCTCTGCGACGGTTTTTTCTTTTTGCTGAAACTCCTGATCCAGGCCGGCGACATCGGGAGGCATCTGGTTGCGCTCCTCCTGCCGCTTCCGGAGTTGATTCATCTTGTCCTGGAGAGTCATCAAACTGCGAACCGGACTAGTCACGACATCCTCCGATACACAAAAAGAGAACGCCCGGACGAGGCCGGGCGTTCTTTGGGGGTTCGAGCTGCCGTGCAATTGGAACGGTCGCCGGCGGCGTGCCAGCGGCTCGTTTTCGCATTCCTGCGCCGGGTGTCGATTTCTCGTTTCAACGTTCTCCCGAATCTCGAAAGTTCGTGTTTCCTTCGTCGCGCCACCACCGGGGAATGGGTCCACCCGGATTCGAACCAGGGACCAACCGGTTATGAGCCGGCCGCTCTCACCGCTGAGCTATGGACCCGCTCGAACAAACCCAAATACTAGCACAGGGTCGATTTTGGAAGGCGGTGATCCGCAGATTCCTGGGCTTTGCCCTTCGAACGATTGGCGAATCGATGTTCGATTTTCTTCGAATCGTGGAGTCGATCGGTGAGCAGGAAGCCGTTGAAGTGGTCGATTTCGTGTTGCAGGAGCGCGGCGTCTGTTCCTTCGGAGACGATCGACCGTCCAGAACCGGCCATGTCGACGTATTCGACGGTGGTTCTCTGGAATCGACGAAGCTCGAATCGCAGATGAGGAATGGAAGCGCACTCTTCCCATTCGTCCGTCGATTCGAGAGAAGCCTCGACGACCCAGGGATTGATCAGCGTCACAGGCTCCGGTTTGCCGAAGAAGAAGATTCGGCACATTCGGAGGGAGATCCCGATTTGCGGAGCGCTCAGCGAGCGGAGTCCGGCCTGGTCATTCCTCAGGCCGTCGAGCGTTGCCGCCAGCCGGGCCTCGAGCTCGGCGATCTCGGGAGCGCGCGGATCGCGGATCGTCTGGCTGCGATCCCAGAGCGATGCATGACCAATCAGTTGCAGATGTTCGATCGACACGTGATCCCCCGTTGACCCCGGAGGAATTGTATACGCTCGCCGCCGGAAAAAAATGACGTTCGGATCAGTCGATTTCGACGCAGGTTCCCGGATCGTTCCTCCGGAGGGAGGAAACGTCTCCCCTCGCAGGGAAACGGTTGTGAGGAGCGGCCCTCCCGTCCATGCTAGATTAGCGTCCGTGAGCGATTCGCTTCCCTCGATTCTCTTCGTCTGCATCGGCAACATGTGCCGGAGCCCGCTCGCCGAGGCGTTCGCCCGGCACCATGGCGCCGGGAAAATCGTCGCGCAGTCGGCCGGGCTTTCCGCCACCGGTCAAACCCATCCGGTCGTCCACGAAATTCTTTCGGAACGCGGAATCTCCGTGAAAGGCCTTCGCTCCAAGGGAATTCAATCGGTCGATCTGGCCGGGTACGGCTGGGTCGTCTCGATGGCTGGCATCAGGGCCGAGGCGTTCCTTCCCGAAGACTTTCCGGGAAAGACGATCTTCTGGCCGATCGAGGATCCCATCGGGCGGCCTCGGGCGTTCTTCGAAGACGTCGCCGACGACATCGAGGCTCACGTGATCGGCCTTCTCAAAGAGATGGGAGTCGTCTCTCCGACCGCCGGTGTCACCGGATGGGCCGGGATGGATGGGCCTGGAACTCACGAACCGGACTTCCCGGCGGATGAAACTTCCGAAGAAACGGTCTCGCCGGCGACGGCGGAAAAGGACGAATGATCGAACCTCTCGTTTATGGTCATCGCGGTGCTCCGCGCTCTGCCATCGAAAACACGATCCTGGCTTTCGACGCCGCGGAAGCCATGGGCGTGGACGGAATCGAGTTCGATGTCCGTGTGACCGCCTGCGGCGAGCTGGTCCTTCATCACGATCCTGATTTTCATGTCGCCGGCCGGCAGTACATGATTTCGACGTTGACGCTTCGCGAAATTCGCGATCTGGTTCCCGATCGCAGCGGCGATCCGTACCGGATCCCGACTCTCGATGAAGTGTTCTCCCGTTACGAGCACCACATGCGCTATTTCGTCGAGCTCAAGCCCTGCAATCTTCCTTCCCCAGGCATTTATGAACATGCCGTCGCCCGCCTGATTCGATCGTACGGCCTCTTTGAGCACGCGCTGGTTTTGTCGTTCTCCGCCGATCTCATCCGCCGCCTGGGAGTCGTCGCTCCGGAAATTTCGACGAGTCTCGTGTTCGAGCATCCGGCGGCGATTTCCGATCTCGGTAAAGAGGGAGGAGCCATGCCGAAAGTGTCGGCTCTTCATCCCAAGTGGTCGATCGTCGACGAGGATCTGGCCGGGCGGGCCCGGGCCGCGGGCCTGCCGCTTCACGTCTGGACCGTGAACGAGCCCGAAGATCTTTTAAAAGTCCAACACTTCGATGTTGCTTCCGTCACATCGGACGAGCCGAACCGGGTTCTTTCTGCTCTCGGTCGAAAGGGTGGACCCAGGGTTCTTCCCCGGCCGCGGCATTGGGAGGAAGGCCTTCGGAGGAACTTGTGAACCCTTCCCGGCGCAGGGCCGCGTGATCGGCGAGACGCGCCGTGTCTTCCTCGTCGCGGGTGATTTTTTCGAAAATTCTGGGGAGCCTCCTTGGCGGCGCCCTGGGGGACTGTCTCGGGCGTCCGTTCGAGGGAAAGCCCGCTGCGAAAATCAGGTTCTCGCTGCCGGACGGTCTTTGGGATTGGACGGACGATACGGAGCTCACCCTGCTGATCGGTGAATCGTTTGCAGAAGATGGGCGGTTCGTCGCCGCGAATGCGGCCGGACAAATGGCCGGGGCGATGCGCGAACGGCGTCTCACGGGGCTGGGCGCCGCGACGTTTGGCGCCCTCGAAAAACTTTCGGCGGGGAAAGACTGGACGAAGTCGGGGAAAAAAGGGGAATACGCCTCGGGGAACGGGCCGGCGACGCGGATCGCCTCGATCGGTCTCGCATTCGATCCGGAGCTCGAGAGCACCCGGCAGTTGATTCACGACGCCACCTGGATCACTCACCAAAGCGAAGAGGCCTACAGCGGAGCACTCGCCGTGGCCCTCGCAATCGGCGGAGTGACGGGTGGGCGGTGCGCTCCCGGGGGGATTCTTCCTTATGTTCTTTCCCAACTTCCCGATTCGCGGGTGAAAGGGGGGCTGGCGGCTTTGGGCGACGAAAAAACGGCCATCTCCTTCCGGCACATCGCCGACGAGTACGGAACCTCCGGGTTTGTCGCCGAGTCGGTTCCTCTTTCGATTTATGCCTGTGATCGTTTTGGCGGAAATCTCCCGGAAACGATCAAGGAGCTGGTCGAAGCCGGCGGCGACACCGATTCGAATGCATCGATTGCCGGCCAGATTCTCGGTTCCTTTTCCGGCGAACCGGCGCTTCCGCGGGAATGGCTCGAGCATCTCGTTCCGATTCCTCGTTTTCACCGGCTCTCTTCGAAATTGACGAAAATTCGGGGGTCTCTGATGCGAGGTCCCCGAAATCGCTCGGCCACACGGCCGATCGGGCCTCCAGCAAGGAGATTGGGATGAATTCAGGTTTTTCGAAAGCTGTCGCACGGAACATCTTCATTTTTTCGCTCCTCGCCGCGGTCCTGCTGACGGCGACGGACTGCAGAAGGAAGGCCGGCGGAGGGAAGGCCCCGTCGGGCGAGGGCCTCGCGTCGTTACCGACGCTCGAGACGGTCGACGGCAGGAAAATCGTTCTCTCCGAAAATGCCGGGAAAGTCGTGATTCTCAACCGATGGGCTTCCTGGTGCGGCCCCTGCCGTCTCGAGATCCCCGAGCTGGTGAAACTCCGGAAGAAATTCGGATCCGACGATCTTGCGGTCTATGGCCTGAACGAGGAATCGAAGGAAATTCAGGAACAGGTCGCCAGGAATCTGGGAATCGATTATCCGCTCCTCAAGGATCCCGGAGACCTTCGCGGGAAATTCGCGGGATCCGGTTTCGTCCCCGAGAGCTTTCTCATCGGGCGTGACGGAATTCTTCACGAGGTCATTCTCGGTTTCCGCCCGCCGGAGGAATTCGAGAAATCGGTTCGTGCGCTTCTCGACTCGAAGAAATGAGCCTGCCCGCAGCCGAAGGATGATTCCATGAGCCAATCCCTCTCTCGCGCCGTCATCGTTTCTGCGGTTCGCACTCCGATCGGTAAGTTTGGAGGAACACTTCTTCCCATGAGCGCGGCCGACCTTGGAACCGTCGCCGCGAAAGGGGCTCTGGCTGCCGCTGGAATCACCGGCCCGGAGGTGTCCGAGGTCATTTTCGGCCACGGCCGGCAGGCCGGAGGGGGGCCCAACACCGCGCGTCAGATCGCCTGGCGTTCCGGATGCGGCGAATCGGTGCCTGCTTTCACGGTCAACAAGGCGTGTGCCTCGTCACTCAAGGCGATCACGCTCGCGGCGCAGTCGATTCTCTCCGGAGAAAATTCGATCGTCCTTGCCGGCGGGGCCGAGTCGATGTCGAACACGCCGTATCTCATGCCGGGCGCCAGATGGGGGAACCGGATGGGGACGGCCGAGCTCGTCGACGGAATGTATCGCGACGGGTTTCTCTGCCCGCTTTGCGGCCAGCTGATGGGGGACACCGCAGAAAATCTCGTTCAGAAGTACGGAATTTCGCGGCGCGAACAGGACGAATACGCCGTCACCAGTCAGCGCCGCGCCGCCGAGGCTCAGTCGGCCGGGCGATTCGCGGGCGAGATTGTCCCGGTGGATGTGCCGGCGAAAAAGGGGACGATTCGTTTCGAAGCCGACGAACATCTTCGCCCCGACGCCACGATCGAAGGGCTCGCGAAGCTGGCGCCGGTGTTTCGAAAGGACGGAACGGTTCACGCGGGAAATTCCTCCGGGATCACCGACGGCGCGGCCGCCGTGGTGGTGATGAACGAAGACGAAGCCGGGAAGCGGGGGCTTTCGCCGCTCGCCGTCATCGAAGGGTGGAGTTTTGCGGGCGTCGATCCGTCGGTCATGGGGATTGGCCCGATTCCTGCGCTCGACCGGCTCACGGAGAAACTCGGATTCGATCTCGCCCGCGATGTCGACCTGTTCGAAATGAACGAAGCGTTCGCCGCCCAGGTGCTGGCCTGTCTTCGCCTTCGCCCCGCCGTCGATCTCGCCAGGACCAACGTCAACGGCGGCGCCATCGCTTTGGGGCACCCCATTGGCGCCACTGGCGCGCGCATCGTGACGACGCTTCTTCATGAAATGAAGCGCCGGGGTTCCGGACGGGGCATCGCGACACTCTGCGTCTCGGGAGGAATGGGCGCGGCTGTGAGTTTCGTCCGGGACTGACGAGGGCGCGGCAGAATCGAGCCGTTCTCCGGGCTGCCGGTTTTTCTCCGGTCGCATCGCCATGGTCTACAATCGCAAATCCGGCGCGGTGATCCGATCTTGCCGCTTCGAACCCCTTTCCATTCATCCACCGAGATAGACAAGAGGACGGAAACTCATGCTCCGAGCCGGAATCGTCGGCTTGCCCAACGTCGGAAAGTCGACGTTGTTCAATGCCCTGACCCGCACACGAAAGGCCGAGGCGGCCAACTATCCCTTCTGCACGATCGAACCGAACGTCGGAGTCGTCACCGTTCCCGACGACCGGCTCGTTCCGCTCTCGAAGATCTCCAGGACTTCCACGATCATCCCGGCCGTCATCGAGTTCGTCGACATCGCGGGCCTCGTCAAAGGGGCGAGCCGAGGCGAGGGGTTGGGAAACAAGTTTCTGCAACATATTCGCGAAGTCGACGCGATCATTCAGGTCGTCCGATGTTTCGAGGATCCCGACATCATCCACGTCGAAGCGAAGCTCGATCCGGTTTCGGACATCGAAGTCGTCGGGACGGAGCTCGTGCTTTCGGACGTGGAGTCACTCGGCCGGCAGGTCGAAAAACTCGAGCGGACGGCGAAAGGCGGAAACAAGGAAGCCAGGTTCTCGGTCGAAGTGGGGAAGAAACTCCTGAGCCACATGGATACCGGAGCGCCGGCCATCACGCTTGACCTGACCCCGGAAGAAAGAGAAGCGGCACGCGGTTTTTTTCTTCTCTCGATGAAGCCGACGCTCTATGCCGCCAACGTCGCCGAGGCCGATCTGGCCGGCGCCGGTGATCTCCCGCTGGTGACGAAAGTCCGCGACTGGGCCGGGAAGCACCACGGCGCTGAAGCCGTCGTCGTCAGCGCTCAGATCGAATCGGAGCTGGCCGAGCTTCCCGCCGAAGATGCGAAGGACTATCTGGCCGGCCTCGGCGTCGCCGAGAGCGGTATGAGCTCGCTGATCCGCGCGGCTTATCACTTGTTAGGTCTTCGGACGTACCTGACCGCCGGCGAAAAAGAGGTTCGGGCCTGGACGATTCATGCCGGAGACACCGCCCCGCAGGCGGCGGGAGTCATTCACTCCGACTTCGAACGGGGATTCATTCGCGCCGAGACCGTCGCTTACGCCGATCTCGTCGCTTGCGGAACCATGGCTGCCGCGCGGGAGAAGGGGCTCGTGCGGCAGGAGGGGAAAGAGTACGTCGTCGCCGATGGAGACGTGATGTTGTTCAAGTTCAACGTCTGAGCGGGCCGGCCTTTCCAGCATTTCGTCGCCCGCCGCGAGGCGCTCTTTGGTGACGCGGCTCTCTTCGGGCGATCCTAGAACAACCTCGCCGCCAGGAACGGGATCACCGTCTCCACCCGGAGGATTCTCTCGCCCAGTCCGACGGCTCGAAAGCCGATCCGCTCGAGCGTCTCGATCTCGATCGGGAGAAATCCCCCCTCGGGGCCGACGGCGAGGGTCACGGGTCCGGTCACGCCCCGCGGGCACGGTTCCGCTGCCGGAGGATGGGCCACGACGCCGAGCGACCCCTTCACCGCGAGGCAAAGCTCGTCCTCGACGAACGGACGGAACCGCCGCCGGATCTGAATCTCGGGAAGGATCGTGTCGCGGCTCTGTTCGAGCCCGAGGATCATTTGCCGGCGAAGGTTTTCCGGATCGAGGCGCGGACTGTCCCAGAATCCGGGCTCGACCCTCCAGGCGTTCACGAGAAAGATGCGTTTGATTCCGAGCGAGCTCGCCGAGACGATGACCCGGTTCAAGACCTTTGGACGAGGGAGCGCGAGGATGAGGGTCAATGGAAGCGGCGGCGGTGGCGGCCCATCGAAGGAGACCTCGAGATCGAGCGAGCGCTCGTCGATTCGGAGGACCCTCCCGGTGCCGATCCCGCCGCCCGCCAGGCCAATGGCCAGGTCGTCCCCTGCAGCGGCCCGGTGGACCTCTTTGACATGTTCGAACCGCCGCCCCTCGATACGAACCGTTTTCTGTCCCGGCGGAAAATCCTCCGGGAACAGGAGAACCAGATTCAACGGTAGTACCCGCTCGCCGCGCGAAGCTCGATTCCCTTCCGGGCCGGGCAATCGACGCGCACCTTGTGCCAGTGCCCGTCCGCTTTCCCCGGGGGAGCGAAGCTGAGCCGGTATTGGGTTCGGAGATCGTCGTTGATCGCCGTGTAAATTCCTGCGAGCTCCCTGGCGGAGTCCGCCTGAAATACCCTTCCTCCGCTTTCTTCGGCGAGTCGGGACAGCTTGTTGCGGACGTCGATCTCGTGGATCGGAATCGAAAGGCCGATCGTGTAGATGGTGACGCCCGAACGTTTCGCGTATTCGAGCGTGTGATTGAAATCGAAGCGGCTCGAGGTGTCTCGTCCGTCCGTGAGGAGGACGACGGCCCTGCGCCCCTTTTGTCCCTGGCATTGATAAAGGGAATAGACGACGGCGTCGTAGAGGGCCGTGCCGCGGTCGGCGCGCAGCCCCGCGAGGGACGATTGCAGCAGCGCCGGATCCGCGGTGAATCGCTGGAGGACTTGAGGCTCGTCGTCGAAGCGAATGACGGCGGCGCGGTCCCTGGGTGTCATGATTTTTCGAATGAAATCGGCCGCGGCTTTCTCCGCTTCGGGGAGAGATTTCAGCATCGACTCGGATGTGTCGAGTGCGAGAACCACGCGAATCGGAAGGTTCCTGACCACGTCGAATCCCTCGATCACCACCGGCGCGCCGTCGACTCCGACACGGAAGTCCTTCGAATCGAGGCCAGCCGCGTTTCGCCCGTCCTGTGTTGCCGAAACGTAGAGCTCGACTCGTTCGACCTCCACCTCCTCGAGATTTTCGGGGGCGTTGACCAAACGAAGATCCTCGGCGTTCTGGCCGTCTTCGAGGGACGCCGCGACGCGAATGGTCGACGGCTGGTTCTGGTCGGGGACGTCGAGCGTCGCCACGAAGGGCGGCCCGAACAGCCGGGTCACGGGGATGTCATTCAGGAAGAACTGGAGATTTTCGAGCTCGTGTCCCTCCGGAATGATGACCTGGGCCTCGACTCGTGTCGGTCCGCTGGAGCGGAGGCCTTTGGGCGGGCGGACGATTCGGACTTTGAGCAGGTCGCGCGATTCGTTGAGAACGAGCTCGTCCGATCCGATCTCTTTTCCGTTCACGTCCCTCGCGACAACTCGAATGGTGCGGGGGCGCGGAAGGCTCCCCAGGTCGACGTCGAGGTGAAACGGTGCGCGGCGGCGGCGGCCGACCACGACGTTGTCGAGGTGGAAATCGACGGATGACACCGAGGCCGAAGCGATCGTTTCTATTTTTTTGAGGCCGACGAGGGCTTCTCCGGCAAGCGGTGAGATCTCGATCACCCCCTCCGACTCGGCGTTCGTCGAAGAGGGGGGCGCCGGGCCGACCGAGAGGTTGTCGAGCACGCCGCGCGCTTCTTCCCTTCGGCGTTCGTCTTCCCCCTCGGCGCGGTCGGGAACGGCGAGCGTTTCTTCGAGAATTCCGGAGGCGTTCCGATTCCCGTCCGAAATGCGGACTCTAAGGCGGTACAGTCCGGGCCGAAGGAGGCGTTCGGCAATGAACGGGAGAACGGGCGGAGTTTTCGGGTCAACCGGGATGTCGAATCGATACCGGAAGGAATCGACCAGCCGTTCGTCTTTTCCGTTTCCGGTCGACGCGACGATTTCCCCCACGAGATCCGCGTCGACATAGGAAGACTCTCCCAGAGTTTTTCGCGCAAGATCGTCCCGGGCCACGAGGAAAGTCATTTCCGCCGTCATTCTCGTCCCCTGCCCGCGTGTGAAGTGGAGGACGCGGCCGAAATGAAGCGGCTTCGCGCCGGTGGGCAGATCGGGCGATGCATTCAGAATCGACTCGAGCCCTTCGAGCGAAACCTGCGGCGGCGCCATCAGCTTTCCGTATTCGCCGAGAGTTCCCGGTCCCCCGGGTCCGCCGGCGCGCAGCTGCCGAATCAGCCGCGCCATGTATCCCCCATCCGCGCAGCGGTACGAGTCGTTCTGTCCCGGCTGAAAAAGAACGCCGACGGGGTCGAGCGGAGTCCAGAGTTTGAGAGGTCCGAGGCCGAGCGGACGGTAGAAGACGAGAAACCCGCCGCGGCGCCAGGCCGGAATCCGCGCGTAGATCCAGATCTCGAGCGGAACGAAAACGATGTCGCAGTCGATTTTCTTGATTTCGGAGGGGGGGCCCTGAATCAGGTAGATGCGCGACGGATCACTCTCCGTTCCGCCGTAATTTTCTTTGACCTCGAGGAGGCGCTCTTCGTAACCCTCGCGAAAGCCATTGCGCCCGTCGGAAAGCTCAGCCCGCCGCCGCCAGAATTGATCGACGAAGCGGTCCCGCAGGGCGTCGTCGGTGAGCCGGAGGAAAACGTCACGTTCCTCGTCGTAGAGAATCGGCTCGACGTCGTCGAGGAACTTTCGGTATCTCTCCGCGAGCTTCTTCGTGCGTTCTTTTCGTTCGCGATTCGAGAGCGTCTTGCGATCGCGCGGAGCGGGAGCCTCGGCGGGAGGAGGGGCCGCCATCGACGAAGCCGTTGCCGGAATCGCCGTCGTCGCCGGTGTGGCCGGAGGCGTGCCGGAGTCGGACGAGGCAAGGATCGCCCGGGAGAGCAGGACGAGGATCCAGGAAATCGCCGGGACGGCGCGGGAGCGGGGATTCACGTCTCTTATTCTTTCTGAACGGACTCGGGATCGAGTTGGCGAAGATCGTGGCCGGTCATTTGCTCGGGGATGCCGAGCCCCTGCATCCGGAGAAGAGTCGGAGCGATGTCTTCGAGCGAACCGCCCGCGACCAATCCGGTCACGCGGGAGGGCTGATCTTCGTTCGCCGATGGGTCGTAAAGGAAACACGGAACCGGATTGAGAGTATGGGCCGTGTGAGGTTGTCCGGTTTCCGGATCGATCATTCGCTCGCAGTTCCCATGATCGGCGGTGATCAGCGCCTGGCCGCGACGGTCGTCGATGGCAGCCAGAATTTCGGCGAGGGCGTGATCCACAGTCTCGACGGCGCTCTTCGCGGCATCGACGATTCCGGTGTGGCCGACCATGTCGGGGTTGGCGAAATTCAGAATCATGGCGTCGAACCGCCCCGAACGAATCGCCTCTGCGGCGCGTCGTGCCACCTCGGGTGCCGACATCTCCGGCTGCAGGTCGTAGGTGGCGACCCTGGGGGAGGGGATGAGAATCCGCTCTTCTCCGTCGAAGACTTTTTCCCGCCCGCCATTGAAGAAGAAAGTGACGTGGGCATATTTTTCGGTTTCCGCGATTCGAAGATTCCGGATTCCGTTTTTCTCCCAGATCTCCGGCAGGCTCTCTTCGAGCGACTGCGGCGGAAAGAGGGCCGGGCAGGGGAAATCGGCGCGGTAACGGGTCATCGTCACCCAGCCGACCTGCGGCCGCACGCGCCGCGAGAATCCATCGAACGCCTCTTCGATGAAGCTCCTCGTGATCTCGCGCGCCCGATCGGAACGGAAGTTGAAGAAGAGGACGGTGTCGCCCTCTTCGATCACGGCCGGTCGCGATGGGTCTGGCCCGCAAATGGTGGCCGGTTCGAAAAATTCGTCGCCGACGCCGCGCGCGTACGAGGCTTCGAGCGCGGCGGCTCCGGTGGGAAAACGTTCTCCGATTCCCTCGGTGAGCAGCCGGTACCCCCGCTCGACGCGATCCCACCGGTTGTCGCGGTCCATCGTGAAATACCGGCCGCAAAGGGTGGCGATCCGGGCCGCCGGCCGGCTCTCGAGACGGGCTTCGAGAATTCGAACCGATTCGATCGCCGATCGTGGAGGCGTGTCCCGTCCGTCGAGGAGGCCGTGGATTCGAATGCGGCCGACGCCGGCCGCGATGGCGAGGTCAACCAGAGAGTCGAGGTGATCCTGGAGGGCGTGAACTCCGCCGGGCCCCAGCAGACCTAACAAGTGCAGGGTCCGGCCGGGAGGCTTTGCCGCTTCGAACGCGTCTCCAAGGACGGGGTTTTTCGCGAGAGATCCATTGGCGATCGATTTCGAGATCCGGACGATGTCCTGAAAAACGATCCGCCCCGAACCCATCGTCATGTGGCCCACTTCGCTGTTCCCCATCTGACCTTCGGGGAGGCCGACCCGCTCGCCGGACGTTTCGAGCCGGGTCCAGGGACTGCCGGCGAAAAGGCGTTCGAAAGTGGGGTGCCGGGCGAGCTCGAACGCGTTCCCGGGCGAAGGGGGCTCGAGCCCGAGGCCGTCGAAAATGATGAGCGCCGTGAATCTGGGGCGTTCGGCCGTCATGGACGGTTTCCCGGGGGAAGCACGGCGGCGCCCGGCGTCTCGGCCGCCGCCGCTCGCTCCCGAATCATCTTGACCACGGTTTTCGCCAGGTCGTTCGGAATCGGGATCGACAGGTTGTACTGCGCGATTTTCCACCGAGCGCCGGCCTTGCGGACGACTCCCGACCCGCGGCATTCACCGTAACTCTCGCTTTCGAGGATCTCGTCGAACCAGGCCACCGAGGCGTCCGAAGAAAACGTGAGATATCTATTTTTCGGAACGAACGTCCAGGCTATCCCTTTTGAAAAATAAGGA
>Ga0315281_10010994_pt1 | contig 12420 bp, 16 predicted proteins | sample YL17G07_0_MG_FD_204540 | JGI IMG/M metagenome (GOLD analysis project Ga0315281, IMG submission 204540) | Sediment microbial communities from Yellowstone Lake, YNP, Wyoming, USA - YL17G07_0 | ecosystem: Environmental > Aquatic > Freshwater > Lake > Sediment | place: USA: Wyoming | collected... | reverse complement strand
GGTGCCGTCAAAACAAAAATCAATCCAGCCGATAACGTCATTCCAAGCCCAACCCCAGACATTTTGGTTTTGGCAAGATAGTGGAACAGCGGCAGTCACAATCGTTAATAAAAATAATATTCCAAATAAAATTAAAATTTTCTTTTCCATTTTTATGATATAATTATAGCATATGTTAAAACTTCCACCCCAAGACATTGAAACCGAAAGAGCGGTTTTGGGAGCGTTAATGGTTGACCCCAATGCGATTATAAAAATCAGCGACTTTGTTTTGGCTAGCGATTTTTACAAACCCATTCACCAAAAAATTTACGAAACAATTTTTGATTTATTTAGTAACAGTCAGCCGGTGGATGTTTTAAGCGTTTCCACAAAACTCAAAGAAAAAAATTGGCTGGAAGAAATCGGCGGGGTAAATTATTTAACCGAATTAATCAATGAAGTCCCGACCGCTTCTCATATTGTTCATTATGCTCAAATAGTCAAAGAAAAAAAGGTTCTGCGCGACCTTATTCAGACCTCGGCGGAAATCAATGAAAAAGTTTATGAAAATATAGGAGTGGAAAATCTTTTGGATGAAGTGGAGCAGAAAATTTTCAACATTACTCAACGTTCTCTGCCCCAGAAATATGTATCGCTGAAAGATGAACTCCAAAGCGCTTACGAGCGGATTGAAAAAATGCATCGCGGGGAAACGGCCGTTCGCGGCGTTTCGACGGGCTTTATTAGGTTGGACGACATTCTTTCCGGCTTACAGCGTTCCGATTTTATAATTCTTGGGGCCCGACCTTCTTTAGGAAAGACATCTTTGGTTTTGGACATTGCCCGGCGGGCGGCGGTTAAAAATCAAACGCCGGTGGGGATTTTCTCTTTAGAAATGTCCCGGGAACAAGTAGTTGACCGATTGATTGCGGCCGAAGCCCAAGTGGCGCTTTGGCGTTTGCGCACCGGCAAGTTAAGCGACCAGTTGGAATTTGAAATGATTCAGGAGTCCTTAGACCGGCTTTCCCAAGCCCCAATTTTTATTGACGACAGTCCTTCGCCCACGGTTCTCCAGATCCGGTCGGTGGCCCGACGGCTGCAAATTGAACAAGGTTTGGGACTGGTTATAATTGATTATTTGCAATTAATCCAACCCCGAACCGATTCCTCAAATATCGTTCAGCAGGTTACGGAAATCTCTCGTAGCTTGAAAGCGCTGGCCCGGGAACTTAAAACCCCAGTTCTGGCCGTTTCCCAGCTTTCCCGGGCCGTTGACCAAAGAGAAATAAAAATCCCCCGGCTTTCGGATTTAAGAGAAAGCGGAAGTTTAGAACAAGATGCGGACGTCGTTATGTTTATTTGCCGGAAAAACTGGGAAAAAACCGATGCTTCGCCCGAAGAAAGAGATAGGGCGGAAATTATTATTGCCAAACACCGTAACGGTCCTTTGGGCAGCGTGGAACTGATGTTTGACTCGGAAAAGGTTTGTTTTAGAGATATTGATAAAACGCACAATGTTGCCTGAAGTTATTAAAAAATTCATTGAGATTGCTTCTAAACTACCCTCGATCGGACCGCGGCAAGCCACCCGATTGGCTTTTCATTTAATTACCAGCGGGAAAAATGAAATCGAGAATTTGGAAAAAGCCGTAGCCGATTTAAAAAAAATTAAGACCTGCGAACGTTGTTTTTTTGTTTATAACGGTGATTGTCCTATTTGTTCGGATAAAAATAGAATTAAAGATGTAATTGTTATTGTAGAAAAAGAAACCGACTTAATTTCTTTGGAAAAAACCGGGAAATTTAACGGCCAATATTTAATTTTAGGAGGATTAGCCAAAAATGGCATTTTAGACCCCAAACAAAAATTGCGGCTTAAAAGCTTAGCCGAACGCATTAAAAAACAAGGTGGCCGGGTTAAAGAAATTATTTTAGCACTCAATCTCACCACTTTCGGCGATTTTACCAGTTCTTTGATTGAACAAGAACTCAAGCCCTGGGCTCAAAAAATCAGCCGTTTGGCCAAAGGCGTCCCGACCGGCGGCGAAATTGAATTTGCGGATGAGGAAACTTTAGGCAGCGCTTTTGAGGGAAGAAAGTGATAGAATTTCTAGTTCCGTAAAATGTTGCCGGTGACCTTTTTTCTTGCGATAGCGAGTTTTGGAATGATAGCGAAAAACAATTTTCTTTTTTTCTCTCCCTTGTTTTATAATTTTTGTTTCCACTTTGGCGCCGTCAACATAAGGCGTTCCGATTTTAATATTTTCGCCATCAGCCAAAAGCAAAACCTTAATTTCACCTACCGTCGGCGATTGAATTCTAATTTTATCTCCCTTTTTAACTAAAAATTGTTTGCCGTTGACTTCAATTACTGCGAGCATGCCAAATTTTATTAAAATTTATGAACCTTTGGTGAAATAAATTTTATCATAAATTTGAGCACCCCGACCGCGGTCGGGGTAAAGGTTTTCTAGATAAATTTTCTGCGTTCTTCGAACTTGAAAATTTAGAGAAAGCCCTTCAGTTAACCGAAATTATAACTAAAATAGTGATTAGAATCAACACTGACACCGCCAAACCGACCAAAGCAAAATTATAAGATAAAAGACGTTGACGGTCGAAAATGAATTCGGCCAAAATAAAATTTATTAAAAATATTACCGCCGCGACAATTAAAATGTTATAAACATCGATTTTACCACCCAAAAAATCAATGCCTTTATAGGCGTCAAAATGGATGATTAAAGGGGTGGTCACCTCCGCCAAACTAAGATAAGCAATAATCGCCGTCAAAACCAAAACCCCGAAACTTATTCCAAAAATTATAAGTAAACTTTTATTTTTTAGAATTTTCATATACAAACAAATCTTATCAGATTTTTGTCTCTATAATCAAATTATTTCCCAGTTATCGGCTCACTTATTCTTGAGCCGAACTACTATTACACTTCATTGACGATCGTCAAGTAAGTGTAATAAAAAATAGACTTACTAAAATCCATTGCGATCGCATCAGATTTTAGTAAAGAGGTTTGAGGTGTTTAAAAGCAAGAGCAGCCCTAATCGGAGTCGAACCCCGCACAAATTTCGCTTCGCTCAATTATGCGGGGCAAACCGGTATTTTAATTTAGTAGCCCAAAGGAGAGTCGAACTCCTGTTTCAGCGTTGAGAACGCCGCGTCCTAACCGCTAGACGATAGGGCCATTACATTTGTTTTATTTCATCTACCACTTTATCTAACCCAATAGCCCGGGAACCTTTCACTAAAATTAAATCCCCTTTTTTAATTTTCAATTCCACTTCTTTTTTTACTTCCTCGGCAATCAGAAAACTTAAAATATTTTCCTTAGCCAAACCCGCTTTGTTAGCCGCAGCCGCGATAAATTTCGCCCGCGGCCCGACCGTGAACAACAAATCAACGATGCCGGCGGCAAATTTTCCTATTTCTTCGTGGGCTTCCAAACTGTATTTTCCCAATTCCAACATATCGCCTAAAACCGCTATTTTTCTTTTAGATTTCAAAGCCCGAAGCGTTTCTAGGGCGGCTTTCATAGAAAGCGGCGAGGCATTGTAACTGTCATCAATAATAAAGGTCTCTTTAACGCCGGGAACGAGATTCATTCTTCTTTGGGGCGCTTGATAATTTTCAATCAGGGCTTCCGCAATTTTAACCAGATTTACCCCAAAAATCAAACCGACACAGGCGGCCGCGGCCGCGGCGTAGGCCTGTCCCTTGCCAAAAGCGTTGTTTATTTTTATCGGAACAAAACTGCCGCCGTATTCCAATTTAAAAACCACGCCCGTAGGTTCCCCATTGGAAGCGTTTTCAAAACCGGTGATTTTAATTTGAGCCAATTCGCTGAAACCAAAAGTCATTACCTGAGCCCGGGTTCGGCTTTTCATATCAAAAACCAAAGCGTCATCGGCGTTTAAAATAGCAAAACCCACGGTCGGCAACTGTTCAATTATTTTGGCTTTTTCCCGAGCCAAGGCCTCGGGTCCGGAATAAAATTCCACATGAACCGGAATTTCGCCGACCGCGGTCACCACCGCGATTTGCGGCCGGGCGATTTCCAAAAGCTCTTTGATATCGCCGGGCCGGTCCGCCGCATATTCTAAAACTAATATCTCTGGATACGCGGACCGACGCGGAAACAAAACGCGGACTAACGCAGAAGATATTACCTTTAGCCAAAACAGAAAAATCGGTTTTTCAATTTTTTGCCAATCGCCCAAAATAGTCAGGGGCACGCCGATTTCATTATTGAAATTTCCGCTGGCCGCCCGGATTCGCCGCTCTTTGCAAAGAACGGCCTTAATGGCTTCTTTGGTGGACGTCTTGCCGACACTGCCGGTTATGGCCACTATACCCGGCTGATAACGTCGAATCACGGCTTGAGCCAATTTTTTTAAACTCCATTTTAAAATTTTTAAGAAGATGGTTTTCATAACTTATCCGGAGGAATATTGTAATAATTCAAAACAAACTGGGCCAACTCTTTAAAAACCGGAACCACGGTGACGCCGGCTAACGGCGCTCCTTGAGGTTTATCTAATTTTATTAAAATAGTAAAATTGGATACAAAACCGACATAAGTATGAATAGAATCCGAGGTGTAGCCGCCATTTTTAAAGTCGGGCACTTGAGCGGTTCCGGTTTTGCCCGCCACCCGATAATTGGCGATGGCCGCCACTTCGGCTTTTTCCACGGCCGAAATCATCATTTCTTTAAGTTTTTGGGAAGTTTCCGAAGAAATAATTTGCCTTAATATTTTCGGTTTTAATTCGGCATTGAGATATGGTTTTATTAAATTTCCGCCATTGGCAACAGCCGAAAAGGCCGAAATTAATTCCAGGGGCGTAATCGCCAGGCCTTGGCCAAAAGAAGCGGTGGCAAAATCAATGTCTTGGGCTTGTTTATTTTTCAAATTAGCCAAATCGCCGGTTTGTTCTTGGGGCAAATCAATGCCGGTTTTTTCTCCTAAGCCAAACTTCACTAAATAATTATAAAATAAATCATGACCAATGGTTTTTTCCGCCCAGACCGCTCCGGTATTGATGGACTTTTCAATCACGTTCGTCATCGTTACCTGGCCGTAGGCCTTTTTATCCCAGTTTTCAATTGTTTTGCCGTTGAGCGTAACCGAGCCGGTGTCAAAAAAAGAGGTTTCCGGCGTTAATTTCTCGCTGTCCAAACCGGCGGCCATCGTGATTATTTTTAAAACCGAACCGGGTTCATAAAGCCCTTGAACCGCCGGGTTTAAAAAAGCGCTGAGCTCGGCTTGGTTGTAATTATTGGGATTGAAATCCGGTTTATTGGCTAAGGCCAAAATTTCGCCGGTCGTTGGCTGCTGGATGATGATCGTGCCGCCCGCCGCTTCAAATTTTTTTATAAGCTCAGCTAAAATTTCTTCGGCCCGAGTTTGGAGGTTTAAATCAAGAGTTAAAGTTAAATCCTCATTGGTGTCAAGTTTGTCATTATAAAATTTTTCCAAGCCGTAAAGACCGGTGGGTTTATTATTTTCCTCATTTATTCCCACAAAACCGAGAACTTGGGAAGCCAAATTTTGAAAAGGATAATAACGAAAATTTTGAGAGCCAATATAAATTCCTTTTAAATTAAGGGTTTTTATTGATTGAACTTGCTCGGCTGAAGGTTTTTTCAAGAGTTGTTCAAAAAGGTCATTGGGTTTAGAGAGCGCCGCTGTTAATTTTTCTTTTTTCCAGCCGATAATCGGAGCCAAAAGTTCCGCGGTTTCTTCCGGCTGGCCGATTTCTTTGGGCACGGCATAAATGACCGGAAATTCTTTATTGACGGCGATGCGAATTAATTTTTGCTCGCGGTCAACAACAAAGATGGCGCCTCTTTTGAAAATATTGTTTTGAAGATAACTTTCCCGGGCTTCGGCTTTTTCAAAAAAAATCGCGCCTTGTTTGATTTGAAGTTTGTAAAGCTGGCCAATCAAAACAACATAAGCCAAACCAAAAATTATAACGACGAAGGCAAAACGCGATTTCATAAACTGCTTATATATTGAGGTTGTTGTTCTAAAATTAGTCCTTTTTCCTTGGCTAAATCTTTCAACTGAACTGCCGCCGTCAATTGATACAACTGGCTTTTGAGGTCGGTATTTAACGTCTGGGCTTCGGCTAAAGTTTTTTCTAATGTTTGAACTTGATAATTGAGGGTGACTAAACGGTTATAGCCGTAAATATAAAAACCGGTTAATAGAAAAATAATAATCATCAGAAGGAATAAACCTTTTTTGTTTTTGTTTTTAGAAGGTTGAATTATGGTCATATTAATATAGCGGCTCTTAGTTTGGCGGAGCGAGACCGCGGATTTTGTTTTATTTCCTCAAAAATTGGGCTTATCGGTTTTTTGGTTAAAATTTTCATTTCCCCCGTTTTGGCTTTTTCTCTAAAAAAATTCTTTACAATCCGATCTTCGGAAGAGTTAAAAGAAATAATCGCTATTCGGCCGCCGGCCTTTAATATCTGTTCCAAAGAACTCAAAAGTTTTTCCAGATTAAGCAATTCTTTGTTCGCAAAAATTCTTAAAGCCAAAAAAGTTCGGGTGGCCGGGTGGATTCGTCCACGTTCATAATTTCCGGGAACAGCCTGACTGACAATTTCGGCTAACTGTTTATTGGTTTCAATTGGAGAACGATTTTGTTTTATGGCTCGGGCGATTCTTTTAGCGTAGCGTTCATCGCTGAAATTTCTGATAATCTCCGTTAATTCTTTTTCGTTTAGTTTCTTCAGCCAATTTTTCATCGAAGTTGCCTTCAAATCGTAGGTCATCAACAGTGGTTCTTCGGGACCGGAAAAACTGAATCCCCTTCCGTTTTTTAATTGTTCCGAAGAAAATCCCAAATCCAGAAGCAGGCCGTCGACTTTACCTAACTTTCTATTTTTCAGAATTTCCGGCAAGTCGGCAAAATTACCGTGAACTGAAATCAAATCATTTAAATTATTTTCATCCCAGTCAATTCCCAAAAATTTTCCCTCCGATCCGATTTTTTTGATAATTTCCGTTGCGTGTCCTCCGCTGCCCACGGTTCCATCAATAAAAAATTCTCCGGGTTGAGGATTTAAAACTGCTATTACTTCGTTTAAAAGAACGGGAATATGGGTCATTTTAAATTCCCAGCTCTGATAATTTTTCCGCTATCTCATCAGAGGCTGATTCGGTTTTGGTTTTGTATTGTTTCCAATTCTCGCTGTCCCAAATTTCTATCCGGTTATAAAGTCCGGCAATGATCGCCTGTTTTTTGAAGCCAGCGTATTTTCGCAAATAATCGGGAATTAAAATTCTTCCTTGGTTGTCAATTTGTACGTCCATGGCGCCGGCCAGCATCAAACGGACAAAAGCCCGGGAATTGGCTTGAGCTAAAGGTAAAGCCACTAATTTTTGGGCTAAAATTTCCCATTCTTTTAAAGTAAAAAGAAACAGGCAACTATCCAGACCGCGGGTGATAATCGCGCCGCCGCTTAACTTATCCCGAAACTTTGCCGGAATGGCTAATCTTCCTTTTAAATCTAAATTATGTTGATATTCGCCGATAAACATGATTTTTAGTTATCCCCAGTTTTGGGTACTTATCCACACCTTTATCCACATTTCCCCACTTCAATTTAATAATATGCCACTCGGCAAAAATCGTCAAACAAAAAACCCCTCCGACCTTGGTCGGAGGAGAAAGTAAAAATCCTTTGTTTAAGCGGATTTTCTAAAATTCCCCCTTTAAGTTATACACAGGTTATTCACTTTTTCTATTTTTCAAGATTTATGGGTATTTACGACAACATATTTATTGAAATAAAAAAGCCGAGCCCCCACCGAAACGTTCTATATATAATAGTTTGACTTTTTTTCTTTAATAGGGTAATATTTATTTAGAAGTTATTAAGATGTTCGTTAAAAAAAATAAAATTCGCTATTTAATATTGAAAAGGAGGTGATAGACAATGAATTATCGGGAAATTCTTGACCAGATTGAATGTTCCTTAGCGTTATTAGAACCGCCGGCTTTCTCGGTTAAACCGACGAATCTTTCATTTAAAAACGGCTGGTTCTCCGGACTTTGGGTGAAATATCAAGGGGTCGATGTGTTTATTCCGCATAATGAACTGAAAGCGCCCTATCATTTGTGCAGTGCCGCTGAAGATTTAGTAAAAAGCGGCGTCACTATTAAGGTTTATCCGTTGAGAATAGATATAAATAAGAATAGTCGCGACCCGAGTAAATGGCAGGTGCCGATATGTACTATGTTTTCGCCAGATGATAGAGCAACGGCAGCAACGGAAGCCGAAGAAATTAACATCAAAAAAGGAGAGGTAGTTGAGTGGGAGGATTTTAATTTAGAGATAGTTGAAGTTGAGTATCATCAAAGGGAGGATGAAAAACGGCCCAAAACGGTTGTTCTTAGAATAACTGCACCATCAAAATATCCCATTATCAGACCAGAGCAAGAAAGCGATGATTTTAGAAAATGGGAGGAACTGTCGGAACACAGCAACCGTCGCTCATCATTAAGAATAAGAAGGTTTTTTTATAAAAAAAAAGGTAAAAATACAGTAAAAATCGGCGACGTCAAAATCACCCTACTTCCTTTTTTTAGTCAGTCAGAACGAAAAAAAATGCAGCAACTGGGGTATATCGGAAAGTTGAGAATAAGGCGCGGCAATAAATAATCTTTTATAAGAATTTGCCGCGCTTTTTTAATTTTTCATTAAAATTTACGAGAGTAATTTTTGCAGGATGATTTGATTATTATACTAAATAAAAAGGACTGTGTTAATACAGTCCTTACTAGGGACGGTGGGGTTCGAACCCACAACTCCTGCCTTTCAGACAGGTATTTTACCAACTTCAATACTCCGTCCCTTAAAATATTTAAAAAAACACATTCAAACAATAGCTAAAATAATATTATATCTTTATTTTATTTTGTCAAATACAACAGTGCGCCCTGTAGGAATCGGACCTACAGCCTCCCCGATGTGAACGGGGCACTCTGCCATTGAGCTAAGGGCGCTGATAATTCCACGGAAACGTTTTGTCTATAATTACTTTCTCTAAAATATCTCTTCTTTTATAACTTTTCAAGCGATACTCAGATTGTTTCGCTTTTGTTAAATTATCACAAACAATGAAACATCTAATTTCTAATGGCCTGAGATTTCTTGTGGCTTTCACTAATCCTTTATTATGTTGTATTAATCGTCTTTCGATATCGTTGGTGCTACCGATATAATAATAACCGTTTTTGCTGTTCTGTAATATATAAACACCGAATTGTTTCATATAATTAGAACCATCCCGACCAGAGTCGGGATCCCGACTTTAAGTCGGGACTGAGCTAATCGCGCAACCCTTACTTATATTGTAAGAGTTTTATTGAATTTCCGCCACCGCGCCCACCGCTTCCAGTTTTTTCTTTAATTCTTCGGCGTCTTCTTTTTTTAATCCTTCTTTAATTGTTTTCGGCGCGCCATCAACGATAGCCTTAGATTCTTTCAGACCGAGTCCGGTTACTTCTTTTACAATCTTGATAACATTTATTTTTTGGTCGCCGCCGACTTTTAAAACTACGTTAAAAGAAGTTTTTTCTGTAGCCGCGCCGACCTCGCCCGAGGCGGGTGTCGGCGTCCCGACACCGATGGTGGTCGGGACGGAAACGCCGAATTTTTCTTCCAAGGTTTTCACTAATTCAGCAAGTTCTACAACAGTTAATTTTTCTACTTTTTCAATTATGTCTTTAAATTTTTCTGTCATATTTTATTTCTTATTTTCGACCTTACTTTTTTCACTTAAAATATACAAAAACATTTTTATCGGCGCTGACAACACACCAACCAATTGAGACAATAAGATTTCCCGCGACGGCAGCAAAGCGATTTTTTTGAATAAGGCCGCTTCCAAAAATTGTTTTTTGTCTAAATCGTAAGCGCCTAATATTTTCATGCCTTCAAAAAATTTATAAACCGGGCTAGCCGCCGAATAAATATCGGTTGGCGCAAAAACTGTTCCGGCTTGGCCTTCAAAAACTGAAGTCGGGTCAAACTCAATATTATTTTGTTGAAAAAGAATTTTCAGCAAACGTTTTTTAATCACTTTAAACCGAGCGTCAATATTCTTAAGTTTTGTTTTTATAGAATTTAAATTTTTAGTGGGAACTTTTCCGAAATCAATAAAAATTAAACTCTGGCTTTTTTTCAAAAGCTTTTCGCTCGCTTTAAGTTCTTGAATTTTTTGTTCCCTCGATTTCATACCCTAAAATAAAATACGGCTTTGCGCCGCGGACAGTTTCTAAAACCTAAAAGCTAAAAACTAAAAGCTTTTGTGGATTCCTCGGCGGGATTTATTGTTGATGCCCATCCCGACCTTAGTCGGGACCCCGACTGAGGTCGGGGCTGTCTACGGATTGTCTTAATGATAAAGTGTCAGACGTCAAGTGTCAATGGCACAAAACTGAAGCCGAAAAATTCTTTTTTTTCAAATTCTTCGCGTCCGATTTTGTCCCAAACTATAATATTATGGTCCAGCGGCGCCACCAAGCGGCCGCCGATTTTCAGTTCTTCCCGCCAAGCCAAAGGAATTTCTTCGGCCGCTGCGCCGGCAATTATTTTGTCATAAGGGAACTCCGGCGGATAACCGCGGGAGCCATCGGCACAAACGAATTTAATTATCCCCTTTTCTATAAAATTGTATTTCGCCGCATTTTTCCGGCCGAATTCGCAAAGTTCCGGAATTCTTTCCACGGCCACAATTTTTCCTTTTTCGCCGACGATTTGTGCCAGTAAAGCGCTGACCCAGCCGCTACCGGCGCCGACATCCAAAATTTTTTCATCGGTTTTCGGCTCCAAAAGTTCCAGCATAAAAGCCACGGTCAAGGGTTGAGAAATAGTTTGACCAAATCCAATGGGCAGGGGCTGATTTAAATAGGCGTCGTCTTTCAAATTTTCTGGAACAAAATCCACCCGGTCAATTTTTCTAAAGGCCTCAATTAAATTCGGACTCTTCAAATATCCGCCGCGAATCAATTCTTTAATTAAAGATTCTTTGGAATACATATTATACATGAAGCGGGCTTGCCCGCCGTAGTCCGCCCGAGGCGGACGAAGGCGGGAGTTGAGGGAATCGAACCCCCGACTGCTGTTTTGGAGACAGCCGGTATACCACTTACCTAAACTCCCTATTTATTAATTATTTTTTAGCTTCTTTATGAATGGTGTGTTTCCGGCACCAACGGCAAAATTTTTTAAATTCCAATTTTCGCTCCACGGTTTTTTTGTTTTTCCGGGTGTAGTAATTTATCCGCTGGCATTGGGAACATTTTAACCTTATTAAATTTTCGCTGAATTTGGACTTAGCCATACAATTATTATTTAATATTTGAACCTTTTTGTCTAATTTGAGCCCAGGGGGAGAATTGAACTCCCAACCTCTTTCTTACCAAGAAAGCGTTCTGCCACTGAACTACTCCGGCATGGATGCCGCGGAGAGGATTTGCCTAGCCCGTTCCGATGTAACGTCGGGACGGTCGGCCAGGGAACCTACAATCCCTTACGGGAATACGGTTCTAAACCATGCGCCCCGCACCAGATGCTCCCGAGAGGATTCGAACCTCTAACCCTTGCGGGACAGCGTTCTAAGCGCTGCGCGTATTCCAGTTCCGCCACGGGAGCATTTGGTGTGGGGTAAATATGCCAGTTTATCCCGTATGGAGCTTGCTCTTATGCGGGAATCCACCCACGAGGGCGCTTTCCGAATATAACGGAAGAAGGCCCAAAAATCAAAGCCTTGCCGATATTTGATTAGGAACAGGAGCGGATAATGGTGAAGAGAATTACCGCACCGATGATTTCGAGAATTGCGTGCGTAGCGTATTTTTTTATGGCAATGTGGGTTTCGGAATCGTCGTAGAAGAGGAGGAGTAAATAGGCGATGCGGCCGAGTGTGACAAGAGCGACGGCGATAAGGACTATCCCCGTGCCCCAAAAAACTGGCGAGAAACGAACGAGCATTTGGCAAAGATCGCTAAACGCCGCTTCGGCAGCAAGCGGCGTAATCAGTCCGAGAAGGGTTATCGAAACAACGTTTCGCATGTTACGGAAAATATGATGAACAGTTTGCAACGGTATATACATCGCCTCCTATTGTCGCTTTGATGATAGTTACCGCGTTCGTTGCAAGAAGTGCGATTACAGTTCCAATAACGGCATACACCAGCACTTGTCGTGCAGTGGTCAGCTTTTCAGTATCACCGGAATTTGTCAGAAACAACAAAGCGGCATAGAGAAACGCCATCACGGATACGATAAATACCACAATTCCGAACCATTTTGAAATCGAGTCCACTACCTTCACGATCCCGCAGATATTTGTTATGGCAGCAAACGCAAACAGCGGGACGAAAAGAAAGACGAAGA
>Ga0315281_10010993_pt1 | contig 12420 bp, 9 predicted proteins | sample YL17G07_0_MG_FD_204540 | JGI IMG/M metagenome (GOLD analysis project Ga0315281, IMG submission 204540) | Sediment microbial communities from Yellowstone Lake, YNP, Wyoming, USA - YL17G07_0 | ecosystem: Environmental > Aquatic > Freshwater > Lake > Sediment | place: USA: Wyoming | collected... | reverse complement strand
AAAGCGGCCGCCTTCCCGTCGGAAGAGGTGGCCGGCTTCGCCCGGAATGGTGGCCGCTTTCCGTCGGAATACCCGGCCGGAATCCCTCGGAATACGCACTCAACAGGGCATTTATTCTCGGCCCGGGATCGCACCCGTTAATGCGGTTACTTAGCGAATTATGGAGCGGAATACATGAGCGAGCTTAAAACCTGTTTTAAAAAAGTGGACTATGACTTAAGCGGCTTACTCCACTACATTGAGATCGGAGACATCGGTTTGCCGGACATTCAGCGGCCGTTCGTGTGGTCGAATGCGAAGGTCCGCGACCTTTTTGACTCGATGTATCGCGGCTTCCCCGTAGGATATTTGCTGTTCTGGGAGAATGCCAGCGGAAATGGGGCGAAACAGTTAGGTTTGGACGGAAAGCAGCACACGGTGCCAGCGCGCCTGATCGTGGACGGACAGCAGCGGCTGACCTCATTGTTCGCCGTTTTTCGGGGGAAGAAAATACTGGATAACGACTTCAGGGAACGACAGATCGAAGTGGCTTTCCGCCCGCGCGACGGAAAATTCGAGGTTGCTGATGCGGCTATTCGCCGCGACCCGGAGTGGATCGCCAATATCTCAGAAATCTGGGCATCGGGAAAGTCCAGCTACCAGATAGTTAAAGGCTTCCTCAAACAGGTCGAAGCCAAGGGATCGCTCAGCGCGGAGGACCAAGATCGGATGGAGCATAACCTCGACCGGCTATTTGACCTACAGAAGTATCCCTTCACTTCGTTGGAAATAGCCCCCACGGTGGACGAGGAGCAAGTGGCCGACATCTTTGTTCGTATCAACAGCGAAGGAGTGCGGCTGAACCAAGCGGATTTCATTCTGACTCTTATGTCCGTTTTTTGGGACGATGGTCGCATGGCATTAGAGACGTTCTGCCGGCAGTCACGCAAAGCGCCGGAGGCGACCGCACCGGCTTCGCCGTTCAATCACTTCATCCAGCCGGATCCAGACCAGCTCTTGCGCGTGGCGGTGGCACTGGGTTTTGGGCGTGGTCGGTTAAAGAGCGTCTATCAAGTACTCCGAGGAAAGGACTTGGAGACAGGCGAGTTCTCTAGCGAACGACGGGACGCCCAGTTCAAAGTGCTCCAGGACGCGCAGACCGAGGTGCTTAATCTGACGCACTGGCACCAATTCCTGTCGTGTCTCATCGGGGCGGGTTTTCGAAGCGCGGAGATGATCTCGTCCCAGAACGCCCTGCTTTACGCCTATTCGTTTTATCTCATCGGGCGAAAGCGATTTGGACTGGCGGAGCATCAGCTCCAGAAGCTGTTAGGCCGGTGGTTTTTTGCATCGAGCTTGACGGGGCGGTACACAGGATCACCCGAGACTGTGATGGATGGAGATCTCAACCGGCTGAAAGATGCGAAGGACGCGGAATCATTTGTTGCTGTTCTCGAAGAGATGATGGCAAACGAGCTGACCAATGATTTCTGGACTGTGACTTTGCCTGCGAACCTGGATAGCTCCTCGGCCCGGAATCCGGAGTTGTTCGCGTACGTCGCGGCTCAAAACCGTCTGGGCGCACCCGTACTTTTTTCTCATAAAACGGTTCAGGACCTGCTCGACCCCGCTATCAGGGGCAAGAAGAAATCGCTCGAGCGACATCATCTCTTCCCACGGGGTTGGTTGGAACGTCAAGGTGTGGCGGACTTAAAGAAGATAAATCAATTGGCAAATTTCGCATTGCTGGAATGGCCAGATAATATTGAAATTAGTGACACGCCGCCCGCGGAATACGTACCAAAGATCCGGGACGACGACCGCATCTCCTCCGACCAATGGGGGCGAATGTGTGAGCTGCATGCCTTACCGGGGAACTGGCACCAGATGCCGTATGAGGCGTTCCTGCATGAGCGCCGAAAATTAATGGCCGGAATCATCCGCCGTGGTTTTGAGACGCTGAAGTAAAAATACACTATGAGCAAGAGACTTACGGAATCTGGCGTCGAAGAGGTAGCTCTCGCCTGGATACTAAGCCCTGGGTGGGCAGTTAAGTATGGGCCGGAAATCGCGCCCGGAGAGCTTTTTGCCGAGCGCCAGGACTATGAGCAGGTCGTTTTAGAAGATCGCTTACGGCAGGCGCTCGCCCGGCTGAATCCTTTGCTGCCTCCCGAAGCCATCGAGGACGCCTTCCGCAGGCTTATCCGGCCTGAGGGGCCGTCGCTCGATGCGCGCAACCGTGCAATGCACCGCTGGCTCGTGGACGGCGTAACGGTTGAGTATCGCCGCGCTGATGGCTCGATTGGCGGCGCACAGGCGCGCGTCCTTGACTTTGACGACCCGGACAACAACGATTGGCTGGCGATCAACCAGTTCACCGTCGCTGAAATCAAACATAATCGCCGCCCGGATATCGTGCTGTTCGTCAACGGCTTGCCTATCGTCGTGATCGAGCTCAAGAACGCCGCGGATGAAAATGCGACGATCTGGACGGCCTTCCATCAGCTCCAAACTTATCAGCAGGAAGTCCCATCTCTTTTTGCCTATAACGCCGCCCTTGTGGTCTCGGATGGCATGGAGGCGCGCATTGGAACCGTGGGTGCCGGCCGCGAATGGTTCAAACCATGGCGGACGATCGAAGGCGGAAGCCTGGCTGATCCCAAAACACCCGAGTTGCAGGTTCTTATCGAAGGCGTTTTTAATAAACGGCGTCTTCTCGACCTCATCGGTTATTTCATCGTTTTTGAAGACTCCGGCGGAGGAACGCTCAATAAGAAGATGGCGGGCTATCACCAATTCCATGCCGTCAGCGTCGCAATTCAGGAGACATTGCGTGCGTCGGGAAGAAAAGACATTCGGCATCCGACGGGGTTGTATAAGTCAGGTCATCAACCCGGAGGTGAGCCGGGGGACCGAAGGATCGGTATCGTCTGGCATACACAGGGAGCGGGGAAGAGCCTCACCATGGCCTTCTATGCCGGGCGCATCATTCGAGAGCCCGCGATGGAGAACCCGACGATTGTCGTGATCACCGACCGCAACGATCTCGACGGCCAACTCTTCGGCACGTTCTCTCGCTGTCAGGATCTCTTGCGGCAGCCGCCGGTCCAGGTCGAGAGTCGGGCTGATTTGCGCGAGAAACTCCGGGTTGCTGCGGGTGGAGTGATTTTTACGACCATTCAAAAATTTCTGCCTGAAGAAAAAGGGGATCGGTACCCTGTTCTTTCCACGCGGCGCAATATCGTCGTCATCGCCGACGAAGCACACCGCAGCCAGTATGACTTTATCGACGGATTCGCGCGACACATGCATGACGCTCTGCCCAATGCTTCATATATCGGGTTCACTGGGACGCCGATCGAATTGACAGATAAAAGCACCAGAGCTGTATTTGGCGATTACATCAGCATTTACGATATCCAAAGGGCAGTCGAGGATCGGGCGACGGTTCCGATCTATTATGAAAGCCGGTTGGCGAAGCTCGAGTTGGATGAAGCGGAGCGGCCGAAGATAGACCCGGATTTCGAAGAGGCGACCGAGGGTGAGGAAATCGAGCACAAGGAAAAACTCAAATCGAAATGGGCCCAGCTCGAGAGCGTCGTCGGGGCCGAAAAACGGCTGAAGCTCGTCGCATGCGATATCGTTTCGCATTTTGAAAATAGGCTCGAAGCCATGGACGGCAAGGCCATGATCGTATGCATGAGCCGCCGCATTTGCGTGGAATTATATCGAGCGATTGTCGCCCTGAGGCCGGAATGGAATCACGCCGAGGACGACGAGGGAATAATCAAAGTTGTGATGACCGGATCGCCGTCGGACCCGCTGGATTGGCAACAGCATATCCGAAATAAGCAGCGTCGGGAGGAGCTGGCCAAGAGATTCAGAGACCCAAACGACCCCTTCAAGGTTGTAATTGTGCGGGATATGTGGCTCACGGGCTTCGACGCGCCTTCTCTGCACACTATGTACATGGATAAGCCGATGCGCGGGCATGGGCTGATGCAGGCGATCGCGCGGGTCAACCGGGTCTTCCATGATAAACCGGGAGGCCTGGTTGTTGATTACCTCGGGCTTGCGGCGGAGCTGAAGCAGGCACTTGCGACGTATACGGAGAGCGGCGGCACGGGGAAGACAGCAATCGACCAGAAGGAGGCCGTCACGGTCATGCTGGAGAAGCATGAGGTGTGTTGCGGGCTATTCCACGGACTTGATTGGTCGAGGTGGATATCGGGAACTCCGGAGCAGCGGCTGGGACTGCTGCCACCAGCTCAAGAACATATTCTGGCCCAGGAGAATGGCAAGGATCGACTCATGGGCGCGGTCCGCGAGCTTTCACAGGCGTTTGCTCTAGCAGTACCTAACGAGAAAGCCCTTGAAATCCGTGACGACGTGGGCTTTTTCCAGGCAGTGAGGGCTGTGCTGGCGAAGCGGGCGCCGGGCGATGCGAAACCGGAAGAAGAGCTCGACTTGGCGGTCCGGCAGATTGTCTCAAGAGCGGTGGCGTCTGAGGGCGTGGTAGACATCTTTGCCGCGGCTGGACTCAAGAAACCGGACATTTCGATCTTGTCCGACGGATTCTTGGCTGAAGTCAGAGGTATGCCGCAGCGGAATCTTGCCGTTGAGTTGTTACGCAAGTTGCTGGCGGGAGAGATCAAGGCACGGGGCAGAAAGAACGTCGTGCAGGCCCGATCCTTTGCCGAAATGTTGGAGCTCGCGATAAGACGGTACCAGAATCGGGCTATCGAAGCGGCCCAGGTCATTGAAGAGCTGATCGGATTGGCGAAGAAGATGCGCGAGGCTAATGCCCGGGGCGAGAAATTGGGGATGACAGAGGACGAACTCGCCTTTTATGATGCGTTTGAGACAAACGACAGCGCTGTGAAGATCCTTGGGGATGAGACACTGAAGAAGATCGCCCAGGAACTTGTGAAGACGGTCCGGGCAAATGTGACGATTGATTGGACAGTGAGGGAAAACGTAAGAGCGCAACTGCGGGTCTTGGTAAAACGAATCCTCCGGAAGCACGGGTACCCGCCGGATAAACAGGACAAAGCAACACAGACAGTGCTCGAACAGGCGGAGGTGCTATCGGAGGAGTGGGTTCAGAATTAAGATAACCACATGCGCGCGGTAAAAGAAAAGCATGGGAAATTAAGGTTAGGCGCTCAAAACGGAGGATTAAAATCTTCAGTGCCATGCTCAAGTTAAAGACCGTTCCTCCACCAAGGCTGCTTTCAAAGATTAGAGCGACAGGGGGTTCATTATGGCGATAAATGAGCCGATAAACATAGTCTCGGAGGATTTCCAAAGCGCTTGGTTAAGTGTTGTTAGGCGACTGACAAGATCGAATTGGGAGCTTCGCAACCTCATCGTCCAAATTAAGAATCCTAGTGCAATAGACCAAAGAGTCCATGAACAAGTTGAGCATTTTGCCCTGGACCAGGGGCTGCTTAGTCCCAAGCATGTAGCCTATACGATCTTTCCGCACCGCCTATACTTAGACAAGGGGAACGCGACAGATTTGTTCGCCGGCTACAATCGGGCAGGCGGCCTTTATGCCAGGCTCCAGCACAGAAAGCCCGGATGGGGCACGTATTTTCGGAGAATGACCCATTATGAAGGCCCCGCCGGAACCATAAATCAACTGGAAAATATAATCACGGCGATGCGGGAACGAGACAGGATCTGCAAGGCGGCTTACACAATCATAGTACAGAAGCCCGGCGGCGAGACGGTGCGCCCGTTGGGAGGGCCGTGCTTGAACTATATTGCAATACAGGCTGAACGAGGGAATATGGACAGACCTTTAAGGTTGGGAATGCTTTCTGTCTATCGGAATCATGACTTTCTGGAACGCGCATACGGTAACTATTGGGGGCTGTGCAACCTCCTTACATTCTTAGCGCGAGAAGTACGAGGAATCGCTGGCCCGCTCACTTGTGTTTCGTCACACGCCTATATTGATGGCAAGAAGAAACCGCTTATGACCATGGCAGCAGGCTTCTAATGGAGTTACATCGAAGGCCGTTTAGACTAAGGGAATTCAAAATCGAGCTGACCTATCGCTGCGATTTAAACTGTGTACACTGCTCAAGCGACGCACATCCTTCAAATGCGGCTGAGATGACACGCCAGGATTGCTTACGCATCTTGGAAGAGGCGGCAGGAATAGGAGCCAAAGAGGTGGCTTTTTCAGGAGGAGAGCCCTTCTTATGGCCACATATATTGATGGTGGTAGAGGCGGCGGCGAAACACGGCATGAAGGTTACGCTATACACTTCCGGGAACGTGGAGGGGTTTAAGCAACAAGCCAAGCGACTCTGGGAGCTTGGGGCGTCCTGCCTCATTTTTAGCATCTTTAGCGCGACCGCGGCAAAGCACGAGCGGATAACGCGCAAGGCTGGGTCTTTTGAAAGAACCAAAGCCGCTATCCGAAATGCGATTACGATCGGGCTGACTACGGAACTGCACTTCGTTCCCATGTCGGACAATTATCACGATCTACCCGAAGTCGCTATCCTTGCTCGAGAGATCGGGGCATCCCGCATGAGCATCCTGCGCCTTGTCCCTCAAGGGCGTGCTGCATTAATACGAAACCGAATCCTCAATCGCTCTCAGTATCTCGAACTTCGCCGACAGATTTATACAATCAGAAACGAGTATGGAGCCAGCTTTATTAGGACAGGGTCGCCTTTTAATTTTCTTATGCTGGACGAGAGGCCAGCATGTTGCGCGGCAATTGACCGTCTAATTATCACTCCGGACCTCAGGATTTTCCCATGTGATGCTTTTAAAAGAACTCAAGCACTGCATCTGGCTAAAACAGATGAATTATCCAACTTAAACGCTGAGAAGTTGGCAACTTGCTGGGAAGAATCCCCTTACCTGGAAGCTGTGCGCACATATCTAACTTCCGCTTTTGGCGTTCCCTGTGATTCGTGCAGATTCTTGGAAAAGTGTCTCTCGGGTTGCCTTGCACAGAAAGTCATTGCCTATGATTCATTGGATAAGAAACCAGATCCAGACTGCCTCGAATCGTGTTTCTAGGGAGATACCCCATGATTTGCTCGCATCAAAGCTTCAGTAAAGAGGCACGATTCGAGGACCTGGTCGAGTCCGTGCAACATTGCGACCTCTGTTCACGACTGTGTGCAGGCCGAAAGATCCTGTCCCCCGCAAATGGAAACCTGCACTCAAGGGTTCTTTTCGTAGCTGAAGCCCCTGGGAGGCTCGGGGCTGCGAAAACAGGTATCCCTCTTTATGGGGATCGAACAGGAGATAATTTCGGGGCTTTGCTCGGCAATATCGGATGGAATCGAGAGGATGTATTTATTACAAACGCGGTGCTATGCAATCCTAAACATGAGAATGGCAATAATGCACCGCCAACGCGGGAGGAGGTAGACAACTGTTCTGCCTACCTTGAAATGGTGGTTACTCTGATAAGTCCAGATGTAATAGTGCCCCTCGGAACCACTGCACTAAACGCCCTCGGCATACTGGCGCCGCATGGGATTGCACTGCGCGCCTCGGTTGCTCGGCTTATTCCTTGGCGCACCATTGGTCTCTTTCCCATGTACCATCCTGGGCCGAGAGCCATCCTTCACAGATCTTTGGCTAGGCAGCGCGCAGATTTCATGCTCCTCGCAAAAGTGGTGCACCCCATCACAGGATTAACAAATCGCAGAAAACGCCGATCAAAAATAATTGCTTCCTTGCCAACACAGATTTCCACGGCGCAGCATATAGCGCGTCTTTTGCTCGACCTTGGGGGCCGGATGGCCTATTTTAAGATGACAAAATTAATGTATCTCATCGATCTAACCTCTCTTAGAACAAGAGGCTATACGATCGCGAACAGTATCTATTTGAGACAAGTGGATGGCCCGTGGCCACCTCAACTTAACAGCGCGCTTGAGGCTTTGCAGGGCTATGAGGTCTACCGTTATTTTGTAGGCAAGGCCCCAATGATCGCGCCGGGACCATCGCCAAGGTTCGAAATTCAGCTTGACGCTGAGACGTTAGATATAGTTAGAGGAGTTTTCGGACATTACGGCTCAAAGAGCAATGCAGAGCTCAAGCAAGCCGTTTATTGTACCGATCTCATGAAACACGTACTGAGGGAAGAAAGTAGCGGGGCTAAGATGATTAATAGGCCAATTATTTATGAGAATAAGACGATTTTGGATGCCAAGGGGAAATTGTAATCCGTTTTTTTTGGAGCTCCTAACTTGATGCCGAAGGCAAGTTATTTTGGGCGGGGAACCGGAACTTATCGAGAAAAGGCGAGAGATGTTATTGCCAATGCAGAAGTATACCATGCTGCTTATTATAGAGCGGAGACTTTTGGTGGCCCCAGTCTGTACTTCCACCGCAGGGCGCTTTCCTCTCGGTTACCTCCGGGCGATAAGATCCATCTGGAGTACGTATATGCAACGCTAGCTTCCTGGGGAATGCACAGAATGGGTAAAGGCGGATCCAAGATGCAGAATTTTTCGGTTTTCAACCGAAGCATTTGTCTTCTTTTGCCCAAAATTGCTGAGGTTCAACAATATGACGTGAAGGAAATGAAGGACGATAACTGGCGTGTGATCAAAGAAATATTCCAAGGAATTCAAGTAATGGCGAGCGGTACTAGCCTGGTGGGAAATTCAAAAGTCATGCACCATATGATGCCCAACATTGTACCCCCGATTGACCGAGAGTATACGTTGACATATCTTCATGGAAATACAAATATTAAGAACGACCTTGAATCCGAATGGCAAATCATGAAAAACATAATTACAGAATTCTTTGTTCCCATTGTTATAAATGATCAATTTTCCGAAAGAGCAAAGACATGGATCTCTAGTCAGGACGACTCGTTTCCTTGGGATACGTCTCCTTTGAAGGTAGTTGATAACCTCATAATTGGCTCAAGGAAAATATAGGGATGGGGAAAACCGAGATGATCAGTTGCCGGGTTGCCCACCTCCTGAGGTTGGGCAAGGTGAAGGACGAAGAACTCCTGGAAGTGACGTTCACCGTGAAAGCCGCTCTCCAACTGACGGATAGAATTCATAATAAGTTCTCGATATATTTCGGCTAGCGGAACAATGTCTGACTTTGACCTGAACGACGAGCAGAAGAGGGTCGTCAATGATATCTTCGGCCCCATTCTTGTTCTCGCGCCTGTCGGGACAGGGAAGACGCGCGTTCTTGCCGAGAGAGTCCGCCGCGCCATCGAGAAGGGAATCGCTCCGGAGCGAATCCTCTGTCTGACATTTACCAACCGGGCCGCGGGCGAGATGGCCTCTCGGGTCAAAAAGCATTATCCCGGCGTCGCCTCCAAGCTCACCGTCAAAACGTTCCATGGGCTTTGCGCCCGAATGCTCAGGATGGAGGCGCGGGCTGTTGGCCTGCCGCGCGACTTCACGATTTTCGACGAAGCCGACAGCAGCGAGGTTCTGCGGAACCTCTTCGGCCTGGACGAGAAGCAGGCCAAGGACTTGTACTTTGCGATCGAGAGAGCCAAGACAAGTTCCCGAGCGGCAGAGGGATCGATCGCGCATCAGATCGATCTTTATCAGCGCGAGCTTCAGAAAATGGGCGCTCTGGACTTTGCCGACCTTGTGTGTTCAGCCCGAGCAATGCTGGAAAGCTCGAGCGAAATCCGGGACCGTTGGCAGAACCGTTTCGACTTCATCCAGGTGGACGAGGTTCAGGACACGCACGCGTCCGAGTATGCGATCCTGAGAATCCTCGGGCAACGTTCACGCAATATCGCCCTCATCGGGGACATCGACCAGACCATTTACGAATGGCGTGGTTCCGAGCCGGACACCATCTTGAACATGTATAGAAATGAATTCGCGCCGGTCAAGGAATACGACTTGGCCGAGAATTACCGGGCGACGCGAATCCTCCTCGGAGCGGCTTCAGCCTTCGCGGAGTGCCTGGACGACAGGCGAACCTCCATCCGTCCGGCCGGCTCATGCGGCCAGGGGCGGCCGATCGGTATCCATCGTGCTCGGACAGAGAGAGAGGAGGGTGCTTGGATCGCCGCGATGATCGCCGGGATTGCCGAGGAACGTAAGATCCCTTTCCGCCGAATGGCGGTCCTCGGCCGGGTGAATAAGCGCGCCATGGTCGTTTCGCAAGAGCTCGAGCGTGGTGGGGTCCCATGCTACACCGTGGAGCTCTTTGAGTTTTTCAGAAGGCAGGAAGTTAAGGATGCCCTGGCCTGCTTGAGGCTCCTGATGCGCCCGGAGGACAAGTCGAGCCTTGCACGAGTGCTGATGCGACCGGCCCGCGGGATAGGCGAGGCGGCGATGAGCAGGATAACGACGGACGGCGAGCGCTGTGCGCTGCGGCTCTCAGATTTGGTGTCACCTTTGATCGAACGTGACGGCGAGCCTTTCGACCGCCTGATCCGGGAGGCGGAGGGTGGAAACCTCGTCGTGCTTGACACGGAGACGACCGGGCTTTCGCCGGCGCGGGACGAGGTGGTGGAAATCGCGGCCGCCCGGCTCGACCATGGCCGGCCGGCGGAGACCCTCCACAGCTTCATCAGGAATACCGTGCCCGTCGGGGAGTCGCTTTCCATCCACGGCTGGTCGGACGATTTCCTGAGGCGTAATGGAAAGCCGGCGGCCGGGGTGTTTCGTGAGCTTGCGCGCTTTATCGGTCGCGCCCCGGTTGTCGGACACAATATCAGATTCGATTTGGGAATGATCCGCGCGCATGCCGGGCGCGTGGGGGAGGCCATGCCGGACTTGGAGGTCTACGATACATGGGCGATTTCAAGCAGGCTCCTGCCCGACCTCTTTGATTATCGGCTGGAGACCGTATGCAAAGCGATGCAGGTGGGCTGTCCTCCGCGGCACAAAGCCGAGGCCGATGTGGCGGCGACGGGCGAATTGTTGATGCGCCTGCTGCCTGAGCTGAAAAAGGGGGCCATGGAACGGTGGAGGATCTGCGCCCGATACGCCGCGCAATTCGCCCCGCTGACAGCCCTGCTTACGGCGTTGAAGCTCGATGCTGACAGGCTTCGGCCCGCTGGACTTCTGGAGAGGGCTCTCGAGCGGTCGGGCCTGCACGCCTATTATAAGGAAAGACGTGAAGAGCGACGGCTGGAGCATCTCGACCGGCTCACCGCGATCTTCCGCGAGAAGGATGACCCGACGGTTGCCCCTCAGGAGGCACTGGCCGGTCTCCTGGAGTACGCCGCGCTTGCCAAGAACGTCGACCATATTTCGGAGAAGGACGACAAGGTTCCGATCATCACCATCCATCAGGCAAAGGGTCTCGAGTTCGACGTCGTCTTCATAGCGGGGGCCGTGGACGGCGAGATCCCGAGTTACTTGAGCGTTCGGGACGGACGGCTGGAAGAGGAGAAAAGGCTTTTCTACGTTGGGATGACGCGCGCCAAAAAGGAGCTATACATTTCCTCTTACGCCTCGGACGAGAGCGGCCGGCCGAAATCCCCGAGCCGCTTCCTTTCGGCGATCCCCGGGCGGTTCGTCGGACGTTTATGAGGAGCATTTTGTCCCGTGGGATTATTCATAGACGGGACGTGTGCGTGAATATCGCCGTCTGCCCCGCATATGGCGTGCTGAGGGTGGTCGGGGAGAGCAGAGAGCTGGAGAAGGACTGGAGAAGGATTGAATATTACTTGACATATCGTGCATGAACAGGGGATAATTTCCCCTGTAAGCCAGCTATACGTCAAGCAAACGTTGGCCTGAGAATGTCGACACTTGACGAGAAGCATCGATATGGGGGAAGAAGTGCCCGCTAATCGCACGGAAAGCAAATCGACGACGCTTGCCTACTTTGCCAACCACCCCGTGTTCTCTCTGGGGGAGGCAACCTCCGCCTTGGACCCGCCGGGAGGACGAAAAGCGATGGTGGAACGGCTGAAACACCATCTGGAGAAAGGGCGGCTGATGACGGTGACGCGGGGGATATACGCGGTCGTCCCGGCGGGCGTGAGCCCTGCGGAGTTTCGTCCGGATCCGTTTCTGACCGCCGTAGCGGTCCGGGCGGACGCGGTTTTTTCCCACCATAGCGCACTTGAGCTCTTGGGCGCGGCTCATTCGGTTTGGAATCAGGTGACCCTTTATACGGAGAAACGCCGGCGGCCGATTCGTCTCGCGGGCCAGGCGATCTGCTTTCTTGAAAATCCGCGCGCAATAGCGATGCCGTCGAAGGAGACCTTCGGGATCAGGAAGGTCGAGCGGCTCGGGAAAGTGCTCAGCGCCACGGGGCCAGAGCGGACGCTCGTCGAAGGGTTTAGGCGTCCCGCCCTGACAGGAGGACTGGATGAGCTCGTGCAGTCGGCCGCGGGATACCCGGTCCTCGACTTGGAGCTTATCGAGGAGGTCCTTCGCAGGTACGATATCGCCAACCTTTGGGCGGCGGTCGGCTGGTTTCTGGAGCGTTTCCAAAAAGCGTTCT
>Ga0315281_10010992_pt1 | contig 12421 bp, 12 predicted proteins | sample YL17G07_0_MG_FD_204540 | JGI IMG/M metagenome (GOLD analysis project Ga0315281, IMG submission 204540) | Sediment microbial communities from Yellowstone Lake, YNP, Wyoming, USA - YL17G07_0 | ecosystem: Environmental > Aquatic > Freshwater > Lake > Sediment | place: USA: Wyoming | collected... | reverse complement strand
GAAATATCACTGTGACATAGTAGCTCAACCCAGCGCCCGTTCACTCCGGTAGGAGGGTGCCCGAATTAAAACGGAATGGGTGCCTGAAATGAATCGGAATGCCCGCCTGAATTCACCGGAATACGCAGTGACGGATCGTCAAGAGGGGAAAACACCATTTGGGGAAGTAAACCCCGATGGATTTTTGTGCGGTCATCAACGTAGCTAAAATAACAATTTTCTGTTAAAAAAGGAGCTAGAATGAATTGTCCTACATGTAATCTTGAGCATACTGAGGTATTCAAGGGGCTTATTGATGGTAAACCAATGTCTGATACACTTGCTAATTTTTGTCGCCGGTGTGGCATGGATTTAAGACCGTATCATGAGAAAATTCTAAAGGAAAGTAATTTAAAATCCTTACCTCATGATTAAATGTCTATGCTGAAAAGTAAGTCCAACACTCTTTTACCTATTATTGCCACACTGAAAGAAGTGAATGGTCTAGTACGGTCTGATTGAAAGTACAGATTTTGCTGTGTTCGGAATGACGACCGAGTACAAATAATTTATGCCATATTGGCACAGATATATTCTTATGTTTTTATTTTTTTACCACAAAATTTGCAGTTTAGTGCATCGGGTATACTAAAAAAACCTATGCTACAGTGGGGACAATAAAAAAGTAGTTTTGATCCGCATTTTTCACAGAAACGCTCAGATGGTAAATATCGTTCTATTATATCCCATTGCAGCGGTATTCTTACAGATACAACAGAGAATTCATCACATTTTGTGTCGTATGTGAAACCCTCTACATCGGAAGATTTGAATTGCATTGAATAATTGCAATTAGAACTTGGACAAATAGCGAAATATTTCATAATTTGTTGGATACCCCCTGTGCGATTAGTTGACGATGGTACCAATATTGATTACAGAGGTAAATAGCATGATAATAAATAATGGGCTGGGCAAAAGTGGTGGCATAGAATTAATTACGCCACTTTCCGAGCCAGGCCTTCCGCAATGTAGGCGATTGCAAGAGTGTTAATGCTGACACCTTCACGCCGTGCTTGCGACTGGAGACGGGCGTGGAGACTCTTGGGAAGGCGTTGAACGAATTTCCCGGAATAGGCCCCAAAGCTCCCTGGTTGCGGTATTGGCAGCCCCTTTTTCTTGAGTGCGGATATTACGGCGGTAAGCGCCTTTTCGCCTTCCGCAATCGCTTCTTCTATGGTTTCACCGTCGGCGAAGCACTCATTGAAATCTGGGAAACTGGCTAGATACCCTCCGCCCTCTTCAGCCGAAAGCGGCCTAACCTCAACAGGATATGATAATTTCTTTTTCATGCTTTTTCCTCCAAGAGTATTAGAAACTTTTTGATATAGATCGTTTTGATCGGCCTTTTTGCTGGTACCGGCAGTGTCTTACCTGATTGCGTGATAAAGACACAATGGCTTCCGCCGTCATGCCGCCAATCTATTTCGTATTTGCGAGCAATTGTCTGGAGGTTTTCTATTCTCCATCCAGTCGGATTCTCGCGCATTTTGGTTATGACTTTTTCAATCTTACTCACATTGAGATGATACTACAGGTAATACTATTTGTCAACATGCACTTTGCTTTAGTCAAGCCGAATCCGAACGCGGTCATGATGATCGGAACGGCAAGCAGCATTCGGCGGTTCAAACTCACTTTGCGAAAATAATCGTATTCCGCATGAAGACAATGGAATCAACATATTTTACACCAGGAGCTAACTAAAATGAAAGATAATTTGACCGACGTTGAGGAGCTTTACAGCAATGTGCTTAAAAACTGCATTGAGTGCCTTGATAAGGTAAATGAATTTGAGGTCTCAAAATTACCCATAATCATGAAACTGGGAAGTGAAATTGATAATTTGGTATCATCCCAGGATGACAAAGAAGCCTTATTAAAGAGGTTATCGCGTGATATATCGAAGACCAGGAAAAAATTGATTGATTACGAAACTCTCGAATCCTATCATCAATTATATTTGGACTATGACACACCAGAAAATTTAAACCAAGAGGTTAATAACCTCTCCTGCGATATTTCTGCCGATATGCTTTCAGGCATGATGAAAGAAGGTGCGCGGAAGGATAGGGGATACAAGGGATCGACTGTCGAAAATGACGTTATTTCCATTTTGGACAAAATTAAGAAACTGCTGATAAAAGTGGAAATAGTGTTTGAGGAGCAACCACTTGATGACGACAAGAAAGAAGTAATTGAAAACAAGTTTGATAATTTACGTGGTAAATTCGACGCTTTAGGGAATTTGCTACACAGCAGTAACGTAGCGCGACAACATGATCTTTTCACAGCATCTGAAAAAACATAAAAGGAGATGGACGGATATAAATGCTGAGACAACGGGTAATGAGATTCCAATAATTACCTAATTGTCTGCAGTATTAATTTAAGGACACTTTTCATTAAGGCCAGCTCCGCCATAAGGCGGAGCTGGCCTTGTCATTGCAAAAGTAGATGATATTGGCCATACTGGTGCATACGTGCATATTTCAGTGATTTTGGACGCGTTTGAATCACCTTCCACGCATTAGAGATTCAATTTCGACGACCGCTTATGGCGTTTAGACTTGTTCGGACACGTTCAGAAAAATGAAAATAAAGACAGCGAACGCATTGCATATGGTCGGAGACCACGGATACTTCATAAAAACCTCGAACGGTCCCAATCATGGAGATGCCTTCACAGTCCCATCCCCATCAACACACATCAGTTGGATTCGTGGTTGTCCTACCGCATCTATTTCAATCTCAATGAAAGTTATGGGCATATCACGGTCAAGATAACACGAGCCGGCATTGTACACGTCCACTTTGAGCCTGTCTGTTTTTCCTTTATCCTGTCGGTGGGTGTGACCAAAGATGAACCATCGAGGAGTCTTTGAATATTCACAGAATTTCTCAAGGTAACATTCTATGTTGAGAAGTTGCTCTGATGATATTTGTTTGCCCTTTATTCCTTCGCTGGAGAAGAATAGGCTGAGTAAAATTCCGCCAAATTGATTACACATTTTCTTGATTTTGCTCCATACCGCTCCGGGGCCTACTGCGGAATTCACCAAGCCACGCCAGAACATCGTGAAGGAAACTGCATTGGCTACGGTCTGGTATTGCGCTGTCTCGATAAATATTCTACGTTTAGCTTTTCTTATTTCCACTGCGGCGGTGAGATTACGAAAAGAGTCTGTGAGATTGTTGAAACCGGTCTGAGAAGAATCTAAGTAATGTCCATGGGTGAGAACCATCATCTCTTGCTCTTGGCCGAACAGAATCTCGTGATTAGGGTACTCGACCACAACATGGTGTTGCACGCCGTAAGGTTGAAACATCCCCGCAATAAACGAATCTGCGTCTGTCCACTTGTACTGCATGAGAGGCGTAGGTACCGCGCCCAATGGTTTGCCACTTGAGAGAACATCTGTACATACAACCGCAGAAGAAAGCATGTCCCAGATCTTATAGTCGTGATTACCTGGAACGTAGTACCACTTCCCAGTTAAATCCTTCAATCCCTTATTGGGGACTAGGTGTTTCATCCTAGTATCAAGATCGCCAATGAATTTTCGAAAGCCACGTAGGGGCTTGCCTTGACCGACCCCAGGACTACCTTCTATTGCCCCTGTAAGAGTAGACAGATTGACATCAAGTAAATCACCAATAAAAATTATCTCCTTCCAGGGCGCACGAGAGATCATGTATTGTATGAGACTGTAATTGAAGCCATCGTTATTGATGGAACTCTCTGATGTTCCAAAATGCATATCGCTTAACACAAGGTAGCGCGCCTTCGCCTCATCCGCCATATGAGTGCTCCTCTCGTAGTTTTGGGGGCAGTACTATAAAACATATTATGCCTTCAAAGAAACGACGTCCGCGACTCTTTCTCTCAAACACTGAACTTATAGGTCTTTACTTCTTGTCCTGTAGCCACCGTCTTCAGGGACTGACCATCGCCGGTGCTTGTTGAATAGTGCTCTTCAGCATAAGTTGCGAAGAGTCTCGTAGCCTCAGCATCGGGATGTCCGTACTGGTTTTTGACTCCCGCACTGATTAGAACTGATCGTGGTTTAATCAATGTCATTGCTTGCACGGAGATGCCATTCTTTGAGCCGTGATGCGGCGCCGCCAGGATATCAGACTTGATTGCTCCACCAAAGTAGTGGGTGATTGAAGACCAGCGATCATTCTCCGTGTCGCCTGTTATCAAATAAGTTCTACCAGTAGAGCGCTCCTTTACGCGGCAAACCAGAGAGCAGTTGTTGGATGAGTTCATATCCGCCGCGTGCGGAGAGAAAACCTCAAACTGAAAGTCGGATGATATCTTGTCGTAGACGCGAAAATTGTTTTTTGATAAAGAAACGGAATGTCGGTCAAATGTTTTTTGAGATTCAAAGCTCTTGATAACACCAAAGCATGCATCAGCGACATCACTTGCTTTGAAATATCTCGGGTACATAATCCAATTTGGCCTGTACTTATTTAAGACAATTTTCATTCCAATCTCATTGAAATGATCAGAGTCAAACCCTGTAACAACCAGCCCAACAAGCTCTTTTCCCTGAAGAATTGTCGAGAGCGCCCCTTTAACGTTAATAATGTCGTTCGTTGGCGAAAGGGGTACGTATGTGTCCACTATGATAGCTTGCGTCATACCTGTGACCACAACAAACTGTCCCTGTCCAACATTTAAAGTATAGATATGCATTTATGCTCCATCATATTTCAAATTACGCATTACCAACAATTATGTCTGAATACTCTCGACGTGCCACGATTCGCCGCGATCTCCAGATATCATCATGAGTGGTGGCAACCCGTCAATGTTCATTATTTCAAACAGCCAGGAGAACACCTCTGCGTCTGCCATACTGGGCGTTGATCCACATCCAGGAGGATGAGAGTGCCATTCGCCTATATATGTCAAATTCCCTAAAGTTAGCTCTTGTATCTGGTCTATTCTTTCTTTTAAACCTTCTCGCCCCCTTTCATAATAAGACGGCTGTTCCACACTGTCGGGAGGAGACAGGATCGCGTCAACTATATAGATAATCTTTCGCAACATATCGAAAGAGCCAAGGAGCACTCCACCGGTTTCATTAGGAAGCCTAGCTGCTCTTGCAGCTTGAATTTTACGGACGAGGAAGTCATCAAAACACAGAGTCCACGCCCCATAACTTCTTTGCAGCATTTCGTAAACGGGGACATCCTGTTTCTTTACTGCGAGAGTCTCCGTGTCAGCCTGCCAGATGGTAATGCTACTTCCCTTATCCTCTGATAATATTCTACTAATTTTCCTACTGCCAATGGCAGCATGCAAAGCGACCAAATCCTGACTAATTGTACTGCTCAAGTCGCGACATGATCGGGCGTAGCGTATGTGGCCCTCCTCACGCCTAAGGTGATTCTCGAATCCTGGCTCAGTGATTAAGAACCTATAATATTGCATCTCTAAACAATCAAGCCTATATTTTCGCTGCGAATCTTCTGCAAGAATTACGATATCGCTTCCTACTGGATTCAGAAAAGCTGATATCCGCCGTGCCTGTCCAGCAGCATCTAGTGCCAAAAAGCGTGCAACTGGCAGTGATGTTGATATATCGAGGATTACTTCAGCCTCTTGCAGGGCTCGAACTACATCATCGGCGCGATTGCGCGTATGTAGCAGGTTCGCATTGATTGCTTTCGCAACAGTGGGGCCTTGAATAATACTGTTAGCAATTTCTGCAAGTTTTGTCGCTTTTGCAAAACCTGTGAAGAAACCAGGCAGAGCATGCCGAGCTAGGTTGTGAGGCAATAAGCAATCTTCGTCAATAATGGTCCATTCGCCAATCCCCTTCCGCACAAGATTAACGAGAAGTTGCGAACCAAGAGCACCCGCACCAATCAGTAGAATTTTGTTGTCAATGACAGATTTCTGTCCATTTGCAATAGATGCCATCTCCCTAGTGAACGATGGCATCGTATTCAGTATTTCAACTGCTAGACCATACCCGTTCTTTGTGGCATCAAGCTCAATGAGATAGCCAACATTTTTCCCCGCAACTGCCCAAATTCCCACTTCCGTACCGATGTCGCATATTGGGCGCTTAATCAAGAAGGCCCACACGTCAGGAACTTCCGGCTCTGCAGATACCGTTCTTTTTTTCGGCAAGAAAACTAACAATACTAGGGGCAATTTGAATATATCATTCGTTGAATTTTGTTCCTTAATTAATTTTAACTTCTCGCGAAGCTCAGACAGCAAATCGATACCTGCATTCATCAAGAAACTATGAAGCTCTTCCACATTGCTTGGCTGTTGGGAAATGATCCCGGCAGTTTGTGGCTTTCCGTGTAAGAGTAAGGGAATAAAGGCTTCCACTTGATGATCAACCTTCCACTCAAAGCCTTCTCGTCTTATGATCATGAACTGATTGTATTCATCTCCCTTACCTCTTAATGAATCGAATGGAAAGATGAGAAATTTTGATGTTTCGCTCAAGAACGGCTCTAATGGCTGATCTGTACCATGGAGTTCGCCTTTTGCAGTCAATGAGAGCCAATAACGAATTCGCTCCAGAAAAAATGTTGCTGTCCAACTTAGCTTAATTTCATCATAAGACTGTTCATATAAACATAAACTCCGCGGTTTTTCTTGTAAGCGAAGGTTAGTGTGAGGAACTAAAGGGAAGTCTTCACGAAGTGCCAATACTTCCGGCATGGTCTCATCATTCATATAGAAAATTACTGCAATACGTTCGACATTACGGATAGCATGAACGGTTTTCTGGCCAAGCTGTACCTCAGCATCAAAAATCACCACATCACCATCATTTAAATCAGACAGCTTCCTGCACTCTACAAAAGAAAAAAAAGGCAAATTTACCAGTGCTGCCAATACTTCCTTGGCTTTGGGAATTCTAAGACTACCTTTTGGGATAATGACCCCGGGTGCTTCCAAATACGTTATCAGCATTTACTTCCCAGCTCTTGGAGGATGGCTGTTAACAGCTATGGATCCCCCGCCAAAGATGATTTTCTCAATCGTTGCGCCCCATTTGTCGATTATTATAACAAGGGGTCCTGGTTTTGAAGGCTTCGGATGATCCATCGTGACCTTGAATTCGCCATCGATTTTTTCCGCAACCTCTCTATAATAATTTGCCGCCTGCCGATGAGGTGGTTGTGCATTCTCATCATCGGTCGGGATGAGATCACTGCAAGATATTAATTTGCCCTTCATTGAACCTTGCGATAAAAGCCATTTAACTGCCGCAACTGGATCTGTTTTGTCTTTTCCCTTATCGCTACTTAATGCTAAATAACTGCAGTGATGAGGGATATCATATATATCCCATTTCAGGCGATCTTCCCTTTTGTGGAATTTCGAGATATTAACGATATCGGTCAAAACCTCATGAGTAGAATCGCCAATTATTAACGCTCTCGTTTCAGAACCATCAACATTAAAGGTTGCTTGAACTATCAAAGAATCCTCGTTTCGGTCCTCAAGCCTATCTTCCATGCGGAAAGCAAACGGTGAATGAACGAAAAACTCAATTCCATCGGTTATCTTATCAAACCCCGGAATTATCTTGCCGGCATCGGTAATTAGATTCGTGCGGTCTTCAATCGTAAGACGATTGTCCTTCAACCAATCTTTAAGCCGGTCGGGACGGGAAAAAACACGAATTCCTTTCCCTTTCCTAAGTCGGTGCTGTGCCTCAGCGCGCAGTATTCGCGCTTCATCATCGACACCTTCTTCTGTTATGATTGCTGCAGGAACCCAGAGGTCCTTAATCTTAATCCGATCTTCGTCTTGGTATTTTTTCGCATGTTCCAAATAAAAAAATTCTGAAAAACCATGAATATGGTCGTCGTCTGCATGAGTAAATGCCACGACATCAAAATCGTAGCGCTTTGCATCTTTCAAATCATCTTTCAGAACTTTAGATAGGTCGATTCTTAAATCTTTTTCATCTTCATCATCACGCATATCAGCATAATCAAAAAGCAGTTTTTTCCCGTTTGCAAGATCTATTTTGCAGCAATCGGCTTTACCAAGTGGATAGAATGTCATTTTGTGCATGGATATTCTCCTTTGAAAAAAACGAACCTCGCCTGATATCCAAACAAGGTTAGGCTGCACTTGTTCCAGCGGCAATGACTTTCGTGTGCAGGCATCCGGCGCTAAATCAGGCATAGAGGCGGCTATGAGTCCAGGATCTACTCTGGCGGCGATCCTCAATAAAAAAATTCAAAAACACGACTCATTATCTCAACTTCTGGTGAACACATTGTTTGCCGATGCTTATCAAAACGCTCGGCTTCGTCAAACGGCACGATAGCTCAATCTTCGGAAAACGTCTGTCTGACACTACTTTTTGGCTTTGAATTTAACATGCACTGGTTCCTTAACCAGTTTTTTTGCCATAAAGTCAACTGGTGTACCCTTTTTGGTTCTGAAATCGACTTCAACTTCACGGTTCACCTTTTTATGCGCATCAAATTCGACTGTCTTCTTTTTCGATGTCGTCATGTTATTGCCCTCGCTTTCATTCAATAATTATTGATGGTATTGTCGACCCGCAGAATTTTAGTGAATATTCCTTGTTTATCATTTTTTTTCAGTTTCTACCTTGCCGGTACCGGAATTTGTACAAGTTCCCGTGCTTCCGCCAGAATTAGTATTCTTGTCGGGATTAAGCCCACCAAGACCGTGTAAACTTTTTTCAACGTTGTCGGGATTAAACTTACTTATTTTGCTTAAACTGTGCTCTTGCAATTCTTCTTGATTTTTTGCTTTGTCGTTTACCATTTCATGGCCTCCTTTTTCGCTTTTATTTTTGTGAAGCTGATTTAAACCAGTTGAAATTCCAATTATTAGGGTAAGCACGAGAGCTACCGCAAAAAAGAACTTAGCGCCATTGTCCAAAAAATCGAGATACGAGTCCTTAGTTTCTGGATTGTCAATGAGAGCTTCTATGTGGTCAGCGTTTCTTTGAAAAACTAAAACACAGAAAACAATTACGGCGATAAATGAAATTAGCGCGGCTAAATATACAATAAAATCTGTCATACAGCCTATGCCTTGATTGCCTATCAGCGTTACAAGGAAACCAATACCTGCCGATGAGATGATGATTAAGGTTTTGTCAACCTCCATTCTCGTTTGTACCCATGAGTTTATAAGCGTACTATAATAGGCTACTTTTTTCTGTATTTTTTCTGTATCATTTTCAGCCATATTATCTCCGCCACTCTATCGCTATTTCCCGAAATGCCTTGTAACGCTCTTTTCACCTTCAATTCTTCAGACCCTGGAGATATGCCACCAACCGATGCACTTTCGTGGACGGGTTGTCCGTTCTCGCTGCTGTTTGTCTCATTTCCAACCGTTTTGCGCGTTCTATTGCCTTATCAACATGCGGAAAGGTGGCTTCAAACACGTTAGCATTACCCTTCTTATAACCAGGGATATGCGTCTTCAGATCGCGAATAACATTATCGCAAACAGACTTCTTCCCCGATGCGCTATATGGCCTAGCCGTATCCTTAAAATGAAGCAACAACCAGAACTCGAAGCAAGGCACTGACGTTATCGCTTCGATCGTTGCTCCATCGGGAAGTCTCTGTGATTGCACTTTGATAACAGCGTCTTGGTATTGAGCATGCCGATCTTTATCAAAGACGCAAAATATGCGGTCATAGTCACAGTCACGCTCGAATTCAGCCAACGCATAGTCAACAACGGACAACGGCGAGGAGCCGCACTCTCTACCGCAGATGCGAATATTCACACGGTTCAGACGTAATGCGTCTCTCAGTTGGCTGAAATAAAGCGGCTCGGTCTTAGCTCCTTCACACACGATCAGCACAAGATCATATGGTTCGCGCCGCTGACGCCGCCGTTCTAACGATGCCGTTATCCGTTTCTTCTGCTTTCTCATAGCTTCAGCGTCTGTTGGATAAACGGTATGGCGCCGTAACGACCGCGAAGATATCCGCGTTCCAGTGCCTCCTTCTCCCTTGCCTTGAAATCGGATAACGGATACAACCTCGAAGCCTGAGCTTCATTCTTTTCAATAAACCATACCTGGTCCCGTCGCATAATATTTTGGCTCAGGATCGTCGTATCATGGGTGGTAAATACAAGTTGTGCCTTGCCGCCAGACTGGTGCATGAGACGCACGAGCTCGTGCACGATAAGCGGGTGTAAACTGGAATCGATCTCGTCCACGATGAGCACCTTATCATGGGCAATTACATCGAGCCAGGGACCAGCGAAGGCGAACAGGTTCGTTGTGCCATCCGATTCATCCCGGGGATCGAATTCCACCATGTCTCCAGTCTCTGTGTTCTTGTGCATAAATTTTATTTCGCTGACCTCTTTTCCCACTATCTCTTTACGGAAATGTTCTTTTAACTCAGTCGGCAGTTCTTTTGGCAGTTCGTCAGATGTAAATTTCCTTTTGATAATTCGGATATCGGCGATGCTCAAGTCCGCTGCACTCAGAAACTTGATCACCTTATTTTTTCCTTTTTCGGTTTCGCATGTGCTTGCCGTATTTCTAGGATCAAGGCTGAAGTTCGGCGATAGCACACGAAGACGTTTCTGAAACCAGTTAAAAATTGGCATGAGCTGTTCACTGTTGAACTGTACGGCAACGGACAGAAACAAGGCGTTGCCGCGTGTAGCGCTCTTCCAGTCCTGCCGAAGACGCCCTCCCATAAACCGCGGGCCGAACTCATACTTATCCATTTTTGTTTTCCGGTTATATTCACGGTCGAACCAACGCTGCGGCCGCCGCCCAGGATAAGCGATCAGCCATTCGCGCATCACCCGCGTCTTGTTAAGGGCAAAACCATACTGATAACGGACCCCGCCTTCAATAAAGAGAACCTCGAACTCACTTTCTTTGTCCTTGCTTGCCCTGTCGAGCTGAAAAGGATAGATATCAAGTTTTTCACCTGCCTGTATCTCTTTTGCCGATGACCGGACCAAATCCTGCATCACAGAGAGCCCCACGAGGAGATTACTCTTACCAGACGCATTCGGGCCATAGATAACCGCCGAGCGCACAAGCTGAGGTAAGCCAGGGATGCCGCTGTTAAAACAGTTTTGGTCTTTTAGTTCGCCATAATATTTACTGGCGGCCATGCTAAGCGTTTGTTTCTCACGGATGGAACGGTAATTTGTTACGCTGAATTCAATCAGCATTGGATGAAACCTCCTTAAATGTTAAATTACGTGTCAATTATTGCATAATTTGTGCAATAAGTCAAGCTATATTCAAGTTAATCGTCTTTTTAAGGGTGACGTGGTTTACTTTATTACCAATGACTTGCAGGCTCTTCAGGAGGTTTCCTGAAAAAACGTTTGCTTCATGTCCGGCGTATCCGAACAAAGGCATGGATTGCTGGAAGATAACAGGAGACAAAATGCAATCTCGGTTAGTTTGATAAGGCTACGCTTTCCGAAATAAATGAATTCTGCAGATCGTGCGACTTCTACGAGACGTACGCCAACAAGTTTTAGCAGTGTGTCCTGATTGACACTTAATTGAGACGCTGAGTCGGTGTACGGTTGCGCTAGGGCCCTCACAGCACCGGAATATCATATTATTACAGCTAAAGACGGAGTTGAGGCATTAATGCTGATTGACGATTCTCAAATTAGCATTGATATTCTTCTTGTTGATGTGGTTATGCCGAGACTGAACGGGCCGGAGCTTGTCCACGTCGTTTTAGCCTTCCATCCAAAAATTAATATTCACATCAAGTTGCCCGAATAATAGTCTTGATTAGTGCGGGATTCTGACAAGCAACATGCGGTATTTGACAAAGCCATTTTTACTGGACGATCTGGTGCAGGCAGTGCGTGAAGAATAAAACAAATAGCCGCGACAATGCTCCAGCAAGCGATTCCTCCATGTTCGTTGTAACACCATTTCCTTTCGCGTGCCCTATAATTGTAATTTTACGACTACCCGAACGGGTAGTATCTTTTTTTAAAAAATCGGCATATTTTGTTTTTTATTGTAGCCATTTAACATTTGAGTATGAAATTAACCCGCATCTCAAATGGTAAGAAACTAGAGCACACGGTTCAAACTTTATTGTCGTAAGCATCATTCGACAACATTATTACGATTGAAGTGCAATTAACATAATTCCGTCAGTAGATTCGTACAGTTAGCCTGTGAGGATAATAGAAAATGCAGGATGACGTGCAAAATGTTATAGATGCAGCTAAATTGAAGAATACCATTTCCAGGTTGTAGTCTTCCTGTTTGATCCGGCCTAATTCTTCTGATTATAACAGCCCTTTCATGATCGTCCGGCCTATTTGGAACAGAAGATCCGAGGAGCAATCGCTCCCCGGATTAATTCAGATGATCTC
>Ga0315281_10010991_pt1 | contig 12421 bp, 24 predicted proteins | sample YL17G07_0_MG_FD_204540 | JGI IMG/M metagenome (GOLD analysis project Ga0315281, IMG submission 204540) | Sediment microbial communities from Yellowstone Lake, YNP, Wyoming, USA - YL17G07_0 | ecosystem: Environmental > Aquatic > Freshwater > Lake > Sediment | place: USA: Wyoming | collected... | reverse complement strand
CGTTAGGAATCATCAAAATAAAATTATGGATAACGAATCTATCTCGCTAAAAAAGAAACAAATGAGCTATTTGTTTTATGGTTTTGTTGTCTTTTCACTTGTTGGCATTGCGCTCACAATTTCACAAACCTTTCCCCTTGTCGGATATGGCCTCCTTACGATCGGTATTTTTCTTGGGATTTTTTGCGCAATTACTCCTTGCCCATATTGCTCGAAAATGAGCGGGGTAATCATCAAACCAATGTTTGGTGCTGTGTTTCCAATGGGCTTTTGCTTTCACTGTGGGAAAGCCTACCTTGGCAAGAGCGACCGCAGTGCTTCCTAACAAATCGTTCGAGTCGTTCGCTGCGCTCACTGGGACTGGCCGCCTGCGGCGTCCAGCCCCTCAACTCAAACGTTATGTGTCGATGAAACATTCTGCCATTCTCGTATTGCTGGTTGGTGGCTTCGGGGTTGCCAGCTGTGCCGTAACACCAACAATACCAACTCAGCCAGCAGGCGTTGAGATATCATCGCCAAAGATATCTGAGCGCCCGAAACGTTCCCATGAGCCGTGCATGACTCGACAAGATTGCGCAAAAGTGCTGCACCAAGTCATAACCAGTGAATGGTTACTACCCGCCGGTCCAGTTGAAAAAGGAATAAGCGCTACCGTCCTAATTGATCTCGCCCCAGATGGGTGGGCTAGAAAATTCACGATAACCAAGAGCAGCGGCAATCACACCTTTGATAAAAGCATCGAACGTGCATTGTTAAGGGCACAACCCTTTGACGAGCTCAAGGGGCTAAAAGAGGTTGCTGAAAATCGTGGCATACTGTTGGAGTTTCGCTTTGCACCACAATAACCTGCATGCAACTCTACACATAACTTCGCGTTCGAGGCCGACGCGGTGAGACAGCGCGCCGTTTCCTGTCGTGTTCGTGTCCCGCGCGGCTCAACGCGGCGTTATACGTCACGAACCACAAGGAAGGAGGCCCTATGACAGTCCAGAGCCCATTTATCTGGCACGAACTAGTTACCCCAGACCAGAAAAAAAGCGGAACATTCTTCAGTCAGCTTTTTGGCTGGACGCGCAAGGAAGTAGATGCAGGGAAGTTCGGAATCTACACCCTGTTTCAGAAGGACGGTCAGGATGTTGCGGGAATGATGAACCCAACACCGGAGACACCAGTCAACGAATCGTTCTGGCATTCCTATATTGCGGTGGAAAACGTCGACGCTTGTGCGAAGCAGGCGCCTTCACTTGGTGGTAGTGTCGTAGTGCCCCCTCATGACGTTCCCGACGTTGGTCGGGTTTGCATTGTGGCAGACCCAACAGGTGCCGTTGCGCACTTAATGCAGCCAATCAAACAGTGACGTATAACTCTCGCTTGGAGGCGGACGCGGTAAGACAGCACACTGTTTCCTGTTGTGTTCGTGCCCCGCGCCGCTCAAGCGGGCGTTAGGCAGATCAGAAAAATTCGACAATGCTCACTCCATCACTCACTAGCTGGCGAGCGCAATACGACCGCATGCAACGGTCATTTGCCCGGGTTACGGGTCCATACACCAGTTCTGTGGCATACGACGATGACCTTCACCACTTCATGCAGGACTGTTGGCACCTCAAGGAATGGATCAAGAATGATCCTGTTGCAGGAATCGGAAGCTCGATAGAGGCGCTGGCGCTAGCCTATAAATCTCTTCGCATCGCCGCTGACCTTGCCAATGGCTCCAAGCACCTAAACCGAAAAAAGCATCAAGAAGGTGCCTATGTGACGTCAACGAATGTCACCGTGCATCTTGGCCAGGCCCGCCCAATTGACGTCAACTACATAGTCACGCTCTCAGATGGCACACAAACATCGGCTGAAGCCCTCGTACGCGAGGCCATCACAGACTGGGACACACTCTTGAGAAAACTAAAGCTCATTCCATAACAACCATTCCACAAAATGCCTAACTACGCCATCAACTCGGACAGTAAAAAGCAGCGCGCCTTCGTCGCACAGCTTCAACGTTATGTGTCAAAGGATGGCCAAAATGACAATTCCAATTAAGCAGACGATTGCAAATGAGGTAAATCGAGTTGCTGAAGCTCAATTTTATTTGAGACCCTTACTTTCAGGCAGTCTTTCCAATCAAGTACTAACACCAGCGGCGAAAAGCCAATTGGGTAATTTTAATAATTACTTCGAGTACTGGGAAGCAACGTTCGGTTCGAAGTTTTATGACATGTCAGTCCTAGTTCGTTTAGGTACTGTGATCGAAAATTGCCTGAAGTACTACTACATGGATAAAAAGAGACATGCCTCATCAGTAAGCTTAAGAGACGACCCAAAATACAAACGCAATATATTCCAGCGAATTCAATCTTGGAATGGCAACGACAGCGCAATTCATATTTATAAAACTGAACTAAACATTGATCTTACACAGAACCCTCACACTGCTTCCTTGCAGGAAGCAATGCTGCATAGGCATCTATATGCGCACAATTCTGGGCTAGTAGATGACGACTACATATCGCATCTAAAGCAACTCACGGGAATTGATATCACCACTCATGGAAACATGACTGGGTATCCTAACGATGACATATATTGGTTCGAACCATTGAATCGACTGCCGGAATTTATTGAAGAAGCGCGTCGCTTTTTCACGTTGTTCCCATGACTCAAACGTTGACACATAACCCCGCGTTCAACACGGACCTTCGGGTCGCTGCGCGCCCCTCGGCCGGTTAACGCGAACGTTAGCGATATTATTATGCAATATTATTTTTTCGTATTCATATTAACCGCACTACCTGCACTAACCGTCTGTGCAGAATCTGTGTGCGAATTTGCTCCGGGGTCAAACCTAATTAGCGGCAGTGACCTAGCCGACTATCGCTGTATCAAATTAAGAGCTACCGCTGGCGAAGAACACTGGCAGTATTATCTCGGACTAATCGATCTTGGTTTAGTGCCTGGACCGCAAAATATCCCTGAAGGCTTAGCCTTGTTAACGGAAATGGCTGCACACAGCACTCATTACAGTTCTAATTCAATGAGTAGTATTGGGGTTTTTTATAAGAATACAAAGACTTCGTATAAGAATTATGAAATTTCCTATCAGTGGTTTTATTTAGCATCAGATAAAAATTCCGAACAGGCCTATGAGCGGTTTTATTTGGCATCTCAAATGTGGTCGCTCAAGGATGGAGAAAAAGTATTCCTGCACAATGAAAATACAAATGCGGCCATTTCTCCCGAACGGAGAAAGGAACTTGAACACAGTGCCCCTAATTTGTTACAACATCGCTAACAATCTACTCAACCGGACGCTCCTAACGTCGCGCCGGTTAGCGGTTCGTTAGAAGGCTGAATGAGAGTTATTGATCACGTGCCACAATGGTGGTTCTTGTTTGAGGAGGACGGTGCATTCTTCTTGGATAGGAATTACAATCATAGCTTTGTGGGTTATGACTTTATGATCCAACTCAATCCTGAGGAGGTTGCTCAGTATAGGGCGCGTGGGCGTGAGTTTATAAATTGGCTCGCTGAAGATATCCAAAACTCCGCACCAATCCTCAAAGTCAGGCAAGAAGGATGAGGCAAAAGAAGCGGCAGAGTTGTTTCTTGAACTCGCTGAGGGATTTAAAGATAGTTGGAATTATGGAAATGCCATTCACAATGCGAATCTTGTTTTGGGTATTTGCGCTTACGATACAGGTGATTTTGAGGCGGCGAAGGCCTGCCTAGAAAAAGCGGGTAACTCCCCTGGTTCGCCGCAACTTAACTCTTTTGGGCCTAATATGCAGCTCGCAAAAAGACTTTTAAATACTGGAGAATATGAATCTGTTCTAAGCTATTTAGATTCTTGTGAAAAGTTTTGGAAAAGTGGTGGTGAGTGGTTACGGATATGGAAACAAAAGGTCTCAAACAAACAGGTTCCTAAATTTTACATGCATCTATATGTGTAGTGAAAACTATAAAGCGCCCAACAAGCGCATCAAGGCGACGGCAAAAAGCGCCGCGCCTTATGCGAAACGTAGAACTCAAAACGGAACCATCATGTCAAACTGGCTACAGTGGCTTATCGTTCCCTCCCTGTTTGGACTTTCCTCTTTCCCGGTAGGGGCGGAAGAATTGCAGTGCAAGTATGAACAACGATTCAAGGATGGCGGATCGAAAGGCGCCGATGCCAAGTTAGAAATTATCGCCGGAAAGATAGAAAAATTGGTTGTGTATAGTTTTGTCAGTTCCGGGCAAGAAGGCGGTGGGTATGTTTGCGGCATCGATACATCGGAAAAGGATATAAAACTTGGGTGGTCCACAAACGACAAGAAAACCATCCTCGAAGTCTCCTACGATGATTCCTCTCTTGCCAAATCTGTTATAGAGATTGAACCGATTAGGAATACGTACAAAATCAACCTTGAGCGTGCCTCCCACGAGGCTTGTGGGTTTGGAGCGGAATGGCCACAGTACATTGTGATTGAAAAGGGCAACAAAAAGTGTCGAGTTGCCTACAAACAATATTGAGTTCTAACACGCCGCTCAACCGGACGCGCCATACGGCGCGCCGGTTAACAGCACGTTATGCAACATAAGGAGAATTATTGTGGATGAGCTGAAATTTTGGGAGATCGTGCAGCATGCCCACGATCAATCGGGCGGTGATATGGACGTTAAGTGTGAAGCTATAAAAGCGGAGGTCTCGAATCTACCCAAAGAAAATGCAATAGCGTTTTCACGTTTCTTCGATTCAATGATGGATCGTGCGTATTCATGGCCGCTGTGAGGCGCCGCATACATAATCAACGGTGGTTGTGGGGATGATACGTTTTCCGACTTTCGCGCGGCACTTATCTCTCGCGGCCCCAAGGCATTTGAGAAAGCTCTTTCTGATCCAGAGTCATTGGCCGACGAAGAATTCGACGAGGACTCCTGGTTTTACGAAGGCTATCAATATGCCGTAACAGATGGCGTCAAGGCCGCTGTGGGTTCTATCGTCAATCGAGAGCAACCACATCCAAAAAATCCTTCTGGCCATGAGTGGGCCGAGGACAAGGTCTATGAACTATATCCTAAACTTAGTAGAAAATTCGCATAACACATCGCTCAACGCGGACGCGGCAAAAGCGCCGCGCCGGTTAGCTTGGCGTTGGGCAAATTGAGGTGGTTATGAGAAACAGCGCAATATTATTTGTCAGTCTACTTGCTTTTATTTCAGCAGGTTATGCACAACAATTTCCACCCGGAATGAAGATGCATCGGATTCAAGCTGGTAAATTAGACGCGCAGGGGTGGACTATAGCAAATTCAACTGAGGGGTCATTTACCGCAAAATTACCATGTCTTTATAATGATTTTACTCTTATTGAAGATAACAATGATAATCCTGTAAACAAGACATTTGGAATTGGGTGTCTTCGTTCTGATCAAAAGAAATTCTCAATTACTCGCATCAACTATAAGAATAGCGAGAGTGATGCAAGTAGATTTTTTAATGAGAATTCTCTCCGAGAAAAATGGCCTAATGCAAAAATCGAAAAATCTATCTATGTAAAATTTCCTATTATCGACGTGTCTATCAGTAACACATCGAGTTGTGCATTTATACGATACGTTTTAGTGAAGCCGGACGTCCTCGCCATGATTTCTGAGGCACCTAAATCTTCATGTAAAGCGCTAGAAATAATGCGCAAAGAATTCTTTATGTCGCTTTTGGTAGAAAATAATTAATGCCCAACAATGCACTCCAGCCGACGCCGCAAAGCGGCGCGGCTGAGTGCAAACGTTGGGCGTCAAAATAGAAATGAAGCCATCTATCGCATTTAAAAAAATTTGGGAAGACGATGATATGGTAGAACTAACCATATCCATTTCTGATGGCAAATCAGTATTCCAATGTGATGTCTATGTTGGCCATCAAACTATGGCCGAAACTTTAAATGATCTTGATGTTTTTAAAGATCAAGTTTATGGCGGTCTCTATGACTTGAGATTTGGAGAATTTGGCCCAGAGTACGCTAGCGGTGCGTTTCACGCGCGTTTTGAGTTTCACCGTTCTGGAAACGGTAAATTGTCAATTACAGCTAAGGCGGAGTCCGAGTGGAATGATTTCACTCATACCAAAGTTGCGAGCAACGCAACCTTATACCTTCGAACAGAGCCTTCCTTATTTGATAATTGGCTAAATGAACTGAAAGTTCTTAAAAATGGATCAAGTAATGAGGCTGTACTTGAGTGTGTTCAATGAATACGCCCAACAAGGCACTCCAGCCGACGCCAAAAAGCGGCGCGGCTGAGTTGAAACGTTATGCCTCAAAGAACTTTGTTTCGTGTGTCCGCGCCTTCGGTCAGGTGAATGATGACAAATCGTTATCGTGAATCGGCTTCGTTGAAGTGTCGTCTGAGGCACGGCGGTGTCGGTGACCCCGCGTCTGGCGGTAGCGTTACAACAAAGCAAACGCTTTCTGGTTCCGGGTTTCCCCGCTTCTTCTGCCTTGGTTACAATCCGAGGCATAACAAGGCGTTCGTGCCGACGCCGGGTACAGCGCGCCCTGTTTCCTGTGGTTTCCGTGGCGGCGCGGCACAACTTAATCGCTAAGCGTAAAAAATGGATAAAAAATCAATAATAGCTTCATCACTATGCGGCAGCTTTATGTTCGGGGTTGGTATGCCTGTACTGTTTGCAACTAAAGATAGAATTGCATTGTCAGTTATGCCAATACTAATGATAACCATTGGTGTGTTATTGGTGTATTTTTGCCAAACCCCGTTAAAATATTTAGGCTTAAATAAACTATTACTAGTATCACACGTAGTTATTGCGTTCGTGATCTTGGCCATAATTATATGGCATGAGCCACACGCGTTTATAATAACATGGTCAATTTTAGTGTCTGCTTTAGCTATTTACAGCTGGCGCCATTTGCCAAAAGGAATAATCGCTTAACAATGCATTCAACCCCGCTCATTCCATTCGCTCGGACCGCCAGATCGCTGCGCTTTTCGGGCGGCAGGTTAACTCCACGTTATAAGTTTTCAATATGAAAAGTTACGCGCAAAAAATGTCTGACTTTTTAGAAATTGATGGATGGCATATTGAAAAGATTATTGATAAAGATTTAGAGTGGTGGGCGGATGAAATATGGGAATTAAAATCCACTTGGTCGCCGCAGGGTTCATCGGCACATTTAACTTTCTTAGTAGCCCCACAGCATGAAGGAATTAGATACAAAGGACAAAATATTTTGGCTATCGGTGCCTCAAAGATACTGCCAAAGTCGAGAAAAGTGGCGGAGGGAATAGCAGTCATTATCCTGAATAAAAAATTCAAGGAAAATATTAGAGAATTTTCATTTAAATTGGATGAATTACGAACCAATGAATAAAACTTATTTACTATTTGCATACTTTTTCTTGTAGCAGCTACACAAAACAACCACATAAGAATGTAAGGTCCGGGTCCATTGAGGTTCTGAGCCAAAGTTAAACACCATCGCATACCAAGCCGTTCGTCCCGACCCGGATTCAGATCATCGTTTCCTGTTGTCACTGATGCGGCGCGGCACAACAAAGCGTTATGCGTTTAGTGGCAGGAACCTCATTATTGACATGCGTCACGTGACAAACTACACTTGACGCATGATCAAGACGTTCGCGGACCGACTTAGCCAAGAACTGTATGTCACAGGCAAAGCCAAGCGGTTTCCATCGGATGTGGCCAAACGGGCTGCGCGTAAACTGGAGTACCTGGATTTGGCTACGCGGCTGGGCGATCTAAAGGTTCCTGTCGGCAATCGGCTTCATTCACTGGAAGGCGATCGAAAGGGGCAGTACTCGATCTCGATTAATGACCAATGGCGCATTTGTTTCCGGTTCGTGGACGGTGATGCCTATGATGTTGAAGTCTGTGATTATCACTAATGGGGTGAGAAATATGAGCATTCCGAATACAACCAGGATCAAGCGTCGGCCCACCCATCCGGGGGAGATGCTGCGTGAAGATTTTCTGCCCGATTATGGGCTTACCGTTTCCGCCTTGGCTGAGGCCCTGGGCGTCTCGCGGCAGTCGATTAATGAATTGCTACGTGAACGCCGGAGTATCAGCCCGGAGATGGCACTTCGGTTGGGACGCCTGTTTGGTAACTCACCTGAATTCTGGCTTAACGGCCAGAGAGCTGTGGATCTGTGGGATGCCGCAGAGGCGATAAAGAAAGATGTGGCTCGTATCAAACCACTAAATGCCGCATAACAAGCCCATCAATCCGACGCCAAAATGCGGCGCGGCTTATGGGGGCGTTATGCCCATGAAGATTGATGGTCTCGAAAATATCAACACTATATTCTCCGTCTTTCATGACGGAGAAATAAATCGCTGCGTTAAAACCAATTCGCACTTGGAGTTCGATGTTCATATTCAATATTTGGCTGAGAGAATCAATCCAGCATTTAAAAAATTTAGTGTTGTCTTAGAGGGCGTGGAAGAACTTCACTTCACTACGTGGCCTGACGACGCGAATGCAAAACCTGATGTTCTTGCTGATGTTGGATCAATTTTCACTGAAGAATTGGAAATTCTAAGTGGCGAAATAAAAAACGGAGCTATTGAGGTTGCCTGTAACCAACCGTTGCCAAACTTGGGATATTGCGGTGGCTTCCTGAATATAAAAGCCAAGTCGGCCTTTGTGAGCGATGAGGCAGGTAAGGAATATTCAATTGAAGAGCTGTGTTCGCTAAGCACGAGTTACTGGAATGAGTGGTCAAATAAAAACAAGGCATAACAATGTGTTCAAGTTCGCTCCCTTCGGTCGCCGGACCTCGCTGTCGCTCGGCCGCTTAACACAACGTTATGTTCCTGGATGTCACCGAGTTATTCATGATGCACCTCAGAGCGAATTCCTTTAACCGCTGGTTTGAATACATCGTGATGGGTGCGCTTTGTGCTTTTGGAGCATTTTTTCTTGTTGTCACTATGTTTGAGTTAATGCCAATGAAAGACCCCGCCGATAAAATTCCAATGCGGGTATTTGTGGTGCTTTGGAATCTTGTTGTTTACTGGACAACTTATACACACTTGAAAATCCCAATTGGAATCTTCGTCAACGATGCTGGTAATGTCGTCTTTCGAAGCTTTGTTGGCTCGTTGTCAGTTCTGAGTCCAAGCCAGATAACGAAACTTGGATATGGGGATGAGGGCTGGATCCTTTATCACCTGCAAGGAAATCTGGACCTCCGTTATTTCAGACGCAAGGACATGAAGCGATTGTATAGGTGGTTGGCGCTCACAAATCCCCATGTTAATGTGCCTGATAGTCTCCGGCCAATATAGATAAGATGGTGCAGCCTTATGCGGAACACAACGCCATCAACACGGACAGTGAAAAGCGGCGCTCCTTCGTCGCCCCGCTTTTCACTGCCGGTTATGGCGAACGTTGAAGCTGTAGAAAAACCTAATAATCCACGATCATTTTTGATAAAATGACTCAACCCCACACTGAGTCCTGCGCGATGCCAAACTTCATACCTTATGATCCAAGCCAAAGCAAAATGGTGGTGATTAATTACGCCGATCAGTTGCAACCAGGGACTTTTGAATTCGCGATTAACCACATCATTGACACGAAACTGGATTTGACGATATTCCATCCCCGTTATAAGAACGAGGCAGAAGGCCGTCCGGCGTATGATCCGGCCATTCTGTTAAAGATCATCCTGTTTGCTTATTCCAAGGGAATTACGTCCAGTCGCGAGATCCAATGGTCTTGCGAAACCAACGTGTTATTTAAAGCCTTATCGTGCGATACCGTGCCGCACTTCACCACCTTAGCCAATTTTGTCAGCGGCAGGTCAGAAGAGATCGAGGCGGTGTTTGAACAGATATTATTGATCTGCGATGAACAAGGCTTGTTGGGTAGAGAACTCTTTGCGATCGACGGCTGCAAAATGCCCAGCAATGCCGCCAAAGAATGGTCAGGAACGATGAAGGAACTTGAACAAAAACGCGACAAGCTCCAGCGTCAAATTCAGCACCATCTCAATGAGCATAAGAAACTCGACACGACTGAATCACGTGACGATGAACGCCGCCAGCGCACCCAACAGACGATAGAAACCTTAGATCACGCGCATGCCAAGGTGGCTCACTTTTTACAAACCGCCAGCCCACGGATGGGCCAGGGGAAACGGGTGACGGAAGTCAAAAGTAACATCACCGATAATGAAAGTGCGAAGATGGCCCACAACTGCTCCTGCGTTGTGGGCATACTGTCCATCCCTGGACATAACTACCAGCAGAGGCACGATTCAAGGTTACACCGGCATCGCCACGGTGGACAAGAAACATCAAGTCATCGTCGATGCGCAAGCCTTTGGCGAAGGTCAGGAACATCACATCCTCCAACCGGTATTAAATACGGTGCGGGAACGTTTCAGCCGATTCGGATGCGACATAAAGAAAACTATCATCACCGCCGACACCGGTTACGCCAACGAAGCCAACATGCAATACCTGCATGATAACGGCATTGATGGCTACATTCCCGATAATCAATTCCGGTCACGCGATCCGAAATTCAAAGATTACAAAACCACCCACAGCACACGTCCCGCCACAACGACCACAGAGAGCATTGCGGAGACGTGGATACCGGCCAGCGAATTCAGCTTTGATCCAACAAGTACAACCTGCGTGTGTCCCGCCGGAGAAGACATGTGGTTGCGCAGCGAATGCGACGATCTGGGCGGCAACAGCAAAGTGTTCTTTGAAGGACGTCTTACAAAATGCCGGGGCTGTGGCATAAAAGACCGCTGTATGCGCCACCCTGATGCGGCGAATACCCGCAAAGGGCATGGCCGACAGGTATCGTTTATCATTGAAAAGGGTCGACGCGCGCCGAACTACACCGACTGGATGAAGCGCCGCATCGATTCCGAACACGGCAAGCATATCTATAGTCACCGCATGTCGGTCGTCGAGCCGGTGTTTGCCAACATCGGCATGAATAAAGGCTTACGCCGCTTTAGTTTACGCGGGAAAAAGAAAGTCCAAGGGCAATGGCAGCTATACTGTTTGGTACATAACATCGAGAAGTTGAAGAACTACGGGGCGTTGGCGGCCTAAATACAATGCGGATAACCGAAATGCCTTTGAAAAGTAAATGGGGACTAGGCAAAGTACATGAAACTCAATTTTAAAGACCGGTCTGTTGAATTCCACTTTCCTAAGTGGGTTTTTCTACAGCCTCGTTGGGCGAGATCATGTATCGAATATTGGTAGAAAAAAATCGTCCGGACTTCCGAGTGTTTATTGATCTTTTGTACGGAGCCGAGCGAAACGTTGATACGGACGGGGATTCTGACCCAGTCAATAGCCGCACTTGGTCTTATCTCTATATTGCTGACCGAGAGAGCGATGATCCAAGCATTGAAATATGTGCCAATGAAAAAGAGCCAAGTACCTTTGAAGTTCAGTCAGAATCTATGGACTTAGTGACATTGGCCGCCCTTTACTTATTCTTGTATTGTGGGGCATCAATCAAACTCGATGATCGTGCCCTTGAGCAACAAGAGGTTGATGTACTAAAAAAGCGGTATGCTTCCCAATTACGAAGGGCAGAGAATGCTATTTGGCACCTTGCTTCAAATGAAAAACGGTACCCAAATCTCGCCTAACAAGCGCGTGGAGTCGGACGCGGTGATACGGCACGCCGTTTCCTGCAGTGTTCGTGCCCCGCGCGCTTCAACGCGGCGTTATGTTATTTTGATAATGACCAACAACTATTCCAGTCAATATTATGGAATATAAGTCAGGTGAAAAAGTTAATGTGGGCGATCCAGTTTCAATTGAAAATGGCAGAACACCTGGTAATGTTAAAGAAGTAATAGAAACTGAACAACAAATGAAAGATAGTGGTGTAACAGAGCAAGGTGTTATGATTTCGTCAAAACTATTTGGTTTAGTATTTTGGCCTTCCTCTTTAGAAGATGACCCGGTAATCTACAAAGGAAAAAAACATAACAATGCCATTGTGCAGACTGCGAAACTGTATGCGTTTTAATTTTTTCATTGGGTGGGCAGCTGCTCATGGCAAACGTTCATGTTTTCAGTCAGGATTAAGGAGTAAACTATGACCAACATTCGACATTACTTTGATGCAGGTTCGCTACTCATCATCGTCATTACATTTGCTTTTTTCATGGCCGCGCTTTATTTCACTGGGTTTACCCACGACATACTTCTCGAGGCTGGTGTATTTCTGGTGTCGGTGAAGCTGATCTTAATGTCGTACAAAAATAAGGTTGCATCGGATAATCTGCACAAGGAACTGGCTGAGATTCGTTCCCTGATACAAGAAATGAATAGCAAATCGAGGATAAATTAAATGCCTAACCCTGCATTCGAGCGGGACTGCCCAAAGGCGCGCAGTCCCTCAATTTTAACGTT
>Ga0315281_10010990_pt1 | contig 12421 bp, 13 predicted proteins | sample YL17G07_0_MG_FD_204540 | JGI IMG/M metagenome (GOLD analysis project Ga0315281, IMG submission 204540) | Sediment microbial communities from Yellowstone Lake, YNP, Wyoming, USA - YL17G07_0 | ecosystem: Environmental > Aquatic > Freshwater > Lake > Sediment | place: USA: Wyoming | collected... | reverse complement strand
GACGGCCGCCGTCGGCATGCGCCTGATGTGCGACGGCTACCTGCTCGAAACTTCCTGTGTCGGGTCACCCGGACTGGACGAGCTGCGCTGGCTGAAGCCGGTGCGCCCGGGCGACACGCTGCGCTTGCGGAGCACGGTGATCGAGTCCAGGCCGTCGGGCAAGCAGCCGAACCGCGGCACGGTGCTGTTTCGCTGGGAAGTGCTCAATCAGAACGGCGAAATCGCCCTGTCCATGCTCGGCCGCCAGTTGTTCCTGCGGCGCGCGCCGGCGTAGCTTCGCCGCAGCGAGAATCGTACATGACTTACAAATACTATTGGGAAGACTTCTATCCGGGGCAGGTCCGCGAAATCGGCGGTTACAGCCTGTCCGAAGTGGAGATTATCGAGTTCGCCGGGAAATACGACCCGCAGCCCTTCCATACCGACAGCGAAAAAGCGAAGCAAACCTATTTCGGCGGATTGATCGCGAGCGGCTGGCAGACGGCCAGCCTTTGCATGCGCATGATCTGCGACCTCTATCTGCTCGAGGCAGCGAGCCTCGGCTCGCCCGGCGTGGACGAGTTGCGCTGGACTAAACCGGTGCGCCCGGGCGATACGCTGCGACTGAAATCCACCGTCGTCGAAACGCGCGCTTCCGCCAGCCGCCCCGACATGGGCACGGTGCGTTCGCGCTCGGAAATCTACAACCAGCACGGCGAGCTGGTGATGCACATGTCGGGCGTCGGCATGTTCCGCCGCCGCGGTCCGGACGAGTAGCGAATTGCAGGCCGGCTAGCGCTTCGCGCCATAGCCGACCAGGCCGAGCAGCAGGCGCGCGCAGCCATATCCGCTCCACATGAGCAGGCGCTGCCATAGTGGTTGGTGATGCCAGGCGCTTTTCGCCACCACCTTGGCGCCGTCCTGCATGTGGTCGTGCAGGCTGCGGCGCAGCTCCCGCGAGAAGCCGGCGTCATTGACGGCGATGTTGGCTTCGCGCGCGAGCATCAAGCTGAATGGATCGATGTTGGACGAACCCACGGTCGCCCAGCGCTGATCGATCACCGCGACCTTGGCGTGCAGGAAGCTCTTGTGATATTCGTAGATCTCCACACCGGCATCGAGCAGCGACCCGTAGAGCGCGCGCGTGGCGTAGTGCAGCAGCAGATATTCGACCCGGCCCTGCAGCAGCAGTACCACGCGCACGCCGCGCCGCGCCGCCCGCCGCAGCGCGCGCCGGAAAGTCGCGCCGGGAAAGAAATAGGCGTTGGCGATGATAATCTCCTCGCGCGCCTCCGCGATCGCGGCGAGATAGGCGTCCTCGATGTCGGATCGATGGCGCACGTTGTCGCGCACCACCAGCGCGGCGCGCTGATTGCCCGGCACCGCAGCACTCGCCTGCGCATGCCGCTGCACGGTGCGCCTGAGACTCACCCAGGCGACCCGATGCCACAAGTGCTCGATCTGTGCGAGGACGCTCGCCACCATCGGCCCCTCAACGCGCACGGCATAGTCGTAGCGTGGCGGGGTATGCCGTGGCGTATGCATGTCATCGATGATGTTGATGCCGCCGACAAAGGCCACGCGGGCGTCGACCACCACCAGCTTGCGGTGCAGGCGCCGCAGGCGGTTGCGTCGCAGGGTGAGGGGTGAGGTCTTGGGGCCGAAAATCAGCACTTCGATATTGGCCGCGGAGAGCAGCTGCCGCGTTTGCTCGAACAACCCCTTGGAGCCGAAACCGTCGACGAGCACATGCACGCTCACGCCGCGCGCGCCGGCGCGCGCGAGCGCAGCGGCGATGCGCCTGCCGGTGTCGTCGTCGGAGAAGATGTAGGTTTCAACGTAGATCTCGCTTTGCGCCGCGTCGAAGGCCTGCTCCAGCGCCGGAAAATAGGCGCTGCCGTTGACCAGCAGCTCGAGCTTGTTGCCGCTCAGCCATTCCACCGTCATTGCAGTTCCAGTTCGACGCTCAGCGCGGCATGATCGGAGATGCGCGACCAGGGCAGGCCGTGGTGCACTTCGGCATGGCGCACGTCGAAACCGCGCGCGTAAATCCGGTCCAGACGCAGCAGCGGGAAGGTACTGGGATAGGTGCGCGCCGGCCGCCCGCGCTGGTCGCGGAACACCTCCTTCAGGCCGAGTTCGGCCACCAGCTGGCGCCCGGCGGAATTGCGCCAGTCGTTGAAATCGCCAGCGACGACCAACGGCGCGCCCGCGGGCACCAGGCGCTGCACGCGTTCGGTCAGCGCCGACAGCTGGCGCCGTCGCCCGCGTTCATGCAATCCAAAGTGCACGCACAGGCAGTGCAGGTGCAACTCATGGAGGGCGACTTCGCAATGCAGCAGCCCGCGTTGTTCGAAACGGTGCGCGGACACATCCTGGTTCTCCGCACTGACGATGGGAAAGCGGCTGAGGATGGCGTTGCCGTGGTGACCGTGGTCGTATACGGCATTGCGGCCATAGGCGTAGTCCTGCCACACCTCGTCGGCGAGAAACTCGTACTGCGGCTCGACCGGCCAGTGTACGAGCTGCCGCGCATGATGCTCATGCACGCCCTGCACCTCCTGCAGAAACACCAGATCCACATTGAGCAGGCGCAGATGGTGGCGCAGCTCGTGCACCATCATGCGCCGGTTGAAATGAGAAAAACCCTTGTGGATGTTGTAGGTGGCGAGGCGCAGCTTCATCCCGGCCTGACGCTCGGCGTGGCGATGGCCATGGTCAGGGCTTGAGGCCCTGAAACAGCTTCTCCCGCCCGACCTTGATGAGAAATTCGCCCTCATACATGAAGATATCGGCGGTGGCAAATGTATCGCCGAAAGCCTCCGGGATGAAGGAGCCGGTGCCGATCACGTCCACCGGCGCGTGCGCATGGCCGAACATCTTGCACTTGAACGGTGTAAACCCACTGGAGCCGACGATGCGCGCCGAGTTGAAACCGGAGGCATCGAGGGTCTGGCGCATCTTGATCACGCTTGCCACCGACACGCCGGTGCCGAACAGCACCTTGCGCACGCGGTCCTTGACGATGTTGAGCGTGTCCGAGTCGTAGGCCTCGTCCCCCATCACCGCCCGCACCGCCTCGTACTCGTTGAGCACATGCAGCCAGTTGGCCACCAGTTCCACCGACCGCTCGTAATCGAGCCCTTCGGCATAGCGCTCGCCGTGTGTGTCGATGCGAAACGCTAGCGTGCGTGCGCTGCCGCTGTCGCTAGGCAGGACGTCGTTATACCACCAGCGGCAGACCTCCAGCGCATCGCTGTATTCGCGCGCGTAGTAATCGACCAGCACGGTGAGATTATCCTGCGGGTGCGTCTCGGCGTACATTTGCGCCGCTCTCAGGGTGGAGCCGGCGTAGCCGACGATGCCATGCGGCATGGTGCCGAATCCAATTTCCTGCCCGTAAAAATGCGCCGTCAGGTCCTGGGAGGAGCCGAGAAAACCCGCGGCACCGGAAAGTTTGGCGATGCGGCTGCCGACCGCGGCGCCATAAGCGGCCAGAATCGACAGATCGTCGCCGCAGGCGTGGCGCGCATGCATGTCGATGAACGTGACCTTTGGCAGGTCGGTCGCCATCTTGTAGGCGTTATAGGCCGACACGCAGGCGGTGCCGACGCGGCGCAGGATCAGCGTCTCCAGTTCGACCAGGGCAGCAAACGAGCCCGTATAGGTGAAGATCGGCTTCTGATCGGGAACGAACGCGCCCTCCTCGTAGAGCCGCGTGATCTTCAGCGGCGTCGCGTCGCGCGGATAGTATTCGCGCAGGATCTCCAGTGCCGGATTGACCGCGCAAATCGTGCCCCGGCGCAGGAATACGCCGTAGGTCACCGTCTTGTCGCCGAACTTCTCCACGATCTCGCGCGATTTGGTGAAATACTTGTCGGTGCGCGAAAGCACGTAGTCGGCGCGCTCGCGGCGCTCGGATTCGACTTTCAGGTCCAAAGGCTTGTTCATGGCATTCTTCCCGATGAGCGCTCATTATGAACGGCATGGCGCCCCTGCCGCAAGCGATCGCGCGCCGCCGCGCCATGCGCCGGCGCTGGACCGGGGGCTTGGTTGACCCACATCAAACGCGGCTGGGGCGGTTTCCCCTAGCATCAGCCAATGCAGCAATGGAACAAGGGGGGTCTTGGCAATGATCACTGACAGAATCGACTCGGTAACCAAGATACCGTCCGAATACCTGCTCGCGGCGCCGCCGGCGCCGAAGAGCGTGAAAATCGAGATTTCGCCGCGTTGCAATTACCGCTGCGGCTTCTGCGCCCTGCGCAACCGCGAGGTCCAGCCCAAGTGGGACATGGATTTCGAGCTGTTCAAGCGCATCACGCGCGAAATGAGCGTAGCCGGCGTCAAGGAAATCGGCGTGTTCTACCTCGGCGAATCCTTCATGGGTCCACGCCTGCTCGTCGATTGCATCGCCTATCTCAAAAAGGAACTGGCGATGCCTTATGTGTTCCTCACCTCCAATGCGTCGATGGCTTTCCCGGAGGCGATTGAGGCCTGCATGAAAGCGGGGCTCGACTCGCTCAAATGGTCGGTCAACGCGGCCGACGAGGAACAGTTCGAGAAAATCATGGGCGTGTCGGGCCGCTTGTTCCACCGCGCTCTGGACAACATCGGGGCCGCCTGGGAATTGCGCCGGGAGCGCGGCTACAAGACCGGGCTGTATGCCTCTTCCATCCGCTACGACGGCGCGCAGCAGGCGAAGATGGAGGCGCTGCTCGGCGAGCGCGTGATCCCCTACGTCGACCAGCACTACTGGCTGCCGCTGTATTCGATGGGCGCTTTCGCCACGGAACGCGAAGCGCAGCTCGGCTATCGTCCGACTGCCGGCAACCAGGGAAGACTCGATGCGCTGCGCGAACCGCTGCCCTGCTGGTCCGCATTCACCGAGGGTCACATCACCGCCGAGGGAAAACTCTCGGCCTGCTGCTTCGACGCGACCGCCAACTGGACCATGGGCGACCTGACCAGGCAATCGTTCATGCAGGCGTGGCATGCGCCGGAATTCGTGAAACTGCGCGCGGCGCACCTGAACAAGGACGTGCGCGGAACCGTGTGCGAAAACTGTGTAGCCTATAGCTAGGTAGGCTTGCCGAGTCTTTGCGGCAGCAGCAGGATGGCGTCGCGGTTGCTCCACGAGGGCGTGCGCTCCGCGGCCTCCTGCCACGGCAACCATTCGTAGCGCAGGTGTTCCGTGGGTTCTATCCGAACCGGCACGATCGCGGGCAGCTCCAGTCCGAACACATGCTCCTGGTTGTGAGTCACGCCGGCGGCGTAGCGGCTGAGATTTTTCCTGAAGATCTCGAAACGGTTTTCGATACCCCAGTCAGTGAGCCGGTATTGCGAGACATCGATGCCCGTCTCCTCGCGCACTTCGCGCGCGGCCGTTTCGGCGAGCGGCTCGTCGTCGTGATCGATGCTGCCCGTGACCGACTGCCAGAAACCGGGCCAGCCGGCGCGTTCCAGCATCAGCACCTGCAGCTCGGTGGTGTAAATGACCACCAGGACGGAGCGCGGGATTTTGAAGCGTGATGTCATGCGAAGATGTCATTCCGAGGACGGAGTCCGAGGAATCTGCTTCTTGGATCACAAGAAAAGCAGATTGCTCGCTGCGCTCGGAATGACAAGATAAAGGTCACGCGGCCGGAAATGGCGGGAGTCCCGCATCCCAGCCCTCGGGGCCGCTGACGATCGCCCAGAACGGCTTGCCTTGCCCCTGCCAATAGTCGGCGACGCCGTCGAGCACCTCGACCGCGGTGACGAACTCCTGCTTGTGGCCGGCGCCGAAATGCTTGCCATGTTCGAGCAGCAGCACATAGCCTGGCGCCGGATGCCAGGCGAGATCGCCGAGGCAGTCTTCGAAGGCGTCCCAGTTGCCGCCGAACCATTCGGGGAACGCGAGCGCCTTGGCCACCAGGGCGGTAAAACCCTGTTTGTCGTGCACCTGGCCGATGTCCACGCGCCACAGCGCGAGGCCCGCCGCCTGCGCGGCTTCCGCGATGAGGCGCGTGTCCGGCCCGGTCACGTAGACGCCGGACTTGTCCTTGTCCTTGAGCAGTTGTTCCAGGGAGCTATTCACGAATGCGCCTGAAAGAATTGTAATGGTCGTCAGCGTAATAGTACTCGCCGGAGGCGCGCACATCGCCCCGAGCGCCCGCCCCGGCGACGATGCGGCGCGCGCCGCGGTCGCGCGCGCCCGGCGTCGGCACCGTGTATTCGCGGTAATAGCCTCGCTTGCGCGGCGGCAGCAGCTTCTCGCGGTTGCCGAACGCGCTGCCGTCCCTCGCATAGGGAAACGGCCCGCCCGTCTTGATGCGCGCCAGCGTCGCGCGCGCTTCCGCGGACAAAGCGGCGGCCGGAATATCGCCGACCGCCACCGGATCCCGCGCAAATGCCGCGCCGGCAAACAGCGAAAGCGCGCAACAGACGATCGCGAGCCATTTCATGTCTGCTCTCCCAAGACCAGCCGGGAACCGGAGCGTCTAGCGGTTCTTTTCAGGTTGTTTCTCGGCGCCGCGCACGCGGATGTGCAGTTCGCGCAACTGCTTTTCGTCCACCGGGCTCGGCGCCTGGGTCAGCAGGCATTGCGCCCGTTGCGTCTTCGGAAACGCAATGACATCGCGGATCGATTCGGTGCCGGCCATCATGGCGACGATCCGGTCCAGGCCGAAGGCAATGCCGCCGTGAGGCGGCGCGCCGTACTGCAGCGCATCGAGCAGGTAGCCGAATTTCAGCTTCGCTTCCTCCGCGCCGATGGCGAGCGCGCGGAAAACCTTGGACTGCACCTCCTCGCGATGGATACGCACCGAGCCGCCGCCGATTTCCGACCCGTTCAGCACCATGTCGTAGGCCTTGGCAATGGCTTTGGACGGATCGGTCGCGAGATAATCCTCGTGCCCGTCCTTGGGGGCGGTAAACGGATGGTGCATGGCGACCCAGCGCTTCGCTTCGTCGTCGTGCTCGAACATCGGAAAGTCCACCACCCACAGAGGCTTCCAGCCCTGGACGGCAAATCCTTTTTCATGGCCGATTTTCACCCGCAGCGCGCCCAGCGCGTCGTTGACGATCTTGGCCTTGTCGGCGGCGAAGAACAGGAGGTCGCCGTCTTGCGCGCCCGAGCGCTCGACGATGGCCTTGAGCGCCGCATCGGAGAGATTCTTCACGATCGGCGACTGCAAGCCCTCGCGGCCGCGGCCGATTTCGTTGACCTTGATATAGGCTAGACCGCGGGCGCCGTAAATGCCGACGAACTGGCTGTAGGTATCGATTTCGCTGCGCGTGAGCGCGCCTCCGCCCGGAATGCGCAGGCCGGCAACGCGTCCGCCGGCGGCGTTTGCCGGTCCCGAGAACACCTTGAATTCGACGCTCTTCATGATGTCGGTGAGCTCGGTGAACTCGAGCGGCACGCGCAAGTCCGGCTTGTCCGAGCCGTAGCGCGCCATCGCCTCGGCGTAGGTCATCACCGGCAAGGGGTCGGCTAGGTCCACATCGAGCGACTGCTTGAACACGGCGCGTATCAAGCCTTCCATGATGTTGCGGATCTCTTCCTCCGCCAGGAACGAGGTTTCGATATCGATCTGGGTAAACTCGGGCTGGCGGTCGGCGCGCAGATCCTCGTCGCGGAAGCACTTGGTGATCTGATAGTAGCGGTCGAAACCGGCGATCATCAGCATCTGCTTGAACAGCTGTGGCGACTGCGGCAGCGCGAAAAACATGCCGTTGTGCACGCGCGAAGGCACCAGGTAGTCGCGCGCGCCCTCCGGCGTGGATTTGGCGAGCATCGGCGTCTCGATGTCGATGAATCCCGCCTGGTCCAGATAGCTGCGCACCGCCATCGTTACCTTGTAGCGCAGGCGCAGATTCGCCTGCATCTGCGGCCGGCGCAGGTCGATCACGCGGTGGGTGAGCCGGGTGGTCTCCGACAAATTGTCATCGTCGATCTGGAACGGCGGCGTAACCGCGGGATTGAGGATCTCGAGCTCGCGGCACAGTACTTCGATCTCGCCGCTTTTGAGTTTCGGATTGATGAGCGCGGGCTCGCGCCGGATCACCTTGCCGGTCACCCTGATGACGAATTCGTTACGCACTTTCTCCGCCACCGCGAACAGCTCCGGCCGGGTCGGATTGCATACGATCTGGACCAAACCCTCGCGATCGCGCAGATCGATGAAAATCACGCCGCCGTGGTCGCGCCGGGTGTTGACCCAGCCACACAGGGAAACGGTCTCATCGAGCTGGGCGGTACTAACTTGGCCGCAGTAGTGCGTACGCATCATATTGGCTATCGGTGATGAATCAAAGGTAATGGGTCATGTGCCAGGCGGCATCACGTGTCATACGTTGCCGCTGCACATGGCAAGATCATGACTTCTTTCTTCCGCTTCCATTGGGCGAGGCCACGCCCATGGAGATCACGTATTTCAACGCCGTGTCCACGCTCATATCGAGCTCGATCACGTCCTTGCGCTGCATCACGACGAAGTAACCGCCCGTCGGGTTGGGTGTGGTCGGCACATAGACGCTCACATAATCGCCCTGCAGGTGCCGGCTGACGTCGCCGCCGGGCACCCCGGTAAGGAATGCGATGGTCCACATGCCTTCGCGCGGCCACTGCACCAGCAGCGCCTTGCGGAACGCCTCGCCGCTGGAGGAAAACAGCGTATCGCTCACCTGCTTGACGCTGGAATAGATCGAACTCACCACCGGAATGCGGTGCAGGATTTCGTGCCAGAAATGCACCAGACGCTGCCCGATCAAATTCGCCGTAACCGCACCCGTCAGAAACACGATCAGTAGCGTCAGCAATACGCCCATGCCGGGAATGTGAACGCCGATCCAGTTCTCGGTACGCAACGCGAGCGGCAACAGCAGCAGACTCTGGTCGAGCGTGTCCACCACCAGCTTGAGAACCCAGATGGTGATGACCAGGGGAATCCAGATCAGCAGCCCGGTGATGAAGTATTTTTTCATTCAGTCTTGGCTGTGCTCGCGGGAGCCGCCGGCGCGGCGGCAGGTTTGGCCCCAGACTTGCCGTCACCCTTGCTCTCGCCGCTGGCCGTCGTCTTGCTCTCGCCCGTGTCCGCGGTCTTGCTCTCGCCAGCGGCGGCGTTCTTGCCCTCGCCCGCGCTTTGGTCCGCAGTCTTGGCCGCGGGCTTGGCACCGCTGTTCTTGAAGTCGGTTGCATACCAGCCGCCGCCCTTCAAATGAAAACCGGCAGACGTCAGCATCTTGCCGAAGGTCGCCTTGCTGCATTCTGGGCAGACGCTCAACAAGGGATCGCTCACCTTTTGCAGATACTCTTTCTGGAAGCCGCAAGACGAGCAACGATATTCGTAAATGGGCAAGATGTACTCCAACCGGCGAAAAAGAGACCGATTATAGCGGAAAAGCAGGGCTTCCCCACGGACAATCTATGGGCAAACCCTGCCTTTTCAAGGAGCTAGGCGTTCCTAGAACGGAATGTCGTCATCCATGTCCTGGAACTGGCCGGCCGGCTTTTTCGCCGGCCTGGGTTCAGCGGCTGCCGACGGTTCGCGCGTTTCGCGCGGTTCGCCGCTGCCCATGCCGCTTCTGGAGCCGAGCATCTGCATCGCGTCGGCGATGATCTCTGTGGTGTAGCGGTCCTGGCCTTCCTTATCCTGCCATTTGCGCGTGCGCAACTTGCCCTCGATATAAACCTGGCTGCCTTTCTTCAGGTATTCGCCGCAGATTTCCGCGAGCCTGCCGAAGCTCGAGACGCGGTGCCATTCGGTCGCCTCCTTCTTCTCGCCGGTCGCCTTGTCCTTCCAGGTGTCAGTGGTGGCCACCGAAAAGTTGCAGACTGCCTTGCCATCGGGCATGAAACGCGTCTCCGGGTCCTTGCCGAGATTGCCTACGACTATCACTTTATTGACCGATGCCATTTCAACTCTCCTCTCTGGTTTTCTTTCAAGTATTACCCGGCCGAGCCTTTGCCCAGCGCTGCGTCTCCGACCGCGTCGGCCCCCTGTTCGCGCGCGCGCCGCGGCACCCGCATGCCCAGCGCGCTGATTCCCCACAGCACCATCAACGCAAGGCCGAACACGAACACCGGCGCCTGCCCCTGATGCTGCATCAGCCAGCCTCCCGCGGCGCCGCCGACGAACAGGCCCAGTGCCTGCGTCGTGTTGTACACGCCCAACGCCGTGCCCTTAGCGCGCCCCGGCGCCGTGCGCGACACCAGCGACGGCAGACTCGCCTCCAGCACATTGAAAGCAACGAAGAAGCCCAGCAGTAGGATGACAAGCGCGGCGAAATTCTGCAGCGCGAACGCGAACCCCAGCTGGACCAGCGCCATCAGCGCAATGCTCACCAGGAATATCGGCTTGATGTTGTCCTTCTTTTCGGCGTAGAAAATCGGCGGCACCATCAACACAAACGAGGTCAATACCACGGGAAGATAGACTTTCCAGTGCTGATCCACCGACAGCCCGCCGGCGCTTACCAAAGCGAGCGGCACCACGACGAAAATCGCCATCTGCACCACATGCAGCGAGAAAATGCCGAAGTTGAGCCGCAGCAGATCCGTGTTTCGCAGCACGTCGCCCAGGCGGGCGGGCTCGACATGCTCTTCGGCCTCGATAATCACCAAGGCCTCTTCCGGCACCACGCTGACCACCACCCAGATCGCCACGAGCGCGAGCACGCCGGTAAGGACGAAGATCCCGCCCATGCCGATATGGCGGTAAAGCAGCGGCGAGCCGACCAGGGACAGGGCAAACATCAAGCCGATGCTCGAGCCCACCAGTGCCATTGCCTTGGTGCGGTGCTGCTCGCGCGTCAGGTCGGCGAGGAACGCCATCACCGGCGCGGCGATCGCGCCCGCTCCCTGGACAGCGCGGCCGGCGATGATGACGTAGATGTCGTCCCCGATCGCGGCGATGAAACTGCCCAGTGCAAACAGCACCAGGCCCAGGATGATGAGGCGCTTGCGGCCGTAGCGGTCGGAGGCCATGCCGTATGGGATCTGCAATACCCCCTGGGTCAGGCCATAGGCGCCGAGTGCCATGCCCACCAGGGTGTGGTTATCACCGCCTTTAAGGTGCATGGCGTGCACCGCAAACACCGGCAGGATCAGGAATAAACCGAGCATCCTTAGGGCAAAAATCGAGGCAAGAGAAAGACTTGCGCGGATTTCGAGGGGCGACATGCGGTTGGGCGAAACGGGCGGCATAACGTAGCAGTAGCGCAGAGGCAGCGTAATCTCGTATATTAGCAGGTTTGTATCTCCGGCCAGCGCCAAGGGCCTGCTATAAATCATGGATCAAATCAGGATTCGCGGCGCACGCACGCACAATCTGAAGAACCTCAATCTCGATCTGCCGCGCAACCGGCTGATCGTGATCACCGGCCTGTCGGGCTCGGGGAAATCGTCGCTCGCGTTTGACACGCTCTATGCCGAGGGCCAGAGGCGCTATGTGGAATCCCTGTCCGCGTACGCGCGGCAGTTCCTGCAGCTCATGGAAAAGCCCGATGTCGACCTGATCGAGGGGCTGTCCCCCGCGATCGCCATCGAGCAAAAAGCCACCAGCCACAACCCGCGCTCCACCGTCGGTACGGTGACCGAGATCCACGACTATCTGCGTCTGCTCTACGCCCGCGTCGGCACGCCCTACTGCCCCGAGCACGCGCTGCCGCTGGAAGCACAGTCGGTGGCGCAAATGGTCGACCATGTGCTCGCCCTGCCCGAGGACGCGAAGCTGATGATCCTCGCGCCCGTCGTCGCCGGCAGAAAGGGCGAGCAGGCCGACCTGTTCGCCGAGTTGCGCGCGCAGGGCTTCGTGCGCCTGCGCGTCGACGGCAAGATCTACGACATCGACGCCCTGCCCAAGCTCGGCAAGAACGTCAAGCACACCACCGACGTGGTGGTGGACCGGCTCAAAGTCAGGCCGGAGCTGAAGCAGCGCCTGGCCGAATCTTTCGAGACCGCGCTGCGCCATGCCGATGGCCGCGCCATCGCCGTGGAAACGGACTCCGGGAAGGAGCACCTGTTCTCGGCCAAATTCGCCTGCCCGGCGTGCACCTATTCCCTGGCCGAGCTGGAACCGCGCCTGTTCTCGTTCAACAATCCCCTGGGCGCCTGCCCGGACTGCGACGGTCTGGGCGCGATCGAGTTCTTCGATCCGCGCCGCGTCGTGGCGCACCCGCATTTGAGTCTTGCGAGCGGCGCGATCAAGGGCTGGGACCGGCGCAACCAGTTCTACTTCCAGATGCTCACCAGCCTCGCCGCGCACTTCGGCTTCGCGGTCGAGGCGGCGTTCGACCAGTTGCCGCAATCCGCGCAGGACATCGTGCTCTATGGCAGCAAGGAAAAGATCGCATTTTCCTACCTCTCCGAACGCGGCCGCACCGTTGTGCGCGAGCACGATTTCGAGGGCGTGATCCCGAATCTCGCGCGCCGCTACCGCGAGACCGATTCCATCGT
>Ga0315281_10010989_pt1 | contig 12422 bp, 13 predicted proteins | sample YL17G07_0_MG_FD_204540 | JGI IMG/M metagenome (GOLD analysis project Ga0315281, IMG submission 204540) | Sediment microbial communities from Yellowstone Lake, YNP, Wyoming, USA - YL17G07_0 | ecosystem: Environmental > Aquatic > Freshwater > Lake > Sediment | place: USA: Wyoming | collected... | reverse complement strand
GCTCCAAAGATTTCCATCCCCCGCCAGAAATTGCCCATGCGGAGGTTTTCGTTTTCGCTGTGCTGGTTGTTGTCGTGGTTGACGATGGGCACCCCAATCACCGGCAATTTCATATTCTCGAACAGATACATCGGCGCTGAGCCGCCGAGCGTGGGCATCTTGACCACCGGCGCGCCCATTGCCTCCTCGACCACGCGCACTACCGCGCGCGACACTGGCAGGTCCATCGGCGTGCGCGACGCTGGATAGCCCGGCCCGCTGGTCACGCGCGCGATGAACGGATATTTCTCACGCTCTTCGTTGGTAGGCTCTTCGCTCGTCACGTAGTAGCCCTGCTTGCGGACGTGCGCAATCAGCCGCTCCACTTGCCGCTGCGGGTCAATATTTTTCACCAAGCGCAAGTCCAGCGACACCTCCGCCTTCGTGGGAATAATGTTCTGCGACTGCGCGCCCACGTATCCGCTCTGAATGCCGCGGACATTGAGCGAGGGTTGATTTATTAACTCGACGAGTTTTTTCCCGCCGCCTTCTGCTTTTGCAAAATGCAGTTCTCGCATCAGGTCGGCGTCGTTCGCGGGCAAATCCGCGAGCGCCTGCTTTTCGCGCTCGGAGAGCGGCGCAACGTCGTCGTAAAAACCTTCAATCAGCACGCGGCCGGTGGCGTCTTTCATCGAAGCCAGCAGCCTCGCCAGATGAAACGCCGGGTTGGGCGCCCAGTTGCCGTAGTGGCCGCTGTGCAGCGCGCGTGTGGGGCCATAGACGGTGATGTTCACGTCGGTCACGCCGCGGTTGCCGAAGAAAAGCAGCGGGCGTCCCGACTGGTGCACTGGGCCATCAATGGTGAGCAGCACGTCGCCGCGAAACAGATCGGCGTGTTCGGCCAGCACTTTCCCTAGATTCGGCGAGCCGGCCTCTTCTTCGCCGTCGAGGATTAGCTTCAGGTTGACCGCCAGCGGAATCTTTTTTGCGCGCAGCGCGTCGAGTGCTGCGAGCAGGGCGACGATCGGCGACTTGTCGTCCGACGCTGAGCGCGCGTAGAGGCGCCAATCGTCCTGATACGGCGTACCCGCAGCCGGGAGCGGAATCAGCGTCCCGCCGGCCTCCAGCGATTTCGTGCGCAGTGCGGGGGCGAAAGGCATGGTGGCCGTCCACGCCTTGGAGTCCACCGGCTGGCCGTCGTAGTGCGCGTAGAAAATCACGGTGCGTGCCGCGCCGGGCGTGATCAGTTCGGCGTAGATCGCCGGGCCTCGGCCCGCAATGGGGAGAAATTGCACGCGCAGGCCGCGCGCTTCGAGCATCGTCTTCAATTTGTCCGCATTGCGCTGGATGTTCGGCGCGTCGGTGGCGATGTTGGGAATGGAGAGCAGCTCGACCAACTCGCGGACGATTTTGTGTTCGTTGGCCGTGCGAAACTCGCGGATTTCCGACGTCGCGCGTGCTGCGGGCGCGGTTGACACCTGCGCGGCCGCGGGATAAAGTGCTCCGAGCAAAAGAGAGCAGAGTACAATCATGCGCCTCAAGACCATCCTCCTGTAAAAGCAGTCGCGTGCCGCGACACCCGGCATTTCTTACGAGCCGACATTATAGGTATTCTGAGTCGTTTCCGGTTGTGTTATTCCGGATGCGCGAACTCCCCGAATGGGTGAAGGGTATTCCGAGATGAGCGAATTCGCATTGCAGGTGGAAAATCTGGTGAAGGTGTACCAGCCGCGCGGCCTCCGCATGCGCCGAAGCAAGCGCGTGGCGGTGCGCGCCGTGGACGGCTTGAGTTTCGAGGTGAAACGCGGGCAAATCTTCGGCCTGCTCGGTCCCAACGGCGCCGGCAAGACCACTACGCTCAAGGTGCTCAACACGCTCATCCGCCCGACCAGTGGCCGCGCCAGCGTGCTCGGCTACAACGTCGTCGCGCAGCCGCTGGAAGTCCGCCGGCGAATCTCTGTCGTGATTCAGGAATCCGCCGTTGACCTTTTTTTGAGCACCCTCGACAATCTGCTCACCTTCGCGCGCTTTCATTCCGTGCCCGCGGCCGATGCGCAGCGCCGCGCCGAAAAAGTGATGGACCTCTTCCATTTGCGCGAGGAGGCTGCGCGCAAGGTGCAGGATTTGAGCGGCGGCTTCCGCCGGCGCGTCCAGGTGGCCAAGGTGTTCATGGTGGATACGCCCGTCGTCTTCATGGACGAATTTTCCGCGGGTATGGACCCCATCTTGAAGCGCGCGGTGATGAGCCTCCTGCGCGAGGAGGCCGCGCGCGGCCGCACCATTGTGCTCACCACGCAAATCCTCAGCGAAGCCGAGGAGCTATGCGACGACATCCTGATTATGAACAAGGGCAAGCAAGTGGCCCGCGGCGACATGCACGCGCTCAAGCTGCTCTCCGAAAACGTGTACGACGTCTCGCTTACGTTTGAAAAGCTGCCGGCGGCCATCGAGCAACACCTCGCGCCGCTCGCGCCGCGAAGGATGAGCGTCACCGGCAACACCGTCGAATTCAGCGTGAAGGCCGACGAAGCGCGCATGCTGGCGCTGGTGGCAGAGCTCGCGAAGAAGGAGCGCGTGCTGCGCGTGGAAGTCAGCGGTGCCAACCTGGAAGATATTTTTGTGGAGCTGATGAAGTAGCGGGGGCATTACGCCCCCGCTTGCGGCGGGCCAACCCCGTCGTTACAGGAGAACATCATGTCCGCCATATCCGCGATGCTGTATCGCGAAGGCAAACTCCGCGTCACGAACCTGACGTATATTTTCTGGGACCTGTTCTACCCACTCGGCTACCTACTGGTCTTCGGCGTCATGATGAATTACATGGTGGGCACGCAGTTTCCGCTGGTCGGTGTGGACTACAACTCGTTTTTCCTCGCCGGCGTGCTGGGCATGGCCAGCTTCGGCATCGCGTCGAATACGTCCTGGTCGTTCTTCCTGGATCGCGACAACGGCATCTTCTTCGAGATGCTCACCTATCCACTCAGCCGCGCCGAATACTTACTCGGAAAAGTGCTGTTCACCGTGTTCATCGGCATTCTCCAGGCCGTGATCACGGTGGGGCTCGGGCTCGCCTTGCTGGGGATCAGGCTGCGGTTTGATCTTCTCCCGCTGCTCTTTGTGGTGGTGGCCGGCGGCACAGCAGGCTGGTTCTTCTTCTACGCGATCTTCGCGCTGTGGATTCGACGCAACGACGTCTTCAACAGCGTCACGTCTGTTTTCTACTTTGTGTTTTTGTTTGCCAGCTCGATGTTTTATCCGCTGGAGCCGCTGCCGGCATGGTTCCGCGGGGCCGCGCTGGCCAACCCCGTCACCTGGCACGTGGATCTGATGCGCTATCTCACCATCGGCTATGGCGACCCGCGGACCGTGGCCATCGAAGCCGCTGCTTTCACGGCGTTCTGCATAGCGTCGTTCATCGTCGCCGTCCGCTTCCTGCAACAACAAGAATAGGAGATTGAAAATCCCATTCTGGATAGATCCTTAGTCCCTTGGGACAGCTAATAAATTCTCTTTTCTCCTTGTTCTTTGTTATGGAGTCTGCACGCTTGACTTGGTCTTGAACTTGTACTATTTATTTAAAATCATTCCAAATTCAATGTGACGGAGCCAAGCTATGCAGGCCAAGAAGCAGCCGAAGAAGGCAGTCAAGAGGCAGAAGGTGGCCCTAAAGATGGAATCGGCCGAGCAGCGTAAGGCGCCGAGACCCAGCGGGCCCATTCCCATTCCCTATCCCAACTGAAGATGGCATCGGCCGAGCAGCGCAATGCGCTAGGGCTCGCCCCGAATTGGCAACCGGTTTTCTAGTTTCTATTTACGATTTTGCGTGAAGGCGATGAGTGCATCGAGCTTGGCTTGGGCAGCGCCGGAGTCGATGGACTGCGCGGCGATGCGCACGCCTTCGAGGAAATCCGTGGCGCGGCCCGCGGCCACGAGCGCGGCAGCGGCGTTAGCCTGTACGATCTCGCGGTGCGGGCCGAGTTCGCCATTTAGCACGCGGCGGAGAATCTTCGCGTTAGTTTTCGCGTCGCCGCCGGCGATCGATTCGAGCGGCGAGCGCCGCAGGCCGAAATCCTCTGGCACGATGGTGTAGCTGGTCACTTGGCCGTCGCGCAGTTCCGCTACCTGAGTTTCCCCGCTCAGTGAGATTTCATCCAGCCCGTCGGCGCCGTGTACCACAAATGCGCGCGCGCTGCCCAGTTCTGCTAAAGCGCGGGCCAGCAAATCCGTCAGCGCCGCATCGTACACGCCGAGCACCTGCGCCGAGGCGCCAGCAGGATTCGTCAGCGGCCCGAGCAGATTGAACGCGGTGCGCAGGCGCAGCTCGCTGCGCGCTTTCATGGCGTGTTTCATGGCGGTGTGCAGCGCCGGCGCGAAGAGAAATCCGATACCGACGCGCTCAATCGCTTCGCCTACGCGCTCCGGCGGCAGATTGATATTCACGCCCAGCGCTTCGAGCACGTCGGCGGAGCCGCACTGCGAACTGATGGAGCGATTGCCATGCTTGGCTACGTGTACGCCGGCGCCGGCCACCACGAACGCCGTCGTCGTCGAAATGTTGAACGTGCCGCGCGCGTCGCCGCCGGTGCCGCAGGTATCCACCAGCAGACGGGCCGGCGCCTTGTGCCCGGGCGGATAGATGCTCACGGAGTGGCGGCGCATAGCGGTGGCGAAGCCGACCAATTCGTCCACCGTTTCGCCTTTCGCGCGCAGCGCAGTGAGCAGGCCGGCGATCTGCACGTCGCTGACGCGCCCGGCGAGGATCTGCGTCATCGCCGCTTCGGCATCGCCGCGGGTGAGGTCTTCTCCGGCTACAACTTTTTGCAGCGCTTCGAGGAGCATTATTTTCGATGTTGCGGCGTTCGCTGCGCGGGACCGCCACGACACGCCTTCGCCTTGCTCGTTTCAGCGGTTGCGGGTAAACTGATTCGCTTTGCGTCGCCCCGAATTCTAGCACTGTTTCCGGTGAGACCCTCCGAGCGGTCGAACCACAGGACAACTGATGAAGATTCACGAATATCAGGCGAAGGCCATTCTTGCGCGCTACGGCGTGCCCACCCCGCGTGGCGAGGTGGCCTTTAAGAGAGATGAAGCCCGCGCCATCGCCGAGCGACTGGGCACGCCGGTTGTTGTCGTAAAAGCGCAGATCCACGCCGGCGGGCGTGGCAAAGGCGGCGGCGTGAAGCTGGCCAAGTCCGCCGAGCAGGCCGGCGAGCTGGCCGGGCAGATTTTGGGCATGAAACTCGTCACGCCGCAGACTGGCGCCGAGGGCCGCATCGTCAAGCGGCTGCTGATTGAAGAGGGCCTCGACATCCAGCGCGAAATCTACATGAGCGTGCTAGTGGACCGCGCCACGGCTTGTCCGGTTTTCATGGCCAGCGCTGCCGGAGGCATGGAAATTGAAGAAGTCGCCCGTGAGCATCCCGAAGCCATCCTGCGCGAGCAGATTAATCCCGTCGTCGGCATGCAGCCATACCAGGCGCGCAAGCTGGCTTTCGGGCTCGGCCTCGCGCCGGAAGTGGTGAGCAACGCCGTCCCGTTCATGCAGGCGCTCTATCGCGCGTTCGTAGAAACGGACGCGTCGCTCGTAGAAATCAACCCGTGCGTGATTACTGGCGATGGCCGCGTCGTCGCGCTCGACGCTAAGATGACCTTCGACGACAACGCGCTCTACCGCCACAAGGAAGTCCGCGAGCTGCGCGATCTTGACGAAGAAGAGCCGCTCGAGGTGGAAGCCTCCAAGTACGGGCTGAATTACATCAAGCTCGACGGCACGGTCGGTTGCATGGTCAACGGCGCGGGCTTGGCCATGTCCACCATGGACATCATCAAGCTCGCCGGCGGCAGCCCGGCGAATTTCCTCGACGTCGGCGGCGGCGCCAGCGCCGAGCAGGTGAAAAACGCCTTCAAGATTCTGCTCACCGACGCGCACGTGCGCGGCGTGTTCATCAATATTTTCGGCGGCATCCTGCGCTGCGATGTGCTGGCCACCGGCGTGGTGGACGCCGCGCGCGAGCTCAGCATTAAAGTGCCCATCGTCGTGCGCATGGAAGGCACCAACGTCGCCGAAGGGCAGCGGATTCTGAAAGAGTCCGGGCTGAACTTCACGATCGCCGAAGGCATGAAAGATGGCGCGGAGAAAATTGTGCGCCTCGCGGGAGGTGCGCAGTGAGCGTTCTCGTCCACCGTACGACAAAAGTCCTCGTGCAAGGCTTCACCGGGCGCGAAGGGACTTTTCATGCCACGCAAATGATTGAGTACGGAACAAAAGTGGTTGGCGGGGTCACTCCGGGCAAGGGCGGCACGAAGCATCTCGACAAACCTGTGTTCAACACCGTCGCGGACGCGGTAAAAGAAACCGGTGCGGATGCGTCGGTAATTTTCGTTCCGCCACCGTATGCGGCCGACGCAATTCTCGAGGCCACCGACGCGGGCCTACCGCTCGTTGTCTGCATTACGGAAGGCATTCCCACCTGCGACATGGTGCGCGTGGCGGCGGCGCTGCGCGAAAAACCGACGCGCCTGATCGGTCCCAATTGCCCGGGCATCATTTCGCCGGGCCAGTGCAAGATGGGCATTATGCCCGGCAGCATCCACAAGCAAGGGCACGTCGGCGTGGTCAGCCGCAGCGGCACGCTTACGTACGAAGCGGTGGACCAACTCACGCGGCTCGGCATCGGGCAATCCACTTGTATCGGCATCGGCGGCGACCCGATCATCGGCACCACGTTCCTCGACGCCATCAAATTGTTCCACGAAGATCCGGACACGCACGCCATCGTGATGATCGGCGAAATCGGCGGCAATGCAGAAGAAACCGCCGCAGCGTTCATCAAGGCGAACGTGAAAAAGCCGGTGGTGGGCTTCGTCGCCGGTCAGACCGCCCCGCCGGGACGCCGCATGGGTCATGCCGGCGCCATCATCAGCGGTGGCAAAGGCACCGCGAAAGAAAAGTATGCCGCCATGGCCGCCGCCGGCATCCGCACCGTGCAGAGCCCAGCGGATATCGGCTCGACTCTCGCGGCAGCATTGAAGTAGCGGCGGGTTTATCCCGCCGCCGCGGCGGCGTAAAGCCGACGTTGCATTCCTAGGAGGAACCTAGAGTGGCTATCGAACGCACGCTGGCAATCATCAAGCCCGACGCGGTTGGCCGCAAACTGGAAGGCGAGATTTTGTCGCGCATTCACAAGGCCGGCTTTCGCATCGTGGCAATCAAATCGCAGCGCCTGACCAAAGCCGAAGCCGAAGGCTTTTACGCCGTGCATCGCGGCAAGGGATTCTTCGAGGAACTCACTGCGTTCATGAGCTCCGGCAAAGTCATCGTGATGGTGCTGGAGGCCGAGGGCGCCATTCTGAAATGGCGCGACACCATGGGCGCTACGAATCCCGCCAACGCCGCGCCCGGCACCATTCGCCGCGATCTCGCCGAAAGCATCGGCAACAACTGCGTCCACGGCTCCGACGCGCCGGACACCGCCGCGTTCGAAACTGGATACTTTTTCTCCGGCCACGAGCTTCTGTAACTTTCGCATGGTTTCTTCGCATCGGGGCCGGTCTTTAGACCGCCCTTGCAAAGTTCAGGTAGAATGACCGTCGATGGACGTCATGCGGGAAACTGGCAGGATGTTCGTTTTCATCGGCGCGATGTTCATTGCGCTGGGCATTCTGCTCTATTTCGGTGTCCGCCCCGGCGGGCTGCCATTCCGGTTGGGCCACTTGCCCGGCGACATCGTCCACCGCACGAAGAACGGCCTGTTTTATTTCCCGGTGGTGAGTTGTCTGGTGGTGAGCGCAATCATCACGCTACTGGCGTGGCTCATGTCGCTCATCCGGAAATGACGCAATGACGCAATTCACCTTCAATCTCGCGCCCGAGCGCAAAACGTGGACGGTCACCGAGCTGACCGCGCGCATCCGCGACCTGCTGGCGGGCGAGTTCACAGATATTCGAGTCGAAGGCGAAATCTCCAATTTCAAGCAGGCGCAATCGAAGCACATTTACTTTACGCTGAAGGATGCCAAGGCGCAGATTCGCTGCGTCTGCTTCTACAAACATGCGCGGCTGCTGAAATTCCATCCCGAAGACGGTCTACACGTCACCGTGCGCGGTTCGGTGAGCGTGTACGAAGCGCGCGGCGAATACCAGATTTACGTCGAGCAGATCGAGCCGGTCGGCTTGGGCGCGCTGCAACTCGCGTTTGAGCAACTGAAAAAGAAGCTTGCCGCCGAGGGTCTCTTCGACGAAGTACGCAAAAAGCCGCTGCCGGTGCTGCCACGGCGCATCGGCATTGTGACCTCGCCCTCCGGCGCGGCCCTGCGCGATTTTCTGCGCATCTTGAAAAAACGCTTTCCGAATGCGCATGTGGTCATTTATCCGGCGCGCGTGCAGGGCGACGACGCGAAGAAAGACATCGTCGAGGCGCTGAAATATCTGAACCGCAAGCAACTCGTGGACGTCATCGTCCTCGCGCGCGGCGGCGGCTCCATCGAAGACTTGTGGGCCTTCAACGAGGAAATCGTCGCGCGTGCGATTTCCGCCTCCACCATTCCCGTCATCTCTGCCGTGGGCCACGAAACGGATTTCACCATCGCCGATTTTGCCGCTGATGTGCGCGCCTCGACGCCGTCGAACGCCGCGGAGATTGTGGTCCGCGCGCGGCAGGAATTTCTTGCCCAGATTGCCGGCTTCAAGCAGCAGCTTGTACAGCACATGCGCTATCGCCTGCTCGAATGGCGCCACCAGTTGCAGGAACTGTTCGCGCACCCCGGCTTCCGCCGCCTCGAGGATCTGCTGCACCAGGGCCAGCAGCGTCTGGACGAAATCGGCGGGCGCATGGCGGAATTTCTGCAGCGGCGACTGCAAGCTGCGCGGCAGCGCTTCACAGTGGCGCAAACGCATGTCGCCGCGTTCGACTTGCGCGGGCGCATCCCTCCGTTGCGCCTGCGGCTTGAACAGCGCCAAAGCGATTTGCGCGTGCGCATGGAACGCCAGCTCGACGCGCAACGCCAGCGTGTCGCGCGGCTGATGCTCCAACTCGACGAGCGCAGCCCGCTGCGCGTGCTCGAGCGCGGCTACGCGATTGTTACTGACGCCGGCGGCACCACGGTACGCGATGCCACCCAGGTTGCGGTCGGCGACGAAATCGCCGTGCAACTGCATCGCGGGCGGCTCGCGGCGAAAGTAAAAGAAAAGAATTAGGGATGTGAGGAAGCAAGGTAGCGAGTAAGCGCAAGAGAAGGGAAGCGCTACGGCGGGCGTAGGCCCGCCCTTTTCTTTGGCGTACTACTTCTGCTTTTTCTTCTTGCCGGATTCCTGCCTGGCGAGTTGGTTGCGCATCTCGTTATAGGTGGCGATGATCTGCGGCAAACTCATGGCCGCGCCGCGACCAGTGTAGAACGCAACGGTCAGGGTGGCTGCAATCATGTTGCTCTCTTTCATGGCGGCTCCTTGGTAGTCCGTGCGCAAAAGGTAGCGAAGAAGATGGAGAGATGCAAGGAATTAGCGATAGACTTCGCGGCGATGCCCTACTTGAACAACCACAACGGACTGGTCAGAATCATTGATTTCGTAAACGACCCGGTAATCTCCAATGCGGATTCGCCAAGCGTCGTGCTCTTTGAGTTTTTTGCAATTATGAGGACGGGGTTTGGTTCCCAGCGCTTCGATGGCGTTTTCAATTCTCTCAACATATTCTGCGGGAATGCGATCGAGTTCTTTTTCGGCCCTCGGGAGAATGAGGACTGAGTATTTCACTTGCGCGGGGACTTCGCTCTTTCTGCGGCTTTGCGGAACGGCACCGGAATCTCTCCGAAAGCCTTCGCTTCCTCATAGGCACGAGTAGCGTCGGAGTCTTCCAGTTCTTCGAGCATTTTTTCGTACTCCTCGATGTCGAGGACCACGCTGATTTTCTTGCCGTGCTCGTCCGTGAGGAATTTTGGTGTCTTCGGCATAGTGCTCTCCGATAGAAGCAAATATATCCTGTCGCTTCGATTCCGGCAAGACGTCAAGGCCCGCCGTTTCCTGCAGGAGCACTCAGCGGGCTATTCAGTTGTAGATGTGACTTTCAGGACAGCAAGAAAAGCTTCTTGCGGAATATCCACGCGCCCCACGCGCTTCATGCGCCGCTTGCCTTCTTTCTGCTTTTCGAGGAGTTTACGCTTACGGCTGACGTCACCGCCGTAACATTTGGCCAGCACGTTTTTGCGGATGGCGGAAATCGTTTCGCGGGCGATCACGCGGCTGCCGATGGCCGCTTGGATAGGCACCTCGAACATCTGCCGCGGAATCAGTTTGCGCAGGCGTCCCACTAACTCGCGCCCGCGCTCCTCTGCCTGCTCGCGGTGGCAGATCATGGAAAGAGCGTCCACCGGTTCGCCGCCCACCAGCAGGTCCAGCTTCACCAGGTCGGAGTCGTGATAGCCGGCGAAATGGTAATCGAGCGAAGCGTACCCGCGCGAAGCGCTCTTTAGCCGGTCGTAGAAATCGAGCACAATTTCATTCAGCGGCAACTGGTAGGTGAGCATCACCCGCTGCGGCGAGAGGTACTCAAAATTTTTCTGCGTGCCGCGCTTCTCCTCGCAGAGCCGCAGGATGGCGCCAACTGACTCTTCGGAGGTGATGACCATTGCAGTGATCATCGGCTCTTCGATTAAGTCAATCGTGTTCGGCGGCGGAAACTTGGTGGGATTGTCCACCTCCATCACCTCGCCGGCGGTAGTGGTCAAACGGTAGCGCACGCTGGGCGCGGTGCTGATCAGGTTGAGTCCGAACTCGCGCTCCAGCCGCTCCTGCACGATTTCCATGTGCAGGAGGCCAAGAAAGCCGCAGCGGAAGCCGAAGCCCAGCGCGACGGAATTTTCCGGCTCGTAAAAGAAGGCGGCGTCGTTCAATTGGAGTTTGCCCAGCGCATCGCGCAGCAGTTCGTACTGGTCGGCGAGGACGGGGTAAAGCCCCGCGAACACCATAGGTTTGATCGCTTCGAAGCCGGGCAGGGGTGGCGCCGGGCGGTCGGCTTCGACGATGGTGTCGCCCATGCGCGCGTCGGCCACGCGCTTGATGTTGGCGATGACAAAACCCACGTCGCCGGCGGCCAACTCGTCCAGCACCACCGGTTTCGGCGTCAGCGTGCCGAGATTCTCCACCTCGTACACTTCGTTATTCGAGCAGAGCCGGATCTTTGTGCCGCGAGTAAGGCGGCCTTCCATCACGCGCACCAGTACGACGCAGCCGCGGTACGCGTCGAACCACGAATCGAAGATCAGCGCCTGCAGAGGATTTTCTGCTGCGCCCTTCGGCGGCGGCACGCGCTTCACGATGGCTTCGAGGATTTCTTCCACGCCGATCCCGCTCTTCGCGCTGATGAGCAGTGCGTCGCCGGCCGGGATGGCCAGCACGTTTTCGATCTGTTCCTTTACCTGGTCGGGCTGCGCCGCCGGCAGGTCGATCTTGTTAATCACCGGGATGATGGTCAGGTGATGCTGCGCGGCGAGAAAGGTGTTGGCCACGGTCTGCGCCTCGACGCCCTGGCTCGCGTCCACCACCAGCAACGCGCCCTCGCACGCGGAAAGCGCGCGGGAGACTTCGTAGGAGAAATCCACGTGTCCCGGCGTGTCGATCAGATTGAACTGGTAAGTTTGGCCGTCGCGCGCGGTGTATTGCAGGCGAATGCTCTTGGCCTTGATGGTGATTCCGCGCTCGCGCTCCAGGTCCATGGAGTCCAGCACCTGCGCCTGCATTTCCCGCTGCGTGAGTGCGCCGGTCAATTCCAGCAGGCGGTCGGCCAGCGTGGACTTGCCGTGGTCAATGTGCGCGATGATGCAGAAGTTGCGGACGAACTGCGGATCCATTTACGGTGAGCCTTCAGCCGGCGAAGTTCGGCAAACTCGAGCGGGTGCGCGGCGCATAGGACCTCGATACTTGCCGCGCCGGGCCCTTCTATTTTTTCTCGCGGTGCTTTTCAAACACTTCAGTTTGCCACAAATCGCCGGTTCCGGCCAGCGCGGGCCGCCCCCGCCGCGATCTTGGCATTTGTGCGCTGGCGGGAGTAGGCTCGTGGCCAGCGGCGCGGGAGACCCGCGCAGAGGAGCTGCGAGCCGAGCGATCCAAACATCGGCCTGCGGCCCATAGAAGGAGCGACGATGCACGTCTGGATGCCGGACATCCCTATTTTGGAAAAAATCCTGAGATCGCTGGTCGTCTATGTATTCTTGCTTGTCGCCTTCCGCCTGATTGGCAAGCGGCAGGTGGCGCAAATGACGCCGTTTGACTTGATCGTCCTGCTTATGATCAGCAACGTACTGCAGAACGCGATGATCGGGCCCGACAACTCCATAACCGGCGGGCTGATCGGCGCGTCGACAGTGCTCGCCGCCAACTGGCTGGTGGGTCTCGCAGCCTTTTCCAGCCGCCGGATGGAGCGCGCCATCGAAGGCGTACCCACCCTGCT
>Ga0315281_10010988_pt1 | contig 12422 bp, 14 predicted proteins | sample YL17G07_0_MG_FD_204540 | JGI IMG/M metagenome (GOLD analysis project Ga0315281, IMG submission 204540) | Sediment microbial communities from Yellowstone Lake, YNP, Wyoming, USA - YL17G07_0 | ecosystem: Environmental > Aquatic > Freshwater > Lake > Sediment | place: USA: Wyoming | collected... | reverse complement strand
CTCGACCATCAAGCGCCCGGAATCGCAAAGGCGGGGCATTGAAAATCTCGCCGCGATTATGTAGCTTACCTCGCTATCATCACGGCTTACGTTCCGGACGAGTCTGAATGGGCTGATGGCTTCAGAGTGAGGAGAAAACGATGAAGTGCCTGTACTGCCAAGCCAAAATGACGAAAAGAACTACCACGTTCCACATTGACAGGAAGGACTGTCACCTGACCTTGGACAAGGTTCCCGCGTGGGTATGCCCACAGTGCGGCGAACCGTATTTCGACGAGGGCGAAGCGGACGCGATCCAGGACCTGATTCGATCTTTGGAAAAAAAGACTCAAGCGCTTGCGCTGACGCGATGACCGCGTTCCGTCGCCGCGAAAGATGGGGGCACAAACAATCTACGGGCGTTGGCCCCCAAAGAATTGTTCGCGTCGTTACTTTCTTCATTGCGCCCCGCCCCGTGTAACCTCTTCCGCCCGCGCCAACACTACTCAAATGAGCGCTTCGCGGACGCTAAATTTGCCCGCACATCGCGCGGCGGAGTATAATGTGCCCGTTTCATAAAACCGAAGGATGGATACATTGGACGCGACTCAAGCTCTTCTCTCAGCGTCGCCACGACTGAAGCCGGCGGCCTCCGCCGAGGCGTTCGATTTCATCGGCCGGCACTTCCTGGCCTCGTATCTCGGCTGCGATCCGGACCGGCTGCGCGACCTGGCCGGGCTCAAGACGGCCTTCGAGCGCGCCGTCGCCGCCAGCGGCGCCACGCTCATGGGCAGCTCCGACCACGTCTATCCGCCGTACGGCTACACGCTCGTCTGTCTGCTCTCCGAAAGCCACGCCAGCATCCACACCTATCCGGAGCACAACGCCTGTTTCGTGGACCTATTCACCTGCGGCCTGCGCTGCCGGCCGGCGCCCTTCGACGCCGTCCTGCGCGATTATCTGCGCCCGGCTCAACGCCACTCCCGCAAGCTCATCCGCAGCGAAAAGACTGAAGAAGAATGACGAAGAGCGGCTCACCCATCGTTTTCGTTTACCTTTGCCGCCAAGGCGCCAAGAACGACGAATCCATGACAAGAAAAACAATTCGCCGTTGGCCGTTCTTGGCGCCTTGGCGTCTTGGCGGTGAAAACTCAGTTCAAAGGAAAGATTGACGCATGCCCACGCAACCCGACCCGTCGCGGCCGATTCTGCCGCGTCCCTATTCGCTCCCGGCGCTGCCGCCGGACCGCTTCTACGTCGAACCGTACACGCCGCAGGAAGTCGGGTTCGGCCAGCTCGTCCTCGTCGAGGATTCCGACCCGTTCGACCTCTACACCTATCGCTGCAAGGCGATCCAGTACGCGGGCAAGACCGCCTTCCAGACCGTGCAGATCGGCGACACGTACAACTACGGCCGCGTGCTGATGCTCGACGGCGCCATCCAGAGTTCCGCCGACGACGAGGCGCTCTACCACGAACTGCTCGTGCAGCCGGCGATGCTGCGCTCGCCCGAACCGCGCGACGTGCTCATCATCGGCGGCGGCGAGGGCGCCTCGCTTCGCGAAGTCCTCGCCCACGGCGCCGTGCGCTCCGCGACGATGGTGGACATTGATCCCGAAGTCGTCGCGCTCTGCCGCGAACACCTGCCCACCTGGCACCAGGGCGCCTTCCAGGAGCCGCGCGCGCGGCTCGTCCACGCCGACGGCCGCGCCTTCGTCGAGGGCGAAAGCCGGCGCTACGACGTGGTGATCGTGGACGTGGTGGACATGCTCGAAAGCGGCCCGGCCGAGAAGCTCTACACGCGGCAGTTCTACGAGCTCCTCCGCAAGCGCCTCAAGCCCGACAGCATCGTCGCGGTGCAGGCGCTGGAGTTCTCCTTCGCCGACGACCGCCCGCATGCCGCGCTCGCGCGCACGCTGCGCGCCGTCTTTCCCGAAGTCCACAGCTACCGCGCGCTCATCCCGTCGTTCCTCGGCTCCTGGGGATTCCTCATCGCCAGCGACTGGCTCCGCCCCGCCGAGATGCGCGCCGAGGACCTCGACCGCGCCATCGAAAGCCGCCTTGGCAATGTGTGGATGGACCACCTCACCGGCGATTATCTGAAGTCATGCTTTGTGATGGACAAGGAGACCTCGTTCCTCCTGTCGCTGCCCGGCCCGATCCTCGAAGACGGCGCGCCGTTCGTCCTGCCGCCGGAGATCGAGGACGTCGAGCCACCGTTCGCGCAGTTCCCGGCAAAAAAGCCGGAAGAGTGATGAGTGCAGAGTGCAGAGTGCAGAATGCAGAATGAACGACAATAATCCAGCTTCAGTTACTCCGCACTCTGCACTCCGCACTCTGCACTCTGCATTCTGCACTCCGCACTCGTCATTGGCTCTGCGCATCCGGTTTCTTTCCGCCGCGCCGCCGGGCGCGAAAGTCCTCGCGCGGTTCCGCGATCCGTACGACCGCGTCGCCGTCGCGGAGACGATCCCGCTCGACCAGCTTCCGCCCCCGGCCGGCGCGACCGAGCCGGCCGATGAATTCCATTTTCTCTTCCTGCCCAGCGGCTCGACGAACACCCCGTACGAGCAGCAGAAGCGCGGCGAAGACTGGATGCAGGCGCCGCCCGACGATCCGTTCGCCGTCCAGCCGATTGACCTCACGCTCCGCAACGACCGCCTCCTCTGGCGCCCGGGCCGCGCGCTCGTGCTCGGCGCGCCCGACCGGATGGACGAAATCCTGATAGCGCTCGTCCACTTCGCCTTTTACGAAGGGGAGTTGCGCCGCCTCGAACAGGAAATCCGCGAGGAGTGGCCGCGCATCGAGCAGGACCTGCCGCTCACCCACCAGGTCGGCCCCGCCGACCTCAAACGCTGGCCCGACGCGAACCGGATGGTCCGGCTCACCGCCCTGCGCCGCGCGCGGCTCACGCGGCTCGACCTCTGCCTCTCCAAAGTCCCGGCGCAGCTCACCGGCAACGTCCGCAAAGTTTACGCCGAACTGCTCCTCTGGAACGCCGAACTGCCCGACCGCTACATCGCACTTGACGACCAGATCGAGATCTTCGAGGACCTCTACGAATCCGCCAACGACCGCCTGAGCGAATACGCCTACTTCCGCAAAGAATTCATCATCGAGGCGTGGATCGTCGTCATCCTCGCACTGGAACTCATCGCCGTCGTAGTCGAACTCGTCCTGACCATGAAAGAATCCGCCGCGCCGCAGTGAACGGCGACGATGGAAGCGCATCCCTGAAGCGAAAAGACGGTTTCTCCGGGTGGTGCTGCTCGAGGACGGCCAGACAGTGGGGCTGTTGAAAAAGTGTCATTCCGAACGAAGTGAGGAATCGCATACCTCAGCCGCGGCAGCAACGCCAGGGGTTTTAGACCCTTCGCTTCGCTCGGTGACAGCGCAAACGGGTTTTTCAACAGCCCCACAGCCCACAATGCCTTTTTCGACCGGAGTTTTCAGGAGGATGAATCATGAAAGTTAACTACTTCGAGGATACCGATACGCTGCTGCTCACCCTCAACGACCGCCATATTGCCGAGACGCGCGACCTGGGCGACGACGCTTGAAAGAACGCCCTGGCGTGTTTTGCTAACCCTGCCGCAAGTCCTTATGGCACAGCGTGTTATGATAAACCAGTTTCAAGTCTATGCCACTCTTTGACTTGCGACAAATTGGGTTCGTTTTTTTCAAGTCGCTTTTTAGTCCGCGCGGCGCTCTGAAAACCGTTCTACCACTCTGTGACTTACGACAAATTGGGTTCGTTTTTTCAAATCGCTCTTTAGTCCGCGCTACGCTCTTGAACCCATTGTCGCAGAACGTGATATGCCGGTCCTTCAGCTTGCCCGCCGTCCGTGTGGAGGGCGTCATATTTTCACTGTATTGCACACCGTCCATTATAGCAAGTGCACCCCCTTCGTGTCAAATGCTTGTAATCCGGTTACGAAAAATCCTTTTTTCGTTTGACATCGCGCGCAACGGCTCCTATAGTCAAAGCCGCGCGCCGGGACGCATCAGGGGCTGCATTGTCGGAGACTATGTCGCATGTCCATCCGGCTCATATGCGTCTGCGGCCGGGGCATGGCTTTACCCGAAAAATACGCCGGGCAGCATGTCCAATGTCCGAACTGCCACGCGATGCTGCGCATCCCGACCCCTGAAGAGAACCTGTCGCTCACTCGATGGATCTGCTCATGCGGCCAGCGTCTCAAGGCCCGGCCTCGCACAGGCGGGCGGAAGCTGCGCTGTCCGAAATGCTCCTCCGAGGTCTCGGTGCCCTTCTCGAACGGACATTCCACGTTCGTCGAAGAGAACTTCATGCTGGACGAGGAGAGCGGCATCGTGCAGCGGGTTCCGGAGATGCCGCGCAAGGCCCCCCAACCGGCGGACAAGGCCGGGCCGCCGGTTGCGGAACCGCCCGTGAAGAACCTGCTTTTGGCATCGGCGCAGGAGCGAGGCGGAGAGCAGGCGCATGCCGCTTTAAAGCCGACTCCGCCGCCGCCCGAGCCGGCGCTTGTCCTCGATGGCGATGACGACGTGACGAGGATCAATCCGAGAGGGCCGACTTTTCTGGGAGAGATGGGGCGCATGCCGCCGAAGGGCGAGGCCGGCGACGCTTACAAGGTGGCGGCGGCGCCTCCCTCGAAGTCCGATCGCGTTCGGCAGCAATCAGTCCGCCCCGCGAAGCCCGCTGCGGCTCAAGCAAGAGAAGAAGAAGCCTGCGCGCAGGACGTAGAAGAAGAGGGCATCCATTCGCCCAAACTTCTCTCCTGCTTCAACACGAAGACCGGCATCAAGGCGGCCAAGGCCGCCGTCATGCAGGCGCTGAACCGGTTGTGGCGTCGCTGATGTTCCTTGACCTTTTGCCGTTCGTCTTCATCCTTCCGCCTTCCGCCTTCATCCTTCCGGTTTGCATTCATTATGCCCCTCTGTTACGATCTCCCGTCGAACCCTGCGTGTTTGCCGGCGATTCCACTCGGTGACAGTAATGAGTACACCCACGGCGAAGGCAACTCGGCGGCGCACGTCAAGGCCAGCCTGGTCGGCTCGCCGGTGAGTGTGCCGGTCGAGAACGGCCGCCTGTGCCTGGGTGCGTGGCAGGGCATTTTCTTCTGCGAATTCGACGGACCTCGACAGAGGCAGGTATGGATTCAGACGCGATAAATGGCGCCGCCGCGCTCGGAACGAGCGGGAGCGGCGAGCCGGCGCGCACGCCCGCGCGGCAGGTCGGCGATTTCCTGAAGACCGAGGCATTCTACCTCGCGGTGGTCATCCTGGTCGTCGTCATGGGCGGCATGAAGACCTGGAAGGAACTCCGCGCGCAGGAGGAACAGCGGCGGACGGGCCACGCGCAGGAGAACGCGGGCCCGAGCCCGCTCTTTCAGAAAGACCTCGATGCGAATGCGAAGAACTTCCTGGCCCTGGCGCTGGCCCGAACCGAAAACCGTCCCCGCCGCGCGGCGGCGTTTGCCGAGAGCGTCGAGTCGCTGAACCGGTACCTGCTCTTCGGCGGCGTGGCCGTGGCGCTGGTCATGGGGCTTTCCCGGGCGCTGCGCGGCCGGCGCGTGGCGCTGCCGGCCGTGACCGAACCGCCGTGGGGACTGTGGGACGTCTTCAAGCTTGCGGCGCTGTGGGCGGCCGGCGCGCAGATCCTCCACATGAAGTTGTTCTTCCCCTTGAATCCCGAAAGGCCGTTCGCGGTCCCCGGCGACTGGATGGCCGAGATCTTTGTCGCCATTCTGCTCGCGGGGGCGACGATCCACATCGTCGTCGCGGAGCGCGGCGGGCATCTGCGCGATCTCGGGATCCGGGGCAAGTTCTTCGGCGGCATCGGAGTCGGCCTGACCGCGTTCCTGGTGGTTCAGCCGTTCCTTCAACTGGTCTCCGTCCTGGAGGAGCGCGCCGCACGGAGCGGATGGATTCCGGATATCCCCGTACAGCAGATCCTCCAGGTGATATTGGAAACGCGGTCCGGATGGGTGCTGGCGCTCGCGGCGATTGTCGCGGTCGTCGTGGCGCCGATCTCGGAAGAGTTGTTCTTCCGCGGCTTCCTTCAACCGGCGCTCGGGCGTTGGACCGGGCGCCGGATGGCGATCGTCCTCGGCGCAGCCTTCTTCGCCGCCGCACACATGGACCTCTACACAATGCCGGCGCTCCTTGTGCTGGGGATCGCGCTGGGATACGTCTATGATCGGACGCGATCACTGGCGGCGCCGGTGGCGCTCCACATGGCTTTCAATGGCATAACTCTTCTTTCCGTCTTCGCGTTCCACGGCCTCGTGACCGCCCTGAGCGCGCCGCGCTAGCAGGTTGGGTCTATCAGCGCGGACAGGATTGTCCGCGCTACGAAAACCGAAGAAATCTGAGGGCGCGTAGCGCGGGCTATTAGCCCGCGCAGACTTCTTGCTGGAAATGGACCGTACCACCATGTTTGCGGAAACCGCCGTCCAGTTGAAAGAGATCGAACGCGGGATCGCCGAGATCTTTCCGCGCGAGGAGTTGATCTCGAAGCTCGAGAGGTCGCGCCGGGAGAGCCGGCCGCTCCGGATCAAACTGGGCATTGACCCCACTTCCTCGGACATCCACATCGGCCACGCCGTCGCGTTCAACAAGCTGAAGGATTTCCAGGACCTCGGCCACCAGGTCGTCCTTATCATCGGCGACTACACCGGCATGGTCGGCGATCCCAGCGGGCGCGACGCCACGCGGCCGCAATTGACGCACGAGGCGGTCACGAAGCACGCGCAGACCTACCTCGACCAGGTCGGCAAGATACTGGATCGCTCGCGGACCGAGGTCGTCTGCAACGGCGACTGGTTCTCGAAGATGAACTTCCTGGACGTGATCCGCCTGGCGGGGAAGATGACTGTGGCGCGCATCCTGGAACGCGACGATTTCCTGAAGCGCTACAAGGCCGGCGAGCCGATCTCCCTGCACGAGTTCATGTATCCGCTGATGCAGGGACACGACTCGGTGATGGTGCGCGCGGATATTGAGATCGGCGGGACCGACCAGAAGTTCAACCTGCTCGTCGGCCGCCAGTTCCAGAAGGATGCCGGCCAGGAGCCGCAGGTGGCGATCACGCTGCCGCTGCTCGTCGGGACGGACGGCGCCCAGAAGATGAGCAAGAGCTACGGAAACTACATCGGCATCAGCGAGCCGCCGGGCGTCATGTTCGGAAAGACGATGTCCGTCCCGGACGCGCTTCTGCGCTCCTATTTCGACCTGGCCACCGCCCTGCCGGCGGAGCAGGTGAAGCGCCTCCTGGCCGGGGATCCGATGCAGGCCAAGCTGGCACTGGCCTGCGCCATCGTCGAACGGTATCATGGCGCGGATGCCGCGCGCGCGGCGGCGGACCGGTTCGACCGCGAGGTTCGGCGCAAGGAAGCGCCGGCCGACGCGCCGGAAGTGCGCCTGCCGCCGGAGATGCTCGCCAACGGCAAGGTCTGGATCGCGCGACTGATCGTCTATTGCGGAATGGCCGCCAGCACGAGCGAGGCCAAACGCCTCGTGGAACAGGGTGGTGTGTCGCTGAACGGAGAGATGATCACGAGTCCGAGCGCCGAGGTGGCGCCCGGATCGGGCGCGATGCTCAAAGTCGGAAAGCGCAAGTTCGCCAAACTCCTGATTTGACTCTCACTTCGCTTTCATCGGAAACGGCACATGAAGACATACGGTCGAAAAAAGGAACATGAGATGAGAAAAATGAATCGCCTTCTCCTGTGCGCGTTGCCGTTGTTTCTGGCGGCCGGCTGCGTCACGTCGTCATCGAAAGAGCAAGCCGTCAAGAAATGTCTCTCCGAGGCGACCCAGAGGGAAAAGGCCGGAGACTTTCAGGGCGCGCTGAACCAGCTCGACCGGGCGCTCGCGCTGGATCCGGCGAACGGAAGCGCCCTGGCGCGCAGAGGAATGGTGAAGACCGAGCTCAAAGACACCGATGAAGCCCTGCAGGATTTCAACCAGGCCATCAAGCTCGATCCGGACAACTTCAGCGCCTATCTGGGTCGCGGGTTGCTGCACCGGCAATTGAAAGACACCGAAGGATCGCTCGCGGATCTGAACCAGGCCATAAAACTGGCCCCTAATCTGCCGCAGCTCTACCTGGCGCGCGGCCGGACCTGCGCCGAGGCCGGCATGGCTAAAAAAGCGATCCAGGACTTCTCGCAGGCCCTGCAACTGGACCCGACGGCGTATGTCGCGCACATGGATCGGGCTTACGTTTACATGGCGCTCAAGCAGAACGATCGCGCGGTCTCCGATCTCCAGTACGTTCAGGATCATGCAAAGGATCCGGTGTTCGTCCAACGCGCCCGCGAACTTCTGGACGAGCTGTCTGAAAAGCCGGGTAAATAGAGCTTGTTTCATAACCTGCGAGATCATCTTCAACACGGAGGCATGGAGAACACCGAGAAAGATTCGCACTTTGGGAAGCCTGGGAAAGCGTTTCCGCGCTCTCCGTGTTGAGATCAAACACCGGCAAGGCCAAAAATGCTTCGACAGCGCACACGCGCCCTTCAAGCCGCCATTGCCGTCACGGACGCCGCCGCGACCGTGGCCGCTTTCTTCGGCACCTATTACGGCGCGGGCTTCCTGCCCGAGCGCTTGCTCGGCCTGAAGACCGTCCTCCCAATTTCCCAATATCTCTGGGTCCTCATCGTCAGCGTTCCGCTCTGGTGGGTCTTGTTCGGGTTCTTCGGCTGCTACGACCTCTCGCCGATCGAGCGGGCGCGCGACAGCCTCCTGCGGATGGCGGCGCCGATGGCCGTCGGCGCGCTGGCCGTCGGCGCCGCGGTGTTCTTCTCCAAAGAGCCGCTCTTCAGCCGCCGCGTGGTCGGCGCGTTCCTGGTCGGGAACGCCGCGCTTCTCATCGCCGGCCGCGTCGTGGCGCTCAAGGCGGCGTCGCGCTTCTACCGGGCCGCCGGCGCGGAGCGCCGCGTGCTCGTGGTCGGCGTGGGAGAAGCGGCCCAGGAATTCGGCGAGGCCGTGCGCCGCGCCGGCTGGGGGCTGGATTTCGCCGGCCACGTCGCCCCGTCGCCCGAGACGATGACTCCGGAATGCGTGGGCGTGATCTCCGAGCTCCCGAAAATTCTCGACGAGCGCGCGGTGGACGACGTGGTCATCGCGGACACCGGCGGCGACCTGGCCGCCGTCCAGCAGGTGATCCACGCCTGCGAAGAGGTCGGCGTCTGCATCCATATCCCGTCGCGGTTCTTCGCCGCGGCGCTGAGCCGGCCGCACCTCGAGGCGTTCAGCGGCATCCGCATGCTCACCTTCACCACGGCGCCCTACAATCCGATCGCGCTGGGCATCAAGCGCGCGGCGGACCTGCTCGGGAGCCTCGTGCTGCTGATCCTGCTCGGGATTCCGATGCTCATCTTCTCGGTCATCGTCAAGTTCACCTCGCCCGGCCCGGTCTTCTTCAAGCAGCGCCGGAGCGGGCTGTACGGGCGCGAATTCACGATGGTCAAGTTCCGGTCCATGGTCGCCGACGCCGAGGGGCGCCGCGCGGAACTGGCGGCGGCCAACGAGATGGCCGGCCCGGTCTTCAAGATGCGCCACGACCCGCGCGTCACGCCCTTCGGGCGCGTCCTCCGGCGTTACAGCCTCGACGAACTGCCGCAACTCTGGAACGTGCTGAAGGGCGACATGAGCCTCATCGGCCCCCGGCCGCCGATCCCGACGGAGGTGCAGAAGTACGAACGCTGGCAGCGGCGGCGGCTATCCATGCGCCCCGGCCTCACCTGCATCTGGCAGGTGACCGACCGCAGCCTCCTTCGCAGCGACGACGCTCGCTACGGAGGCCAAGACCGCGCGACCTTCGAAAAGTGGATGGAGTACGACCTGAACTACATTGACCACTGGTCGCTCTGGCTGGACTTCAAGATCGCGCTGCAGACGATCCCGGCGGTGCTGAAAGGGACGGGCGTGTGAAGGGACTCACGCCATCACGCGCCACCGGGTCCCCGCCCGGTGGATGCGGACCTTCTCGAGTTCGAGCATTTTCGCCTTGAGGCCGATCCCGCCCGCCGCCGAGAAGCCGGCGAGCGATCCGTCGGACCCGACGACCCGATGGCACGGGATGAGCAGCGGGACCGGGTTCGCTCCGACGGCCTGGCCGATCGCGCGCGCGGCCTTCGGCCGGCCGGTCTCCACGCCGATCCACCGGTAAGTCCGAACCTGCCCGTACGGGATTCGCCCGATGACGGACCAGACCCGCCGCTGAAAGGATGTCCCGGAAGACAGGTCCACCGGGAACTCGTCGAAGTGAACGGCCTCGCCGTCGAAATACCGCGCCGCCGCCTCGGCCAGCCGCCGCAACGCCGATGGCGCGCGCCGCGGCGCGGGAGCGCCCGCCAGGAGCAATTGAGCGGTCAACGCGAGGATTTCCGCCTCGGCTGTTTGCGCGCCGGGGATCGGCAACACGAAAGCGCAGATGCCCTTCCCGCCGCGCGCGGCGGCGCACCAGCCGAGCGAAACGCGGAAGACGTCATAGACCGGTTGCGAACCGAAAAGTGAAAACTGAGAACTGAGAACTGAAACCTGAGAGAAAGGCAACGAACAGCAAGGGTGTCTTTTCCTTCCTCTTTCAGTTCTCACTTTTCAGTTCTCAGTTCTCAATGTTCACTCCGGGACGGTGCGGATGCGGATGTCGCGCTACGGGAACGGGATCTAGCAGTCCGTTGAAAAAGTCGAGTTTCTCGCCCAAACGCCATCGCGGGCTAATAGCCCGCGCTACGAAAGCCTCGAAAAACGAGACGTTCGTAGGGCGGGCAATCTTGCCCGCCGACTTTTTCAACGGGCTGCTAGACGTTCTCGTCCGTGAACCGCCGGTGGATGGCCACGTTCATGCGGTCGGTGATGACAAGCTGGTCGCGGTAATTTGCGATCCAGTAAAAGAACAGCAGGTCGAGCGAAGACTCGCCGAACTCCGTGAAGTAAACGGCCGGCTTCGGCTCCTTCAGCACGTCCGGATCGTTCTCCGCGATCTCTGCCAGGATGCGCCGGTAGACCAGCTTCACCAATGCGCCGCACAAGAACGCCGCGACGAAGATTGCGGCTACGGCGATGTACGTCCACAACGGCTGACCGACGACGACGTGGCGCCACCACATGAACGACCGTCCTCCACGCTGAGCTTGCGGCCTTTCCGGTCCTTGAGCCACTTGTCGCAGACCTGATACCCGCCGACGTGAAATTCTCGACGCCCTTGTCGAATCAGCCGCCTATGCAGCTTGAAAATGCGAAACTATAGGCTAACAAGACAAAATGCGGACGCCGATTTTTTGTCGGCGAGCGCATGGATTTGCTGGCGCGCCCGGCAGGACTTGAACCTGCAACCGTCGGGTTCGAAGCCCGCTACTCTGTCCAATTGAGCTACGGGCGCGCAGTGTTGACTACGCCTTGCAGTGTACCGCGCCGGCGGCCGGCAAGCAAGCGATCAGAATGCAGAGTGCGGAATCAACGGCGCTGCGCACGCCGGGTCGGCGTCAGGCCGGCCAGTTCGAGTCCCTGCTTGAATTTCGCGCGGGTCTGCGTGCTCAAGCCAACGCGCGGAAGCAGCAATCGGGCGAGCCCGCGCAACTCTTCCTCGGTCCCCTGCTTGATCTCGATTTCCACTTCCGCAAGGCGGCGTCGCCTGGCGCCGGCCGTCAGGGTGAAGTCGTCGAGACTGACGTGCGCGCGGAGACGCTTGCCGAACCGCACGGCGTACGTCTCGCGCCGGTTCCGAATTCTGAAGATGACGCGCGTTTTTCGTCCGTCGAGGATGTCGAGGATCCTCGCGCCCAGGTCACCCTCGCGGCGCAGGGCGCCGGACAAGCCGCGCCGGCAGCGGCCCGACGGGACGATCCGCTCGTGCTCCTCGCGCAGGCTGACGCCGCGCCGCGCGCGCTGGAGCGACTTGAGGCCCAGTACGGCGCGGCCGGGCGCATGGCGCGATGTCCGGCGAATGCGGCAGGCGTAGCCGGCGTGGTACAAGCGCCAGTCGGGCGTGTCCAGGTAGGCGTCCCGGATCACTTCGCGCCCGAGATTGCGGACGCTCGAACAGACTTCCCGAAGCGCCGGCCGCACGCCCGACAGCGCGGCGGCGTCGCGGGCGATCAGCTTGCATTCGACCTCGATGTGCGGCTTCTTCATTCTCGGCCCTCTCCGTCTCGCGGCACGAAACACTGGACTCCGAATCGGCCCACCGAAACGCTCCCTCTGTATTCCCAGAACCCCGGATCGAGCATGGGCACTTGAACGTCCGGGCTGAGGATGCGAAAGCACGGCGGCTTCGGAAAATGCGGCGCCTCGGCAGCCGGAGGCCGGCGGCTGTGCAGCCAGGCGGCTAGGAGCCTGTCCAAGAATTGATGGACAGGCTGACATGCGAAATGAAAATGAGCCGTTCAAACTCCGTTACGAATCCGCCGACGAGCCGTCTGCGGCGGCAACCCGCGCTGACCGGCATGCAA
>Ga0315281_10010987_pt1 | contig 12424 bp, 5 predicted proteins | sample YL17G07_0_MG_FD_204540 | JGI IMG/M metagenome (GOLD analysis project Ga0315281, IMG submission 204540) | Sediment microbial communities from Yellowstone Lake, YNP, Wyoming, USA - YL17G07_0 | ecosystem: Environmental > Aquatic > Freshwater > Lake > Sediment | place: USA: Wyoming | collected... | reverse complement strand
GCCGAACAGCTCCCCCTGCGGGGACCAATGCGCCGGTTGGAGTTGCGGGTTACCTACGATGATCCCTGTCACTTGATCCATGGGCAAGGAATCAGCCTCCAGCCCCGTGAACTTCTGACGAGCATTCCCGGAGTGCATCTCATTGAGCTTCCTGAGGCCTCGTGGTGCTGCGGCAGCGCGGGGACCTACAACCTGACCCACGCAGAAGAGTCCAACGCGCTTCTCATGCGCAAGCTGGCCCACGTGAAGGCGATCCGCCCTGACGTGCTGGCAACGGCCAACTCCGGATGCTATATTCAGTTGGCGGCCGGTGTGCGAGAGGCCGGGATCCAAGTCGAGGTGCTGCACGTCAATGAACTCCTGGCTCGTGCCTACGGACTGATCCAGTAAGTCGCCCTACATCTCGGCTGTGCTAGCCGAAAACCTCGTCCTAGATTGTTCGGGGGAATCCGGGCGCACACAGCACGACGGTAGGCGTGGTGCAATCCGTTGAGGACGGAAACCGTGATGAGCCTTCCTCGCCTTGGCCAGGCTGGCAATGAAACGGTCCCCCCTGGAATCCTCTGTCCAATTGCGTATTCCGATTAATTCGGCCACCGATTCCGATGGAATCCGGCCTCCCCTCAGCAGACCCGGCATCATCGGCGATGAGATTGTACCTTAGGAGCCGGGGAGGTTTCGCGACCCACGCAGCTTGCGTTGCGATTCCCCTTCCAGCGTGATCCGGATGGTATTGTGTACCAGCCGGTCCAGAATGGCATCGGCAAGAGTCGGGTCCGGGATGCGCAGATGCCTGTGCTAGCCGAAGACCCCGTCTGAGCTTAGTCGGCGGCGTGTGGTTGCCGAAAACTCCATTTCAGCAAGCCGGCTATGGAAGAACCACTCGGAGCGGAACGGGTACGAGCCCGGTCGGGGGTTGCGGTACGCCGGGGTAAGCGCCCTGGAGTGGAACGGCGGACCTCCAGGCTACCAGCCCGGAGGTCCACGGTTCAATAAGCAAGTCCCAGATCCTCTCGATCTGCGACTTTGACTCTCTCCTGCAGTGCCCCCGCACGTGGAATATGAGTTCGCCGAGTGATTCGGATGATATTGGGCCGCCGGCTCCAAGAGAGGAGGCCGGCGGTTGTAAGTGTGGGGTTGGGCACGAGCGGCGCCAGCCCGCGTCTGACAGGCTATCCCGGTCTTGATGAGAGATAGGAACGCGCCGGGGCATCGAGCGATTGGGTGAGCCGGATGGGTGTAAGCGAAAGGGCCAGAGCGTGTCCTCTGACCCTTCAGAGCAAGGATGCACTTCCAGTGTTGGCCTCCCAGTCGAAGGCCGGGCGTGCCTCTTTTTTTGGCTGTGAGAGCGGGTGACGGGATTCGAACCCGCGAATGCTTGCTTGGGAATAGGGCGACTCTCAGATCACCCGGAGGCCTTGTTTTTCCATAATTCTCTGCGATGACGCCGTCGGTGTTTCGACGAATAAAGCGTGCCACTTGTGCTTGAGTTGCACGGTGTGCGCTTACCGAAAACTTCCCGCCCCATCGCGCCCTTTGCTGGTTGACCGCTGTCTGCAACACTCGCCGTTTCCAGTATCCAAATTGAGAGAGGAGAATTCGGCCAAACGCAGTTGCCAATGCTACCGCATCGAATGTCGCAAGGGAAGGGCATGAGGCGGCGTGGGATGCAGAAAGTGTTAGGAGACAGAAGTCAGCCCGTTTCCATCTTGGGATTCTACTCTCGTATCTCTTGGTGTTGCTCGTGCCATAGTCGCGATGTATGGTTCCTCGTCAGCCGTAGTGGGAACGCTCAAGCGGACCTCTTGCAGCATGACCTTGTCCCATCAGAAGCAGCCAGAGCAACAGTGCCGGGACTTGCGTGCGCCCCAGTCTGTCGCCCCAGACCAGGCCGGAGGCAGACCGTGGAACTAGAGATACTCAGGTCACGAGTCTCGAGCCGTAACCGCAGGTATCGGAGGGCACGTCGGTCGTGGAGAGCCTGCCCGCTCTTTCACGGCTCCGAACCCATACAGTGCATTGACAGGGCACATGGTATGGGTGTAAAGTGCAGCCACATGCGAAGGTGAAAACCTGTGGACCAGACAACCGAAGTCGAGTCCGATCCTAGTCACAGACGCAAGCCTGTTCGAGCCAGTGAGCGGACGTCAGAGATGACATCCTGAGCCTCGCAACTACGGCCCTGCCTGTCGTCCCCACGTCCTCTCTGGCCGCGGGGATTTTTGTTTCCGGAGGGATGCAGACATGGGCCACGTTGCATATCGCCTCCATTGCTTTCAGGGCCCAGCCCCGCAATTTGGGGGTGCGCGATACGTGACCCTCGCTTTGCCCACCCGGCTGTTTGCGGGTGGAACCTCCTGTACGAAGCCTCCGCATCGCCCGCGCGACCACGTGCCCCTAGGCTAACCTGCAACAAGGTGCCGTGGTAACCGGCGGCATGCCTGGGGCTCCCCCGGAGCGACCCCTGGCACTCCGCATCCCAGCATTGGTCCCTTGAAGGGAGGCTTAGGATGGGCTTCCTGATCACAATCCTTGGATCGCCAACCCACGCAATTGGTTCCGCACATCGCAATGGCACTCGCAGCTCAACCAGACTGCTGGAATGTGCGCGACAAGGCGCCTCCGAAGTGCTGGCGGAGTTGGGCGTTTCCCCTGACGGCCTCAACAAGGAAGAAGCACAAGCGCGTCTAGAACAGTACGGACCCAACGAGGTCGCTAAGGAAAAGAAGCAGACGTGGCTCATGCGTTTGTGGGGCAACGTCAAGAACCCGCTGGTGATTCTGTTGGTTGTATTGGGATCGATCTCCTATCTGACGGGAGATCTGCGGGCAACGTTGATGATCTTCATCATGGTGCTGCTCGGCATCGTGCTCCGCTACTTCCAGGAGGCTCGGGCCGACTCCGCCGCCGAGAAGCTGGAGGCCATGGTCAGCACGACCGTAACTGTGATCCGTTCGTCAAAGCGGCAGGAGGTGCCCCTCCAGGAGTTGGTCCCCGGTGACGTCGTAGCTCTTTCCGCGGGAGACATGGTTCCGGCGGATGTGCGCCTGGTGTCGGCCAAGGATCTCTTCTTGAACCAGGCGGCCCTCACAGGCGAATCCCTCCCTGTGGAGAAGATCCCAATCGCGGTGGAGGTTGCTACCAGTAACCCGCTCGAACTTCCCAATCTCTGCTTCCTGGGATCCAACGTGGAAAGCGGCACCGGCACAGCCGTTGTCATCAACACCGGCGGCGGGACTTACTTCGGTTCGCTCGCCTCCAGTATCACCGGTCGAAGGCAACTGACGAGCTTCGACAAGGGAGTTACCAGCTTCACCTGGCTGATGATCAGCTTCATGCTTGTGATGGTCCCGTTGGTATTCCTGTTCAACGGGATTAGCAAGGGGAACTGGTTGGAAGCCTTCTTGTTTGCCTTAGCTGTGGCGGTAGGCCTGACCCCCGAGATGCTGCCGATGATTGTCACTGTCAACTTGTCAAAGGGCGCAATTCAGATGTCTCGCAAGAAAGTCATCGTCAAGCGTCTGAACGCCATCCAGAACTTCGGGGCGATGGATGTCCTGTGCACCGACAAGACCGGGACAATCACCGAAGGCAGGATCGTCCTGGAAAAGCATCTGGACGTGCGCGGGCGTGAAAGCGAGCGGGTGCTTCACTTGGCCTACATTAACAGCTACTATCAGACGGGCCTGAAGAACCTAATGGATGTGGCCATCCTGAAGCACGAGAGTCTGAATGAGGAACTTCAGGTTGATGAGGAATTCCGGAAGATCGACGAGATTCCTTTCGACTTCCGACGCCGGCGCATGTCGGTGATTGTGGTGGACAGCCAGAACCGCCACATCTTGGTGTGTAAGGGAGCAGTCGAGGAGATCTCGCGCCTCTCCACCCATGTCGAGATCGACGGCGAGATCTTGGAAGTGCTGCCGGAACACGATGAACATCGCAAGAGACGTGTCAGGGAACTGAATTCTGAGGGTTTTCGCGTCATCGCCGTGGCCTACCGCGTGTTTCCCGCCGACGTCGATGAACCGCATTACACCATCCAAGACGAGTCCGAGCTGACGCTGCTGGGCTACCTGGCCTTCTTGGACCCTCCGAAGATGACAGCTCTTGAGGCTCTGGGTCGACTGAAGGAACACAGCGTCGCAGTCAAGATCCTCACCGGCGACAACGACGCCGTCACCAGCAGCATCTGCAAACAGGTCGGATTGCCGGTCGACCGCATCCTGCTCGGCGGCGAGGTGGAGGAGATGACCGAGGCGCAATTGGCTGACGCCTCCGAGACCGTCTCGGTGTTTGCCAAGTTGTCCCCATCCCACAAAGAGCGCATCATCCGCGCCCTGCAGAGTCGTGGGCATGTGGTTGGATTCCTGGGCGACGGCATAAATGACGCTCCAGCCTTGAAGGCCGCCGACGTAGGCATCTCGGTGGACACGGCGGTGGACATTGCGAAGGAGTCGTCGGACATCATCCTGCTGGAAAACAGCTTGCTGGTGCTCGAGCAGGGGGTGATGGAAGGCCGGCGCGTATTCGGCAACATCATCAAGTACATCAAGATGGCCGCTAGCTCCAACTTTGGCAACATGTTCAGCGTGCTGGGCGGCAGCCTCTTCTTGCCTTTTGTGCCGATGCTGCCGATCCAAGTGCTTACCAACAATCTGCTGTACGACTTCTCCCAAACCGCCATTCCCACCGACCAGGTGGATCCCGAATGGCTCGACAAGCCCCGCAAGTGGGCCATCAGCGACATCCGCCGGTTCATCCTATTCATCGGCCCGATCAGCTCGATCTTCGACTATCTAACGTACTTCATCATGCTGTACGTCTTCAACAGCTGGGCGAACCCCGAACTGTTCCACACCGGTTGGTTCGTTGAGTCGTTGTTCACGCAGACCCTGATCATCCACGTCATACGCACCAACAGGATACCCTTCATCCAGAGCCGAGCGAGCAAGGCGCTGCTCTTCACGTCCTTGGCGATCGTCGCGGTCGGGGCCTGCCTGCCGTTTTCACCGTTGGCAGGTGCACTCGGGTTGGTTGCGCTGCCACCTCTGTACTGGCTGCTGCTTGCAGGGATGCTGGTATGCTACCTGGCCCTGACTCAAACGATCAAGACTTGGTTCATACGTCGGTTTGGCGACTAGATCGGAGAACGACCGATAATGTCTCATGAGGTGGTGTAAATAGGCAGTTGGCTTGACAAAAAAGGCCATCGTGTGCTTCCTTGAGTGAACGGCCAAGCCCACACAAGGAGCCCACGATGACCGAGCAAAGTATGACACTGACGCAGTACCTTGACAAGATCGGCGTTGACCTGAACGGCGACTTTCTCCGGGAAGGGGCCAGGCTGATGGCCCAGATGGCGATGGAGTGGGAAGTCAAGCAGCAGATCGGAGCGGGACGGTACGAGCGGTCGGCACTGCGGACCAATCAGCGGAATGGGTACCGGGAGCGGCCTTGGGACACCCGGGTGGGCTCGATCCTGCTGGATGTGCCGAAGCTGCGGTCGGGCACGTACTTTCCAAGTCTGCTGGAACCTCGCCGCCGGGCGGAGAAGGCGCTTCTGGCCGTGATCCAGCAGGCATACATCGAGGGGGTGAGCACCCGGAAGGTGGATGACTTGCTGCAGTCTCTGGGCCTCACGGGGATTGACAAGAGCCAAGTCTCCCGGGTGTGCAAGGCGCTGGACGAGGTGGTGGAGCAGTTTCGGGGTCGGCCCTTGGAGGGCACCTACCCGTATCTCTGGCTGGACGCGGTGTACTTGAAGGTGAGACACAACCATCGCATCGTCAACGAGGCGGTTGTGCTGGCGATCGGAGCTCGTGACACGGGCCAGCGTGAGATTCTGGGCTTTTCCGTGGGCATGAGCGAGGAAGAGGCTTCTTGGCAGGAGTTCCTGCGTGCCCTGGTGCGGCGGGGCCTGAAGGGAGTCCAACTGGTCATCAGCGATGCGCATGAGGGCTTGAAGGCTGCGATCTCGAAGGTCCTTGGCGGGGCCACTTGGCAGCGGTGCCGTGTCCATTTCATGCGAAATCTGCTGGCTCACGTGCCTCATGGAGACAAGGCGATGGTGGCGGCGGCGGTGCGGACGATCTTCGCGCAGCCCAACCACCAGGCGGCCAGGCAGCAACTGGCAGAAGTGGTCAAGGCCATGCACACCCGTTGGCCGAAAGCAGCCGACCTTCTGGCCTCGGCCGAAGAAGATGTCTTGGCTTACATGCACTTTCCCCAAGACCATTGGACGCGCATCTACTCCACCAACATCCTCGAGCGCCTGATCCGCGAGATCCGCCGGCGCACGAACGTGGTGGGGGTGTTCCCGGACGACCCTTCGGTGGTGCGGCTGTTGGGGACGCAGGTTATCGAGATCGCGGAGGACTGGGAGCTCGAACGCCGCTTCTTCAGTCTGGAGTCGATGCAGAGGTTGACCCATCCCGAGCAGGTGCTTGTCGCTGAGCCCATGCCTCTGCGCCTGGCGCCTGTTCGATGATGCAAGTGCATACATCGGTTCACTCATGCTGAGGCACCTGCCGAATCTACACCATTGACAGAGACGCTAACGAACGACCGAAGGTGGGTGATCACAGAGGGGACTCTCTTGTGCCCAGTGGTGTCGATAACGCCATTCCAATACGTCGCCTGCTACGCAAAATGGGGCCTAGGCAGTTCCCGAATAAAGTGACCTTCTTGCATGATTCTCCTTCCCTGGAGGGGCGTCATGCGCGAGATTCTGGCCGAGCCAAGCGAAAGGGCGGAGTGGAGAGACTGGATCCCCAGTATTCTTGATTAGATGGAAGGTGAGTCCCAAGGGAACCGGCCTCCGATCGGAGGCCGGTTGCGCTTGAATTCCGCTGTGAGAGCGGGTGACGGGATTCGAACCCGCGAATGCTTGCTTGGGAATAGGGCGACTCTCAGATCACCCGCACCCCTTGCTTTTCCCTAAATTCTCGCGCTGACGCCGTCGGTGATTCGACGAATAAAGTGACTCGCCTCTGATCGTTATGCACAGCATGCGCGGACGTCTTGGCTGAATGCTCCCCTCGTCACGTTGTCGAATACTTGACTACTATCCGCCGCGCTCGCCAATTCCTGCAGCCAACGTGGAATAGAAGGGTTTGCCCAAGCGCGCTTGTCTATGTTACCTCCTCGCACGCGGCAAGGGAAGGGGAGTCGAAGCTTACAAGAGTCGGTAGGAGTCAACTGAGGCGAGTTGCGCTGTCCCTATCACGGTGCTTCTAGTCGTGAAGCTGTGAGCGTTGCGCGTGGCCCAAATGATTTCGCATGGCCCCTCGCCAGTGCCGATTGCCTCCAGCAAGCACTCTGCGTGCAGAGTGAAGTTGTCCAAGGAGGCAACCCAGTCCAGGTCCAGTGAGTCTTCTGCCGACTACTCGTCAGAGACAGGCTCCTCCAATGAAAACGTAATAGCCTCGTCCAAACTCATTGCTTTCCCTTCCGCGCAGAGGGCGTTGAACGTCGCCTCGTCAAGTTGTTCGCATACGCTGGCTCTGCTGCGCTTCCATTCCGGTAGGTCGCCAGCCTGGAGGCTGAATCCGTACGCGTCGTAGAACGCCTCTGCCGCGCCGAACAGCCTGGCGGCGCGCTTCAGGCGGCCGAGCGCCCCGGTCGCGCCTGCCAGATATGCGAGAGCGTCAACTTTGAGGACCAAGTGCCCTATCTCCACCGCCAGAGTCAGGCCTTGCCTAAACAGAGCCCGGGCGCGCTCGGCGTCTCCTTCGTACTGAGCTGCGAGTCCGAGATCTATTAGCACAATCGCCTCGCGCAGCCCATCTCCATTTTCACGCGCGACTTTCAGAGCCTCCTCGTATGCATCCCTCGCACGTGGTAGGCCCTGCTGCGCGCGCGCCAATTCTCCGATGTTAGTTAGCGCTTGAGCGATTCCGGCCTTGTCGTCTGCTTCTCGAAGGAGGGACAGGCCCTCTTCACACAGCGCCATGGCGTGCTCATACTTGTCTCGCCGTCCAATGGACGGCGTCGTCAAATGAATCAGCGTCCAACCAACATCGCGCCGGGCTCCAAGCTTCCGATAGAGCGCCAGCGCTTCGCCGAGCAGACGTTCGCTGGTCGCAGCATCATTCATGTAAGAGGACACTCTTCCTGCAGCGGAGAATACATTGGCGCCCACTGCCGGGGGCGCGCCCCCAATCAGTTCAAGTGCCTGTTCCGTCCACTGCTGGCCCTCCGCGTAGTGGCCCTGCCGCCACCAAAAGTAGCCCAATGCGCCCACTAGCCGCAATCCCAACTCCGCCTCGCCGCGCTCCATGGACCATCTGTACATGGCGCGCAGATTCCCGTGCTCGGCCTCCAGCCGCCGCAGGTAGCGCATCTGGTCTGGGCCCCCGCGCGTGTGCGGCTCTGCCCGCTCCGCCAGGGCTGTGAAATACTGGGCGTGCCCCCTGTGCATGTCCTCGGCTTTGACGCTATCCAGGAGTCGCTCACGCGCATATTCGTGAATCGTCTCCAGCATGGTGAAACGCGGTTCGCCGTCAGGTCCCTCTCTTTGACGCAGCAGGCTCTTGTTCAACAAGGACGCCAGTCCCTCAAGCGCGTCGATGGGAAGATCGTGGCAGCATACCTCTTCCGCGGCCTCGATCGTGCACCCGCCCTGGAAGACCGACAACTCTGCAAACAGCGTCTTCTCCGCGTCGTCGAGCAGTTCGTAGCTCCAATCGATGGCCCCGCGCAGCGTCCGTTGCTTCTCAGGCAGGCCCCGCGGGCCGTCGTTCAAGGCAGTAATGCGGCTCTCCAGCCGGTTCAGTAAGGCCATTGGACTGAAGAGTCTCATCTGCGCGGCCGCCAGTTCGATCGCCAGCGGCAGGCCATCTAGTCGCACACAGATCTCGGCCACGCGGGATGCGTCCTCATCGGTAAGGGTAAGATCGGGTTTGACCGCCCGCGAGCGCTGGACGAAGAGCGCCACCGATTCATGATCCATAAGAGCCGATGGCGATGTCTTTTTGCTAAGATCGGGCAGCCTTAGGGGCGGCACAGGGTATTGCTGTTCGCCGTATAGCCTCAGTGCTTCGCGGCTGGTGACCAGAACGCTCAGGCCTGGGGCGGCCGACAGCAGGTCGCTCACCAGCGGTGCGGCCTCGAGAAGGTGCTCGAAGTTGTCCAAGAGCAGGAGTGAGTTCTTATTCCCCAGGTATTTCTCCAAGACCTTGGAAATTGGCTGCCCGGCGACCGCCATGACTCCGAGTGCCTTTCCGATGGCGTCGCCTACCCACTCTGACTGGCTCACGGGTGCAAGGTCGACAAAGAAGATCCCATCCTCGAATGCACCAGCCTCCGCAAGTTCGGCGGCAGCTTGGGTGGCCAACCGCGTCTTGCCCACGCCGCCCGGACCGGTGAGTGTCAGCAGACGGGCCAGGTTCAGGAGACGCTTCACTTCTCCGATCTGTTCCTCGCGCCCCACGAACGAGGTGACTTGCGCGGGGAGGTTGCGCATGCGTTCGGCGGCAGCTGTCTCCAATGGAGCAGGCTGCACATCAAGTAGACCCTCTTGAGAAGCCACAGCCACGGCCTGAGTGCGGCTGCTCACGCCCAGCTTGCTGTAGATCTGCCGATTGTGCCACTTGATCGTATTCAGGCTCAGAAAGAGCGCCTCGGCAATCTCACGGTCTGACCGTCCGTCAGCGACGCGGCGCAGGATATCCAATTCCCGACCCGTTAGGGGATCAAGTGGCCGTTGCCAGGGATCATCCCTCATTCAGACCTCGCTGGTTTTCCACCTTTGAGTCATCTGACGAACTCTCACATGATACTCGGTTGCTCTCCATCCTCAGATTGCCCACAGGACTACACCATTCCTGGCCCATTCTTTCGAATGGCGACTTCTTCCTGTTGGCACAGTATAGTCTTAGCACGGATACGCTATTGGTGAGTGTTGCGCTTAGGCGAAGTGCCGGAGGAGGCAAAGGGAATCATGCATCCAACCATCATGTATGAATTGGCCAAAGCCCGTCAAGGTGATCTCTTGAGAGAGGCACAGCTTCATCGATTAACAAGGCAATCGATGGCTGACCGGCCTGGCGTAATCGCTCGCCTCTTTGAGAGACTTGGCCGCACAACGATCAGGATAGGCGAACAGATCCAGGCACCGCATGCCACGCAAAGCACTGGGGGGCTTGGATGGGCTGAGCAATAAAGTGTGTCTGCCTTTTTTTGACCAAACACAGAGCTCGTCCTCAAGGACAAGACCGACCGCGGAATTGCAGATACATGAAACCTCTACTACTCGAGAGGGAAGAAGCCCTCATGAAGGCCTCGCGGGCATCGGGCCACATAACCAACTCACTAGCGCCGACGCGGCTTCCGCCGCAGGGGGAACGCGCACTCGCCAGCCATCTCAGGGGTCTTAGAATAGAAGTCGCGCCCGCCACGCCGCGCGGGCACCCTGGCCTGCCGGCCTAGGGCAGGCAGTTCGAGGCCGCTAGGCGCCTGACAAGGTCTCCTCCTCCACCCCTTCCAAAACACAACAAAGTAGGTCATAATTCCCGTCTACGTCCCAAGGAGGGAAGGTGAACTCCTTCACATCCTCGTCCTGGTGGAAGGGTCGGATGACATGAAACGTTGAGACTGTCGGATTGCACTAATAAGTGATCAGGCTTCAATGTAAGTGACATTCATTCGCCAAAAAGGAGATCAGCGCGCTATGAAAGCATTCCGTCTCAACCAATGGGGCAAGGCCCTTGAGTTGGAGCAGATTCCCAAACCTGAGCCGAAAGACGATGAGGTTCTCGTCCGCGTCCACGCCGCTTCCATCAACCCCTTCGACGCTGCACTGCAAGCAGGCTACTTGCAGAGCATGGCCAAGACGCCGTTGACAATGGGGGTCGACTTTGCCGGAGTGGTGGAGGCAGTGGGCTCGAAGGTCAAGCATGTGAAGCCGGGCGATGCCGTCTATGGCCTCAACCCTCTAGGGGCAGGAACTTTCGCGGAATACACGATCGCCAAGGAACATGAGGTCTCGCATAAGCCGAAGTCGCTGGACTATGCCAGGGCGGCTGCACTACCTCTGCCAACAATGGCGGCGTGGAAATCACTCTTCGAGTTGCTCCAAGTCAAGAAAGGCGAGCGACTATTGATTCATGGCGCGGCGGGCAACGTCGGCGGCCTAGCTGTTGAGCTCGCCAAGGCCGAGGGCGCATTCGTCTACGGAACGGACATTCCGGAGAAGGGTGAGCACGCTCGAGAATTGGGAGTCGACAAGTTCATCTCCAACCAAGAACGTTTCGAGGATGTAGTAAAGGACGTGGATGCCGTCCTGGATCTCGTAGGTGGAGAAATGATGGAACGGTCGTACAACGTTCTCAGGTCCGGCGGACGATACGTCACTTCGCTCCTCGGGGAGACCCCCCAGGAGGAGCCGCTGCGGCGAGGCATTCGTAGCATGGGTCTGGCCGCCTGGCCGGATGCCGGAATCCTGAGGAAAATGGCCGAGCGCATCGACTCCGGCAAGGTTCGGGTGTTCGTGAACCGGACCTTCCCGCTTGATGAGGTCAACGCCGCCATGGCGTATCGCCTGGAGACAAAGGCACCCGGCAAGGTGGTCCTGACCGTTATCTCGTAACCCTACCCTTGCCGCCTCCCCGGAGAACCCGGCCAAGAGCGGCGCTAACAACTTCCGTGGGCGTGGGAGAATGGCGAGTCGGTGATGGGTAGGGACGAGCCCACCATATGAAAGAAGAGGGGCCCTCAAGCGAGGGCCCTGATCATTTTGGAGACACCGAGGAGATTGATTGCTCGAATGAGATCATGGGCTAGGACCGAGCGGCTCATTTCGGTTCCCACGTTGCTCAACCCTCTTGTCAACCTAGCATTAGGGGATAAGAATGGGGGTACTCCTTTTAGAATGAGAAGCATCACCAACTCATTTCAGAAAGGAGACCCCGATGACAACAATAGCAAAGAAGTTGGCGCAGATCAACCCAGGAACCTTGCTGGCCGGCGTGGATCTGGGGCTCGATAGTATGGCCGTCGTGATGCTGGACAACAACGGGCAGCGCGTGGACCGGTTCCTGGCCTCCCAGAGCCGCGAGGGGTATGACTACTTCCATGAGCGGTTGCTCCGCGTCGTCCGAAAGCAGGGAGCCTGCGGAGTGTTGGTGGGCATGGAACCCACGAACTATTACTGGAAACAAGTCGGGGCCTTCCTCACCCAAGAGCAGCTTCCGTTTCGCCTGGTCAATCCCTTCACCGTGAACCGCCACCGGCAGGGGGACCAGTTGGACAAAGCCAAAGACGACTGGCGGGATGCATTCATGATCGCGGACTTGCTCAGAACGGGAAAGTTCACCGAGACCGAGTTGCGCACGGGCGGATATGCCGAGCTGCAGATTGGGCACGCGGCCTACTGGCGCCTGCGCTATGACCGCGGCCGGCAGCTCATCCTGCTCACCAACTC
>Ga0315281_10010986_pt1 | contig 12424 bp, 7 predicted proteins | sample YL17G07_0_MG_FD_204540 | JGI IMG/M metagenome (GOLD analysis project Ga0315281, IMG submission 204540) | Sediment microbial communities from Yellowstone Lake, YNP, Wyoming, USA - YL17G07_0 | ecosystem: Environmental > Aquatic > Freshwater > Lake > Sediment | place: USA: Wyoming | collected... | reverse complement strand
TCACTCGTGGCCTCCGATCAGCGCGCGCCCAGCGCCTTCAGGCACGCGTTCAGGTAGCCGTAGCTCTCGGCCGCGATGATCGCGATCTCGGCCAATCCCAGCTCGCCGGCTCCGATCACCTCCAGGCAGACCGGCCCCGCATACCCGCCGTCTACCATCGCCCGGCAGTAGGCGAACAGGTCAATGTCCCCCCGGCCGCAGGCCTGGTCTTGCGCCTTCCCAGGGCCTGGGCCTTTGCCCAGGCAGTCGCGGATGTGAATGTGCCTGGTCCGGCTCACCACCGCTCGGAGCGCCTCCGCCGGATCCTCGCCGGCCCGCCAGATGTGGCTAGGGTCCATGTCAATGCCGAAGGCGGGAGAGGCGATCTTCTTCATCGCCGCCAGCGTGGTCGGCGTGCTGTCAATGCACTGGCCGACGTGCGCCTTCACGCACAGAGTGACCCCGAAGCGCTCGGCCTTCTCCGACATCCGGGCGATCAGGTCAGTCTGGCGGTCGAAGTCCTCCTGTGAGCCGCTCTTGCCGCCGGGGCCGATGTTCACCACCGGAATCCCGATCTCCGCGCCCGCCTCGAACGCCTTAGTGAGACGGCCCTCGTCCAGCGCCGCCTCTTCCATCGAGAGGAGTTCCAGCCCGTTGTCGGCAACGATCCGCTTGATTTCCGCGGCCTGGTCCCGCCACCGATCCAACTCCAGATGCTCGCACATCCCTTTGATTGCCGAGATCTCGACCCCGTCGTAGCCGGCCAGCCTGATGTACCTGGCGGCTGTGGCGAAGTCGCTGCTGCTGAACAGGACCGAGTTGACTCCCAGCCTGATCACCGCGCGCTCCTTTCGCATCTACAAGTCAACGATCGCGTGCGTTTCCCAGGACCTGATCGCGGCCTCGATGATGCGCTGCACCTTCAGCCCGTCCTCGCCGGAGCCGTCAATCCTGTCGTAGGGAACCTTCGCTTCGATCTGATCAACCCACGCCCCGATCCGACTCTTGAAGGTCTCGCCGAAGGCGCGCATGCCGCCCAGGTACTTGTAGCTCTCGAACTCGATGCTGTCGCGGGGGTAGAACTGCAAGTCCTCACACGCGTCCTCGATCACGAACCGGCCCTTCGAGCCCACGACCTCGCAGCGCTCGAGGCCATACGACCCGCCCGCGTCATAGCTGCCGGTCAGAGTGCCCACCACACCATTCTCGAAGTGGAGCAGCACCTGGCAGTTCGACCAGGTGATCCGGCCATCGCCCTTCTTCAGGAAGCAGGCCACGCTCTTCACATCGCCGCAGAAGTAGCGCATCACGTCGAAGGAGTGGGGATGGAGCGCTCGCATATGGAACCAGGGCGAGGTCTCGACCGGGTTGTTGATCCACATCCGCATGTTGATCAGGTACAGAGTTCCCAGCCGGCCCTGCGTCACCCACTCCCTGGCGCGCACCGCCGCCGGGGTGAACCGGTGGTTCAGGTTGATGGCATAGGGGACCTGCTTGCTCTTGGCCAGGGCGACCATCTTCTCGCCCTCCTCAATGCGGTTGGAGATGGGCTTCTCACCGAGCACGGGCATGCCCGCCTCCAGCAGCTCCATGGTCGGGGTGAAGTGGTCGCCGCCGTTCTCCTCGCCCCGCGTGCACATGCTGCAGGCGTCGAGCTTGATCCCGCTGGCCAGCAGCTCCTTGACGCGGTAGAAGGCCTTCCCACCGAACTTCGCCGCCGCCGCGTCGGCCTTCTCCTTGATGATGTCGCAAACCGCCGCCACCTCGGTCTTCGGATTGGCCTGGTAGACTCCGGCATGAATGCTGCCGATGTTCCCGACTCCCACGATCCCGATCTTCAGGGGCATCTTCCCACTCTCTCCTTGCAGGCTGTATCAAGGCCTCCTGTCACTGCCAGCGTGGCCGGTGTAGTGCTTTGATACAGCCAGTACACGCGGTGTTGCTAGAGACTCTTAGCGATGGTAGGGCAGGTTTCCAACCTGCCATGGAGGTTCAGACTCTCCTCTTCGACGGCGAGGGGGGAAGCGCCCTGCTGCCAGCCTCAGGGCGTGACGGCCAAGAGCTACAGATTCTCTTGTATTACGGTGACAACCGTAATACAAGAGAATCTCCTGCAGAAGCGTCACGCTCTGCGCTGAGGAGTTTCTTGCATTATGGCTCGTATCACTGTAATGCAAGAAACTCCATAGTGTCCACTTCGGACTCGGAAACTGGTCCCGCTCACCTGTTGGGCAGGAGCTTGCTCCTGCCATCGTGGCCAGTGACAGCAGGCCGCCTCCGGCGGGCTCTCGAACGCCAACACGCGTAACCGCTCTGGCTCATCCTCGACCAACTGCAAGCGTTCACACCCGACCTCAGTGGGGCAGGTTCCCCTGGGCGGGGAGCCCAACCTACCGCACTCCGCCGAAGGACGCGCGGGCCCGGCCGAGGAACCCCGTCGCGGAGCGCCCAACGATGAACACACTGGAGCCCGAGCGGTGACGAGCAGGGAACGTCTGCTGAAGGCAATCAACCGGGAACCGCCCGACCGCGTCCCGATCGCGCTCGCCTACGAGATGCCGGACGACCTGTGCCGGCAGCGGGGGCATCCGGAAATGGTGGGCAGGCTGCGCCAGGATGTGCGCTGGCTGATGTTCGAGACCCGGCCCGGGAATGCAGCCGAATTCGCTCGCTATCATGGGCGGATGCCCGAGGGCGCGACTCTGGACGAGTGGGGGATCGGATATCAGCGAAGCTCGACCGGCCAGGCGACCCGCCGCTTGCATCCCCTGGCAGACGTGAGCCGCGCGGCCGACATCGAACGATACCCGTTCCCGGACATGACCCAGGCCTGGCGACACGCCGACCTCGAGAAGAAGGTGGCGGCCGCGCACGTTGCCGGGCTGGCCGCGATGGGGCAGATGTCACAGACCATCTTCGAGCTGGCCTGGGCGATGCGGGGGATGGAGGCCCTGCTGATGGACCTAACCCTCAACCCCGCGCTCGCCACCGCGCTGCTGGACCGTATCACTGACATTCGCTGCTTCATGGCCCGCCGGTTCACGGAGGCCGGGGTGGACGTGCTTCGACTCGGCGACGACATCGGCACCCAGCGCGGACTGCTGATGAGCCCTGAGACGTGGCGGCGGTGGCTGAAGCCGGGACTGGCGCGGGTGATCGAGGCGGCGCGGAGCGTGAACTCCGCTATCCCCATCAAGTACCACACCGACGGCAACGCCCGGGATGTCATCGCCGACCTGTGCGATGTGGGCGTGACGATCTTGAACCCGGTCCAGCCCGAGTGCCTCGACCCGGCCGCGCTGAAGCGTGAGTTCGGGGACAGGCTGGCGTTCTGGGGGTGCATCAGCGTGCAGTCCACGCTCCCGTTCGGAACGGCCGCGGACGTGCAGAGAGCGGTGCGGGAGGTGATCGAGACCGTGGGGGCCGGCGGCGGCCTCGTGATCGGCCCGACCCACAGCGTCGGTGCCGACGTGCCCTGGGAGAACGTACTCGCGCTCTATGAAGCGGCCGAGGAGTACGGGGTTTGCGGGAGAGGCTGAGAGGCCGGAGGTGCAGCTGGCCCCTCCTCTTGTCGCACTTTGGCTGACGATCTACAAGGGTTGTGCACGACTACCATCTCCTCCCCATCGGCGCTGCCTACCGCGACTCCTGCAGTGTGCTTACCGCGCTGAGGGAGCCTGCGGCAAGTGCCTTCCGTGAGAACTACCGATCGGCGGACACGCGCCAAGCGGTCCTGGAGGCGCCAGCCTCTATGGCGTACACGGATCGAGTCTACGGGCGGGAGGACTGGGCCGGAGCGTCCCTGGAATGTGGAATAAGCCAGCGGGGGCCAGCCCCTGTCCTTGCCGTGGCGGCTTGCTGACAGGCAGCTGGCCCCCGCAGGCTCTTCCGGCAGGCTGGCTCATCCCCGTCTCAACTGCCCTGGGCCGAGACGTTGGTACACCAGCCTCAGTACGCTCACCCTCGGGAAGCGACCCCCCCTGCGCCATGGGGCACCCGGCTATGGCAGGGCGCCGCTGTGACCGCTGGCAGCCCCGGGCTCAGAAACCACACATTCAGCGGCCATGCCCCCATTGACGACACCCCGACGTTCTGGTACTGTATGCCTTGGTTGCGAGGATCTCACGGGCCGCCACGGCGCGTTCCTTAGGTCTGTGCTCGGGCGTTGGGTGCAGACGCGACAGGCAGTCAGGTCGCAGTTATCGGGGAGGCGGGAGGTACAGAGCCGAGGCGGGCACATCTGACGCAGGACATCCAGCGTCTCCGCATCGTTGCTGCCACGCCGGCCTTGCCGCGCATTCGCAGTTGCAGTCGCCATGTAGTGCCTCTGGATCCAGTCCGTTCCCGCTAGACAGGCAGTCTGTCCGCTCCTACCACCTGCCGACCGGCTCAAAGTGTGTCTCACGGCGAGCACATTAGTACTGCGACTGGCGGAGAATAGTCTTGGCTGGGCGCCGCGGCGGAAGCCTGATAGGCGTCGGCGGGTCAGGGAGGAGCAGCAGAGCGAAGTCGCTGGGGACAAAAGAAAAGCCGGGGGTGCGGGCCCCCGGCGGCGAGCGAAAGCGTATTAACTGTGGCGAACAGCAGCCGCTAAGCTCGCGTATCTATTATACCCCATTACCAGGGCACGCACCTACTGCCCCGTCAGCGGGCGGCGCTGGCTGTGCCCAGCCACGGACATGGGGAATGCCTTCCCGATACCTTCCGGGGGCCCGCACGCCTGGCTTTGCCAGGGAAGTGGCAGTGTCAGGGTCGCTGCCGGCCGTTCGGAAGGGAGGTGAGGCGCGGGCTCGGTGGACCGAAGGTGAAGCGCCGTGTTGTGGCAGTCTGACGCAAGAGCAACCAGAAGGGTACTCTGAAGGAGGATTGAATGAAGGTAATTGCTGGTGTCCTGGTCTTCGCGGCTGTGTGCCTAGGGGCCACAGTTGCGCTGGCCGCACTGGACGAGAACGTCTTCCCGCCGCCCGGGGGCGTTCCTACGGTCGTTGAGGAGTGGAACGGGACCGCTTGGGTGGCACTCGATCCGGTCACGGACCATCGCGCGGAGTGTTTCCACGTCGGAGACACCTATACGTACTGGTGCAACGGTCAGTACGTCAACGATGGCACCGCCGGTGGTGTCAAGGGCCAGGTCGAAGTCGGGCCCTGGAAGTTCTATGACGATGCCAGCGTGGCTCAGTACCTCGAAGCCCGGCTGACGAAGAACGGCCTGGCTTGGTACATCACCAAGCCGTACATCATCGACCCGAACGGAGCAGAGGTAGATCGCTACTGGAAGGCCGACTCCGTAGAGCTGGCTCTCAAGTCCAACGGCAACATACGGGTGGACTTTGTGGGCTTCGACCCGCTGCAGGGGCGAGATCACCCCAAGACTATCCCCAGCAAGTGGTGGATGCAACTCAACGAGCCGCAGCCGCCACCCACTTCCCCGCTGTGGATGACGGGAAGCTGGTCGATAGAGGTCCCTGAGAACCTCGATCACCCATTGATGAGCTGGCATCTCTGGAACATGTTGCAGACCAGCAAGTGCACCTCGAGCTGCCTGTACTCGGATACAGGTGCGATCTACTTCGTGCTCGAGGAGCAGAAGCCGTGGGTCCCGATCAAGCTTCAGTTCCCCACGCAGCCGAGGGTTGATCCCTAGTCGGGGACGATCTGGTTCGGGCCTAGGTCCTTCTGCTGAGGCAGGGAGACGAGCTGCGCCATAGCCAACCTGACGGACACGGCAGCGACCCTGATGTGCTGTGGCGGCCGCTCTGGAAGCAGGTGCTGGGCAGTGAAGGAAGAGAGAAGGAAGTGGTAATGCGGCCCATTGGTCTGCGCTGCCTGGCCCGGGCGATCGGCCTGGTCCTGGCGATATCGGTGCGGGGCGCGTCGGCGGCCGAGCAGACACCGCGCATACCTCCTCCCATCTCGGCTCCTCCGCTGATCGCCCCTACCATGCCAAGAGTGACCTTTCCGCAACCCGACCGCGACCGGCTGCAGTTGCCGGAACGGCGCTCGGGTGGTGCTGTTACCTCGCCAGTCCCCCAGACAGTCGGGGATTCGACTCAGGGCGTGCAAGGCTCATGGATCAGGATCTCGGCCGATCACACCGGCATTGCGTGGCGAGTGATCTTCCCGGGAGTCTACGCGGCCGAGGTATGTCATCTGACTGTAGCCTCGCCGGATCCCGTGGTGCTGGCGATCATGCCTGGCTGCGGGAATCTCGTCACGCCTCCGGGCTCCATCATACCTACCTGGTACTCCTTTGGCGAGACCATCGCCGAAGCGAACGCGTTTGGCTGGATCCCGGCAGGGCGCTTCGGGGGGATGACTTTCCCCACGCTCCTGGGCCGGCCTGGGGAAGCGGGCAGGACGATCACGATCTGGTCGAAGATAGACACCACGGTGGCGCCTGCCGAGTCGGGCTACCACGCGGGCTTCCAGTTGTCAGTCTACACCGCGGAGTAGGACGCGCAGGTCCGTGGAAGGGGCGACCGCGATGCCGAGGAGAACGTGGCACCTATCCGGGCTTATGTTGCTCGCGGTCGTGCTCATGGCCGCCGGGCCGCTGCTGGCGGACGTCGGCTTCGTATGGATCCCGCCCAGCGTCACCTTGAGAGTGCCGTCGGGGGGAAGTGGCAGCTTCCGCTGCGAGGTCATGAACAGCGGCAACAAGACTCAGCGCTATCGCATCACGGTTGCCTCCATAACCCAGAAAGAAGACGGCGGCTACAACTTCCTCACCCCGGACCAGCCAAAGCCTGACTACTCCTGCGCCGACTGGATCACGGCGAACCCGCAAGAGGTGACCCTGAGGCCGGCCGAGAGCGCCACCATCACCTGCTCGGTAAGGGTGCCGCGAGGCGTAGCTGGGGGAGGCCGCTACGCGGGGGTCCTCTGCGAGCTCCCCCCAGACACGCCGGCCCAGGACAACCGCGCGGCTCAGATGATGATCGTGGTCAATGCCGCCACTATCGTGATGCTGGATGTGGCCGGCCGCCGGCCGCTGTTGAAGGCCAAGCTGGCGAGCATGGAGGTGCGGCCAGCCGAGAAGAAGGAAGGGGGCGGGCTCTGGTTCGAGGGATCGCTCGTCAACCAGGGGGATATGCATGTGTTCGGCAAGGGGGCCCTGGTGCTGCGGACCCGCTCCGGGCGCAGGCTCGCGGAGACTCAGCTGGGAGGCGGCCGGGGAACGGTGCTGCCCGGGGCCACCGTGAAGTTCCGGACACTCATCAAGGATCCCCTTCCTATTGGCCGGTACATCGCGGAGGGCAGAATCGAGTACGGTGGCAGAGGACCCGCGGTCGCGCAGACCTCCTTCGAGGTAGCCAGGGCGACGGTCTTGGGGTCGGCGAGCGAGGGACTGGCCGTATCTGTCGAGCCGAGCCCGCTGAGCATCACCGTGCCGCCGGGGGGAAGGCGAGTGGTGAGCGCGGTGGTCTTCAACCAGGATGACCGCAACGTCCATGTGAAAGCCCACACCGCCGACCTGTCCCAGGACTCTCTGGGCCGCCTTAACCCAGCAGAGCAAGGCGAGCGCGTCCCCTCCTCGGCCAGGGGCTGGACGACTCTGAGGGTGGAGGAGTTCGATCTGCGGCCGGGAGAGCGAAGGAGCCTTCCTATCATGGTGAGTGTGCCCAGGGAAGAGCAGCCCGGTGGAAGGTATGCCGCGGTGGTGCTGGAGGCGACAGGCATCGGTCCCTCTGGCCGGCCTGCGAATACGATGGTCTTCACGGCCCTGCTGCTGACGGTCAGAGGCAAGGCCGAACCCAAGCTGGAGGTGGCTCGGATGACGCTGCTCCCTGCTCAGCCAGGGTCTGGGCCCGCCTTCAACCTGACTCTGCGGAACCCCGGCAACCTTCACGTCCCACTCGCGCAGACGAGCCTCGCGGTCACCGAAAGGACCACGGGACTGGTGAAGAAGTCCTGGCGGGTCACCAATACGTTGACCGACCAGGTGTTGCTTCCCGGCGCGGAGCGGACGCTCATCACACAGCTTGACGTGGACGTCCCGGTCGGTGCCTACACCGCTCAGGCGGAGGTTTCCTATGGGGCGAAGGAACCCATGACCAAGAGCCTCGACTTCGAGGTGCGCGCGAAGAAACCCGGGACCCCGGTCCGGACTGCCGGGAAGAGCTAAGCCGCGCGGGTGGCCGGTGCAGGCTTTCAGCAATGCGCGGAACCGATCAGTGACTAAGGGGAAGTGAGGTGTACAGCATGAAGGGGAAGTTGCTGGGGAAGATGATCAGTCTCAGAGTGGCCCTCACGGCATCGCTCTGCCTGCTGGTCTGGAGTGTCGGTCACGGCGGCGCTGCGGCGCCGAACGGCAATGGGAACGGAGGGAATGGGAACGGAGGGCTGATCAACAACGTATTCCTTGAGACCGACATCAGATCGGCGCTTCAGGACGTCGCACAGCAGGCGGGCGTACACATCATCACCGACGATAGCGTTCACGGGACTGTGTCGGTTGATCTGAAGGATGTGCCGCTCGAGGCTACCCTCAAGCTCCTGCTGATGGCCGGCGGGTATGCCTACCGCAAGCTCGATGCCACCACCTATCTCGTGGGACTGTGCGATCCAACGAGCGCCACCTTCAACCTGCTCAGCACAACTGCCGTCATCCCCTTGCGCTACATAAAGGCCAGTGCGGTCGCCGACCTTCTGCTGTCGGACTACTACAAGGACTATGTGAAGGTTGACAGCAAGAGCAACATGGTTGTGGTTACGGGCTCGCAGGCCATTGTCGACCGCGTCGTTGCCGACCTTGCCCGGATTGACTCGCCCCGCCCTCAGGTCCGCATCGACGCGGTGGTGGCCGACGTGCAGACCGACCGGGCCCGCGAGTTCCTCAGCACCTGGCATGTTTCGAGCGGGGTGCCCAATCCCGAGAACACCCGCACCCTGTCCTTTCAGGACCTTACCTTGGGCTACACGAGCCTGCACATGCGGGAGGTGCTGCTCGCCATCAGCGCGCTGGTGACCAAGGGGATCGCTAGCGTCCGCGCTCAGCCGAGCGTTACTACGGTCGACGGCGAGCAGGCTCAGATCTTCGTGGGCCGCGAGGAGTACTTCTCCATCCTGTCCGGCGGCAACGCAGTCTACCCGTATTTCCAACTGCAATCCATCAAGTCAGGGATCACACTCGCTGTCCAGCCGCGGGTGATCGGCGACGATCTCATCACCCTCCAGTTCTCGCCCGAGGTCAGCGACGTCATCGCCAGAGGAGGGCAGGGCCTCCCCGTGGTGAACCGGCGCAGCGTCATCACCACGGTCCGTGTGAAGGACGGTGAGACCGTGGTGGTGGGAGGCCTCGCCTCCGAGATCTTGCGCAAGCGGCGGTCTGGCGTGCCTGTGCTGGGCGACCTACCCCTCATCGGCGGCCTCTTCTCCAGCACGACGAGCAGCAACGACAAGAGCGAGGTGGTCGTGATGCTGACGCCCCACATCATCCGTGGGGGGGGTCTCACGGCCGTCTCGGACGAAGAGACGCCGGCGACGTCGCCTCAGGCAAGTACCCAGGCCCCGGCGCCGGTCAACTCCCAGGCCCAGGTCGCGCCGCCCCTGGCTTCGTCGGCTAGTCCTGCATCCACTACCCCACAAGCGGGCACGGCGCAAGCCGTAAAGCCCGGACCGCAGACCGAACTGGCGGCCAAGCCGGTGGCTGACGCGCCTGCCTCTGCGCCTCAACTCACTCCCGAGCCAACCACCGCCGCGGCCCCGGCGCCGCCCGCTGCGTCTTCGCCCACTGCCTCCGAGGCAGCCGCGGCGCAAGCCCCGAAGCCTGAAGCCCGGACTGAGCAGGCGGCCAAGCCGGTGGCTGACGCGCCTGCCGCTCCGTCTCAACCAGCTCCCAAGCCGGACGCCGCGCAGGCCTCCGCGCCGGCATCGGCCGTAGCGCCCCTTCCCCCTGCGGCCGAGCCCCCAGCACAGCCCGTAAGCATCCCGGCGACGCCTCCTCCGGCAGGCGTCGCGCAGGCTCCCGGTACCGCTGGTGCAGCGGCCCCCGCGGCGCCGGCGATTGCGCCTGTGGCCGAGGCGTCGCCTCCCGTGGGGGTAGCCAAGCAGAGCGGCGCTGAGCCGCGGACTGCCGCGCAGGCCGCCGGTCGCGCCCAGCCGCCCCAGCCGCCAGCCAAGGTCAGCGGCGGCAATGCCTTGGGCGCAGCGGCCGTCCAGACGAAGGCCCCGGCGGCAGCCGCGGCGGCGGCTCAGGCCGCGGCGCAGTCGCCTGCCCCAGAAGGCGCCCTCTTATCGCCGCTCTCGGGAGCGGTGGTGACTCGCGGCGAACCCCTGCGGGTCGCCGTCTCCGTGCCGGACGGCGCGAAGGTGGACCAGTTCTCCGTTTACCTTGACGGCCGGCTTCGCGCTTTCTTCGGCAAGGTCCAGCCACCTTGCCAGGTGGACATGGCGACGCTCACGCTGCCAGTGGGCAGCCATCGTCTGGCGGCGGCAGCCAAGCTGAGCGATGGCAGGGAGCTCCAGTCTCAGTCGGTGACGATCATCCTGTCTGAGGCAAAGCCCAAAGAGACGTCGTGACGCAGGCCGGCCCGGGCCCGTGCCGCCGGCGCCTGGCGGGCGCCTGAGCGGCTGTGACGTTTGGCGCACAAAAGGAACCCGGGCAGGCAGGAGGTGACCTGGCCTGGGGGGAAAAGCAGAGCGGGCACGTAGACGACCGCCCGACAGGCAATCAGGCTACACCGTCCCAGACTGGACTGGCAGCTTGCGGGTGGCGGCGCCACCCGCAAGCTGCCGGCCCCCGCTGCAGTTATCCTGCACCACTGGCACTCCCAGGCTTTGCACCACGAGGCGGTTGTACACCGGTCAGAGAATCGGCCGGCGAGGACCAGCGCCGGCGCGGAAAGGAGGGACGGGAGGGCAGAGACATTAGTGCCTTGCCCCAACCGCGAGTTGCGCTCGACCGGAGGGGAACTTGGATTCGATTGCCTGGCAATACACGCATCGTATAGGAGGCGATGGTTAATGACTAGGTCTCGATTGGTCTTTCTTCTGCTCATCGCCGTGGCGGCGGGGTGCGTTCTGGCTGCGACCCCGGCCCAGGCCAAGCTGACCGGCGCGGTCTGGACCACCTTGCCCGACGGCACAGCCGTTGATCACAACGTGTACGCAGCCAAGGAGGACGTGTACCTCAACGCAGGGCCTACGACCCAGTCATCTGGGGCCTGGGTGCCCGACGGCGACTACTACTTCATGGTCACCGATCCCCCGGGCAAGAAGCTCCTGAGTCAAGATGCCGTGGGCCTGAGGATGGTAAAGATCAGAAACGGGATGGTTGTGCAGCCGGGCATTCCGGGTGACACGCCTATCCCACCCTACACCAACCACAAGTGGGCGAACGACGCCGCCCGCCCGGGGAACATTACCATCCAGCTCATGCCTTACGCCGACAGCAAGAACGGCGAGTACAAGATGTGGGTCACCCGGGTCGAGGACTACCAGCCGGGAAACCCCGCCAGCAAGTTCGGGTTTCTCCCGAGCGACAGCAAGACCGATAACTTCCGCGTCCGGCGTGCCCGCCTCCTGATCTTCGGGTACAAGTTCGCCGATCTCGACGGCGACGGTACATGGGATCAGGGAGAGCCACCCCTGCCCAACTGGGAGATCCAGCTCTACATGAAGGTCAAGAACGCCTGGGTCTACCAGGACAGCAGCTTCACCGCCGGGGACGGCTCCTACGGCTTCCAGATCACCCAGGCCGGCCAGTATAGGATAATCGAGGTCCTACAGGCCACCTGGACGCAGACCAAGCCCCTGAACCCCAACATCTACGAGCTCACCATCACCAAGGCTATGCTCACGGCCGGCACGCCCCTGGGTCCCTACAACTTCGGGAACACCCAAGGTCCTCGACCGCCCGGCGCCGTGCTCTCCGGGCTGAAGTACGCGGACCTTGATCGGGATGGATTCCCGGATCTCAACGAGCCGGGCATCGCAGACTGGGCGATCACGATCGTTGCTGGCCAGTTCGACGGCAATGGCGACTTCGTGTGTGACCTGACCGTCAAGGACCTGAGCCCGCAACAGCTTCCAGACCCCTGGACTGTCTACACCGACGCGACCGGTGCCTGGGAGAAGGATGACCTCCCTCAGGGTTACGTCTACAAGGTCTGCGAGGAGCAGAAGGCCGGCTGGACCCAGACCGGGCCTGCCGACCAGACGCTGGACCTGCTACCGGTCTTTGCGAAGGACCTCTGCTGGTACGCCACCGTCCCGGTAGGGGTCAATGACGATCCCAACTGGCATAAGCTCGACTTCGGCAACTACGGCTGCGGCCGCATCATCGTCTACAAGTTCGAGGATCACAACGGCGACGGCATCGAAAACGGGTTGGACGGGCCGTACTCCGGTTGGACCATGTTCCTGTACGACGCCAACCCACCCAACAGCCTCCAGTTCCCGAAGCTCCTGGCGTGGGGTCCGACAATGAAGGATGACCCGCTGA
>Ga0315281_10010985_pt1 | contig 12424 bp, 7 predicted proteins | sample YL17G07_0_MG_FD_204540 | JGI IMG/M metagenome (GOLD analysis project Ga0315281, IMG submission 204540) | Sediment microbial communities from Yellowstone Lake, YNP, Wyoming, USA - YL17G07_0 | ecosystem: Environmental > Aquatic > Freshwater > Lake > Sediment | place: USA: Wyoming | collected... | reverse complement strand
GACCTGCAGGCGCCCTTCGCGTGTGCGGGCGCGCATCGCGAAGATGTCGAGGATCAGCACCGTACGGTCGAGCACCTTCACTTTCAGCGCGTCTTCGAGGTTGCCCTGCTGCGAGGGCGACAGCTCGTCATCGAAGATGATCATCGTATAGCCGGTCTCGCCGCGCAGCGCCTTGACCTCGTCGAGCTTGCCCTTGCCGACGTAGGTGGCGGGATTGGGCGCGTCGAGCCGCTGCAGCGCCGAACCGACGACGCCGGCGCCGGCCGTGCGGGCGAGCAATGCCAGCTCGTCGATCGAGCTCTCCGCGCGCCACGCGTCGCGCCCGGCGTTCCGCTGGACGCCGACCAGATACGCGCGCTCGGGCTCTTCTGCTGTGGAATGTGTGCGTGCCGCCGGAATGTGCGTGCCTTTCGGGACGGGCGCCCGGGTGGGCCGCCTGCGTCCAGAGTATCAGAATCACTCCGCTGCGGAGCGGTCGCCGCGTTGCCGCACGTCTCGGCAGACGCGAACCGGGGCGGGCGGGAACGTGCGGGACGGTGATCCTCCAGAACAAACCTCGCCTCAACCCGGCCGCGGGCTAGACACGGGACCGTGATCGGCGTAGTCTATGCAACAACTCTGGCATCGGATGGCGCCAGGCGGTGGCGGCGCCGACGGAGTTGTTCTGCAACTGAGGGCGAGCAAGGAGTAGCGATGAAGTTCCTCAAGACGTGGGGCGGGTTATTGGCGCTCGCCGCCATCTTCGCGGTGTCGGTCAGTCAATCGGGCTTGCTCACACCGAAACACGCACGGGCAGCCTTCCCGACGACCACGCCGTACGTCGTGCTCGATTGCGGCAACGGGCCCGGCGTCGACTGCACGTTCACCGGGCTGCCGGCGTCCGGCGCGCTTGACGTCAGGGTCAAGCTGGTGAACCCGGCCGGCCAGCCGGCGCGAGACGTCGGCGCCATGAACTTCGACGTCTACAACTCCAACAGCACGCTGCTGAGCCCCGGGCTGGCGATCCCGAACATCGACGTCACGGGGTTGCCATCCCTGACATGGAACTGCTCCACGGCGCCGGCGCTCCTCGATACGCTCGCATTCCCGGCGCCGGCGACGGACTCGTTCCTCTCGTGCTTCGACTCAACAGCTACGCCGGACCTGCTGGCGACTGGGGCCACCCTCTCGATCGGCATCATGCACTTCACGAAGGTCGCGGCGCTGGCCGGGAGCACGAGCCTCCTGCCGTTCTCGGTCGCGGCCTCGGATGAGTCGGGCGTACCTATCGTCACCTGCGACGCGAACAACGCACCGCCCAGTCCGCCGGACATCGGCACCGCTCCCTGTTTCGGGCTGAAGGTGATCTTCCAGGCGCCACCGACGAACACGCCGACCAACACGCCAACGAATACACCGCTGCCAACCAACACGCCGCTGCCGACCGCCACGCGCACGGCAACGCCGATTCCGACCAACACGCAGGTAGGAGCGCTCCCCACCAGCACGCCCACCAGCACGCCGACGCGCACGCGCACGCCCACCCCGACGCTGGTACCTGGCGGCACCGCGACATCGACGCCGACCCGGCCGCCGGCATCGCCGACCGCGATCGGGACGGTCATACGCTGCCTGGGAGATGACGACTGCGACGACGAGGCCGACGCCGTCGACAACTGTCCTACGGTCCCCAACACAGACCAGGCGAATCACGACGGCAACCTGATCGACCTCCATTCGTTCGGCAAGTCGTTCGATGACACCACGATGGCCAACTCGGACAACATGGGCGACGCCTGCGACGCCGACGAGGACAACGACGGCATCGGAAATTCGGACGAAGGATCGGACGGCCCGGGTGGCTCCAACCACGGGAAGTGCCCGAGCGCGACGGCGAACACCAACCCCATGAAGCTCGACTCCGACGGCGACGGCTTCACCGACCATGCCGAGTGCGTCCTGGGCACGGACCCCGCCAACGCCGCCTCGCACCCGCCCGCGTCCCTCACGACCGGCGACGCGGACCACGACGGGCTGCCGGATGCCGTAGAGATGGCAATCGGCAGCAACCCGATGAAGCCGGACACCGACGGCGACAAGCTCATCGACGGCGTCGAGTTCCTGCGCTACGGCACCGATCCGCGCAACCCGAACACCGACGGCGACGCGTGCAGCGACGGCAAGGAAGCCGCATCGCTGAACAACGACACGAAGGTCAACTCGACCGACCTGCTGATCGTCGCCAAGGCGCAGGGGCCGAAGGGCGGTCCGAAGTACGTGCTGGACTTCGACGTGAGCCGCGACGGGTCCATCAACTCGACCGACCTGCTGACGGTCGCGAGGCTGCAGGGGAGCTGCTGATCCGGGACGGTCGCGCGGTCAACCCGGACCGCGCGGAGGAAGAGGACATATCGAGGGCGGGCGCCGGGTGTGATGACCACACCCGGCGCCCGCCTTCGCGTTAACGCTCGTGGTATCGGCTGCTCCGCCTACGCCAGCGCGGGCAGCGCGGCGATGCGGCGGAGCCCCTCGTCCACGCGGTCATCGGGCAGCGTCAGGGAGAGGCGGACGTAGCCCTCGCCGTGCGGGCCGTAGCCGTTGCCCGGCGTCACGATCACCGCAGCCTCATCGAGCAGGCGCTCCGCGAACTGCGCCGACGTCATCCCGGCGGGCACCTTCGCCCAGACGTAGAGGCTGGCCTTCGGCGGCGTCACCTGCAGGCCGAGCTTGCGCAGCGCGCCGACGACCTTGTCGCGGCGGCGCTGGTAGATGGCGTTGTGCTCCTCGATCGTGTCCTGCGGCCCCTCCAGCGCGGCGATCGCCATGCGCTGGATCGCCTGCGACGCGCCGGAGTCCAGGTTCGACTTCACCCGCATCAGCGCGTCGATGATCCGCGGGTTGCCGACGGCCATGCCGATGCGCCAGCCCGTCATGTTGTAGCTCTTCGACAGCGAGTGGAACTCGATGCCGACGTCCATCGCGCCCTTCGCCTGCAGGAAGCTCGGCGGCACGTACTCGTCGTACGTCACCTCGCTGTACGGCCCGTCGTGGCAGATGGCAATGTCGTGCCGCTTCGCGAAGTGGACCGCGCGCTCGAAGAAGCCGATGTCCGCGACCGCCCCCGTCGGGTTGTTCGGATAGTTGAGCCAGAGCAGCTTCGCCCGGCTGGCGACATCGAGCGGCACGGCGTCGAGGTCCGGCAGAAAGCCGTTGGCCTCGGTCAGGGGCAGGCTGTACGTCTCGCCGCCGGCGAACACCGTGCCGATCTCGTACACCGGGTACGCCGGGTCGGGTACCAGCGCGAGGTCGCCCGGGTCAATGAAGCAGAGCGCAATGTGGCCGATGCCCTCCTTCGAGCCGATCAGCGACATCACTTCCTTGTCGGGGTCCAGCGTCACGCCGAAGCGGCGCCCGTACCAGCCCGCAACGGCGCGGCGGAAGTCCGGCAGCCCCTCGGTCTCGGGGTAGCGGTGGTTGGCGGGCTCGCGCGCCGCGTCGCAGAGCGCATCGATGATGTGGGGCGGCGTCGGCAGATCCGGGTCGCCGATGCCGAACGAGACCACGTCGATGCCCTGCGCCTTCTTCGCCGCCACCTTCTTGCTAATCTGCGCGAACAGGTACGGCGGCAGCTTCTCGATGCGGTCGGCGAATCTCATGCGGTGAGTGTAGAGAAGCTGACGTGTTGCCGGAAGCGGACTTGCGGAGAAACCACAGATTTCACAGATGCCGCAGATTGTGGGACGGACGGACGAAGACGATGATTCGTCTACAGCCGCCAGGCGCGCAGCCCGTCGCGGGCCGGCGTGACGTAGATCTCGGCGGGAAGCCCCGTCTGCGCGCGGTACAAGGCGATGACGTCGCGCTCGAATGCGTCGATGCGATCCGCTCGGACGAGGTTCACCGTGCAGCCGCCGAAGCCGGCGCCGGTGAGGCGGGCGCCGGCGACGTACTCCTGTGCCGTCGCCAGTCCGACGAGCAGGTCCAGCTCGCGCGAGCTGACCTCGTAGTCGTTGCGCAGGCTCTGGTGCGACTCCTGCATCAGCTGGCCCGTCTCAGCGAAGTCGTCCCGCCGCAGCGCCTCCACAGCTGCCGCGACGCGGGCGATCTCGCTCACGACGTGGCGGGCGCGGCGCAGCGGCAGCGTCTCGCCGGACGCGATCGCGCGATCGAGATCGGACTGCGTGACGTCGCGCAGCGATGTCAGCCCGGGGCGATCCAGCCGCTGGCGCAGCTCGACGAGGGCCGCGTCGCATTCGGCGCGGCGGTCGTTATAGGCGCTGGCGATCAGCTCCCGTCGCACGGCGCTGTTGGCGATGACAACGCACAGTCCGGCGGCGTCGAGACGCAGCGGCACGGCTTCGTGCGCCAGCGTGCGGCAGTCGATCAGCAGCGCGTGGTCCCGCTGCGACAGCGCCGATGCGAACTGGTCCATGATGCCGCACTGCACGCCGACGAACTCGTTCTCGGCGCGCTGGCAGAGCCGGGCGAGCGCGACGTCATCGAGCGGCAGTGCGAACGCATCGCGGAGTGCGCCCGCGAGGGCCACCTCCATCGCGGCCGAAGACGAGAGCCCCGCGCCCTCGGGCACGTTGCCGGCGATCACGAGATCGATGCCGCCGGCGGCGGCATGCCCGGCGCGGAGCACCGCCGCCACGCCGCGCACGTAGTTCGCCCACGATCCGGGGGCGGCGTGCGTGATGTTCGCGAGATTGAAGCGCGAGTGCTCGCCGTAGTGGGCCGAATAGGCCCACACGGCATCGTCGTCGCGCCGCGCCCACGCGACCAGCACGCTTCGGTCGATCGCGAACGGCAGAACGAGGCCGTCGTTGTAGTCCACGTGCTCGCCGATCAGATTGACGCGTCCGGGTGCTTCGGCGATGCCCTCCGGCGCGCGCCCGAACTCGCGCACAAAAGCCGCCGCGAGCGTCTCGACGCGCTGCTCGTGCGGCATCGCTACGTCCGTGGCGCCGCCTCGCGCAACTCCTGCGCCTTCTCCTCTGGCGCGGTGTCGTTGATGAAGGTGCCGGCGCCCGTCTCGACACCGGCCAGGTACTTGAGCTTGTCCTTCGTCCGGTACGGCGGCATGAACTCGACGTGCAGGTGCTCGCCCGGGCGCGGCACGCCGTCGGCGGCGCGCTGGTGCATCGACATCGTGTACGGCATCGGGAAGCCCCAGAGCGCGTCGTACTTCGCTTGCACGATGCCGAGCAGCCGCGCGAACCGCTCGCGCTGCCCCTGGCTCAACACCGTCAGCGACGGGCGGTGGCCTACCGGCGCGACGTGCACCTCGTACGGCACGCGCGCCGCGAACGGCACGTACGCCACGAACCCGTCGACCGCCGCAACGATGCGGCGGCCGTGCGAGACCTCCTCCGCCACGATGTCGCACACCAGGCAGCGGCCGGTGCGCGCGTGGTGCTCGGCCGCGGCGGCGTTCTCCTGCTCGACCCGCGGCGGGATGAACGGGAAGCCGTACACCTGGCCATGCGGGTGGGTGAGCGTGACGCCGATCTCCTTGCCGCGATTCTCGAAGATGAAGACGTACTGCACCTCCGGCCGTGCCGACAATTCGGCGTAGCGGTCGGCCCAGACGTCGACCAGCCGCCGCATCTGCGCCTCGGGCAGCGACGCCAGCGTGGCGTCGTGCCGCGGCGAGTAGACGATCACCTCGCACACGCCGCGGGCGGGCGCGCGCCGCTCGATCGGCGACGCGTCGGGCGCGTCGGGCGCGTCGGGGCGGAAGCTGGGGAAGCGGTTCTCGAAGACGGCGATCTCGTAGTCGGCGGAGGGGATCTCGGTGGCGAAGGCGGCCTCGCCCGCCGTCGGGCAGAGCGGGCAGTGCTCGGCGGGCGGCAGGAAGGTGCGGTCCTGCCGCCCCGTCGAGACGATCACCTCTTCGCCCAGCAGCGCGTTCCATCGCAGCTCGATCTGGTCGTCGCCGCGCTCCTGCTCTTCGACGCGGAGTGCGGCCGGCGGCGGCGCATCGAACGAGTACCAGTAGAGGTAGCGGCCGTCGGCGCGGTCTAGGCGGGTCTTCTTCACGCGCGCAGTCTAGCGGCTGAAGCGCGATCGGCGGAGCTATTGGTGGTTTGCGATAACGACGATGCGGTTATGCGAAAACTCCGATGAAATTGACATGCATAGGTGATTGACAGCCTGCCGCTGCAGGATTATCGTGAATTGTGTCCCGAGCAGCTGAGCGCGTCCCGGTGGACGAGCCCGGATATACAAGTAGGCCGACGGTGTAAACCGCGAGCCGAACGGAAGTCCGGGGGAGAACGAAACCGGGCAGCACGCAAGGTTACTCGGGGCTTTTGGTCCGGGCACGCTTGCGTGTTCGAGGCCGTGCACCGGCACCGCGTTTACGCGCCGCCGGATGCTAAGAGGGGCCCGGCTCACGCCGGGGCCCCTCTCCTTTTTTCCGGTGTTGACGCGGCGCGCTAGTTGCCGAAGTCCCAGCTCTGGCCGCCGTGGTAGCGGGCGAGGATGTTCTTGGCGATGAGGATCTTGTGCACCTCGTCCGGGCCGTCGGCGATGCGCAGTGTGCGCGCGCCCTCGTACATCCCCGCCAGCGGCAGGTCGCCCGAGACGCCCGCGGCGCCCCACACCTGGATGGCGCGGTCGACGACGCGGCTGTAGGCGTTCGGCACGAAGATCTTGATCGCCGAGATGTCGGTGCGCGGGTCGCTGCCGCTCTCCATCTTCTCCGCGCAGTGGATCGTCATCAGCCGCGCGGCCTGGATGTCGATGTACGACTCGGCGATGAAGCCCTGCATGAACTGCTTGGTCTCCAGCTTGCCGCCGTGCACCTCGCGGCTCATCGTACGCTCGACCATCAGGTCGAAGGCGCGCCACATCTGGCCGATCGAGTTCATGCAGTGGAAGACCCGGCCCGCGCCCAGGCGGTCCTGCGCGGCCGCGTGGCCGGTGCCCGTCTGCCCCAGCTGGTTCGTGACCGGCACGCGCACGTCGTCATAGATGATCTCGCAGTGGTCGCTGTCGCGGCCCCAGACCGGCACGCCGCGGATGATGTTCACGCCGGGCGTTTCCTTCGGGACGATGATCTGCGTCATCTTGCCGTTGCGGTCGGCCGGGCCATCGGGGTCATCCGTGCGGCACATGACGATGAAGAAGTCGGCGCGCTTGCCGTTCGACGTGAACCACTTGTGGCCGTTGATCACCCAGTCGTCGCCGTCGCGGCGCGCCGTCGTCTTGAGCGAGCGCGGGTCGGAGCCCGGTTGGTCGGGCTCGGTCATCGAGAAGCCGGACTCCATCTTCCCCTCGATGAGCGGGATCAGCCACTTCTTCTTCTGCTCTTCGGTGCCGTACTTGACCAGGATCGTCTGGTTGCCCGAGTTCGGCGCGACGACACCGAACAGCGCCGCCGCACCCGCGGCGTACGCCAGCACTTCGTTCATGTAGGCGTGTTCGAGGAAGTTGAGCCCGGAGCCGCCGTACTCCACCGGCAGGTGCGGCGCCCAGATGCCTGCCTGCTTGACCTTGGCCTTGATGCCCTCGCGAAGGTCGCGCGCCCGCTGCGCGTCGGCGTCCGTGTGGCGGCCGTCGCCGCGCCACACCCAGATCTCGTTCTCGTGCGGCAGGATCTCCTTGTTGACGATCGTCGCGGTGAGATGCCTGATCTCGTTGATCCGCTCCGACACCGTAGGTATGGGCTGGACGTTCATGCGCATCGTGGTCTCTCCTTTGTCCGCCATGGCGGCGGCAGCGCTCCGATTCTAGGCGGGATTCGGCTAGTGGGCTAGTCCGGGCGGGTGATGTGCCCGCGGCCGGGAGAGCGGCTCGCCTACCAGCCGGCGAGGCGCCGCGCTGTTACAATCGCGCTCACATGGCGGACAATTCGGCCCCGGCACCCGCGATCACCCGCACGGACACCGGCGTCGCCGTCGAGGCAGCGGCGTACCGCTGGCGCTGGTCGCGCACGACCGATGAGGCCGTGCTGTCCGACCTCGACGGGCGCGCGATCCTCCGCTACCCCCTGCAGCCGGGCATCATCGTCACCGGGCGGGATGCGCAGCACGCAGGCACCTGCTCCGAAGTCGCGATCGACGGCCAGCGGCTGCGGGCGACGTACGAGGCGGTGCACGGGCGCGACCGGACCGAGATCGCGCTGCGGTTCGCCGCGGGCCACTTCCTCATCGAGCACGTCACCTACTCGCCCGCCGACGGCGTCGCCGCGGTCGTGCGCCTCGAATACTTCTGCGAGTGGCGCGACGGGGCGCCGCGGCCGGGCGGGCGCGCGTCGACGTGCGTGATCCCCGGCGGCAAGCAGGACCCCGAACAGGCGATCTTCCCCACGGCGGACGCCGAGGACGTCGTGTTCTCGATCGGCTGCTTCGGCATGGGCGCCGGCACGAATCACCAGCAGTGGGCGCTGCCGCACTACATGCTGGGCTGCTACGACGAAGACGCGGGCGGCGTCACGCCATCCGCGGCGGCCGTCATCGGCCTCGGCAGCGTGCCCGACGGCAACGTCGTCGCCCGCGTGGACCGCGGTTGCTTCTCGTACGAGATCAACCTGCGCGGCGACCTCTGGGGGCATCGCTCGGGCCCGGCGCCCATCCGGTTCGACGATCCGCTGGTGGTCGCCGTCGCCGACGACTGGTATGAGGCGGGCCTGTGCTACTTCGAGGCGCTGCGGGTCGAGGGGCTCGCGCCGGTGCGGCCGGCGGCCGACGTGCCGGCGTCGGCGTTCTGGCCGCAGTACGACACGTGGGGCGACCAGGGCGCACGCCGCTGCTTCCTCGAGCGCTTCGACGAGCCGCACCTGCGCCAGATCTACAGCGACTTCCGCCAGTCCGGGCTGCGCTCCCGCCTCTTCGTCATCGACGACAAGTGGGAGGACGTGTACGGCTCGATGTCGCACGACACCGCCCGCTTCCCCAACTTCATCGAGCTCCTCGACGAGATCCGCGCCGACGGCCACGAGATCGGCCTCTGGACCGCGTTCCCGCGCTGCGAGGACTTCCGCGCGCTGGGGCTGACCGAGGCATCGGTGCTGGCGTGCCCCGACGGCACGCCGTACGTCGAACACCAGCGGAAGCGGTCCTGGTACATCTTCGACCCGACGGACGCGGGCGCGGCGGCCTACCTGCGCCAGCGCGCGCGGCATCTCGTCGAGACGTACCGTCCGGCGCTCGTGAAGATCGATTTTGGCTACGAGATCCCGACGCCGGATGTGGCGGGCCCGCACGACCCGCGCTTCGGCGGCGAGCGGCTGTTCCAGCTCTTTCTGGAGATCATCGTCGGTGAGATCAAGCGCGTCGATCCCGGCGTGACGATCCTCTACTACTGCGTGACGCCGCTCTTCGGGCGCTACATCGACCAGTGCGGCATGGACGACCTCTGGATGTCGCGCGGCGCCTACGCCGACGGCTTCGCCCGGCGCGCGCTGCTGGCGTCGTGGTGCGGCGCCTTCGGCATGGTGCCGTACGGATCGAGCGGCTACGACTGGCGGTCGGCGGCTGAGATCTGGCTCGACTCGGCGATCATCGGCACGCCCGGCGTCATCGCACCGCTCGCCGGCGACGAGTACGGCGATCACCTGACGCCGGCGCTGGCGGCGCTGTACAACGGCGTCGCCCGCGTGACGCGGCGCGAGCCGTACTACCGCGTGCGCTTCCTCGACGCCGATCTGCACAGCCCCGACACCGGGCCGCGCGCCCGCTCATGGGCGCGCATCGAGCACGACGCCACGGTGGTGCTGGCTCTGCGCCCCGACGCGCACGGCCGCGCCATCGCGCCCGGCATCGCCGAGGCGGACCTCGCCTGCGTCGTCGCATCGATGGGCACCGAAGATATCCGCGCCTGCGACCGCCTCGGCATCGTGCCGTTCGGGCGAGGCAGTGTGCGCGTCGAGCGGACGCACGCGCGCGCCGCGACGGCGACGGCGCACCTGCTGTCAGGCGCAACGCTGCCGGTAGCGGTCGAGCGCGACGCGACCCGCATCGTCGTGCAGATCCCGGACGTCGGCGACGACGACCCGATCGAGATCGTGGAGATCGAGTTCGCGTGACCGCAGGCGGCGCATTGCCTGCGCGCGGCACTAGCTGTCGCGCCGGGCGCCGGCTTTGCACTGGCGCCGCTCTCTCGCTGCGCTAGCGACACCTGCCAGGATAGCCAACCATCCGCCTGAAAGGGCAGCCAAGAACCAGACTCCTTCCCGGCCCGGGTACTGCGCGCCACCGGTACCAGTGCTGGGCAAGCGAGTGTCCTCGCCCACACTGGCGCAGTCGACAGTCACACCGGTGATTGCCGCGACGGAAACGAGCGGGCCCCGATAGGCCCGGACCTCATAAACCATCGCCTCGCGAACCGGACAGAGCGGAAGCGCTGAATCTGGTATCTGAAACGCGGTGTCGTTTCGACCAACGGTGAATTCGCCTAGTGGTGCCGCCGCCCCGCCGGTGCGTGCCGTCACTCGAAACCCGTCCTCGTCGTTTGAGTTATCAGACCAGTGCAGCGCGCCGCCAAAGAACTGTAGCATCGTTGGGGCAGCGGGAGGTGGCGTCTGAGCAAGCGACGTAGCGACGCCAAACGTCGCCGAGACGAAGAGCGTGCAGACAAGCCCAACTAGGCATAGATGTCGCGTCATCGCTACTCCCCGGGGCCATGGGCGGCGCGCATCTCGCCGCCCATGGCCCGAACCTGCTGTAGGCTAATATCCGTACACGGTGACGACAGCCGTCGTAGCGTCCGCCGCCGCTGGTAAGTTCGTGCAGAGGCCAGTGCTCATGACCGTCTCACAGTTGGGGTATGCTGCGTGGTGGGCCAGACCAAGACCGTGGCCAAATTCGTGAGCCATTATCTTCTCTTGAACGGCGTCGCCGTTACTATAGGATATCGGACCGTAGACTAGCGTGGCTTTGGTGACCTCGTAGCGGTTGCGGGCGCTGTCGAAACTCGACGCCGACGCAATGAAGCAGGCCATGGTTGGAGGGGTGTTCGCGCCGCAGAAGAAATCCGTCTGGCTCTGCGTATCGACTCGTGAATACGTGAGTTGTGCGGAACTGTCGTTGTACGCGAGACCTGTAAACGCCATGTGCCTGGCACCCCGCGCGTCGAGTTGAGTGTTCAGACGCGGGAGCCATTGGTTGGTGAGTGCGTCGATAAGGATCAATGCGTCGTGCAGTGTCACCGCCCCGCCGCTTATGGTCCACGCTCGCCACGTCAGCACACCCGTGCGTCCCGGGTAGAGAGTCCAATGTGTAGCGTTGTAACCGTACGACGGGTCTGGCGCCGCGTGGCTGCTTGCTCGAACATCGGCAGCAGCGCACTGGGAATAGCCTCCCACCAGAGCGCCTCCGACCCCCGAGAAATGTACCGGGACGGATCCGACGCGACCGCTCGTTAGCCCTGCCGGCAGGTCCGAGACCAGCTCACCGAGACCGACCTTTCTCGCCTGGGCATCTTGCGCCACGCGGGCGACATGGCCATCCAAGACGACTACGCTGGCATCGAAAGTGCAAGTTCTTGCCGATTCCTCGACGTTACTCTCGGGGAAAATCATCACCGCCAGCCGGCCGTCGCTTTGGCGCTGCCCGATAAACCCTCCCTCGCTCGCTTCGATCTCGGATGGCGTGGGCGGCAATGGCCCGTTGGAGGACGCGGTACCGACGCGGCCGCTCCCTCCCAATGCGCTCGCTATCGCGATAGCGGTGACGGCGATGATGTATCTGATCACACTGTCCTCCCTTAACCTATGCTATTACTCTGTCACTGCGTGACTACACGACAGCTGTATGTAACATCTGGTGTTCGAGTTGTCCCCACCTCCGGCGGTAGTTACCCGCCTTTCTGTTGACAAGCGATGTCTTTGAGACGATACTCTCACGTATGTCCAACTTTCATCTTGACGAATTGACTCCTGCCAAGCTTCGGGTCGCGCAACTGGTTGCTAGAGGTTTTACGAATGACGAGATAGCTGGGGCGCTCAGTACGTCGGTCAATACGGTTCGTTATCACTTGAAGCAGATCTACGCCGCCGTCGACTGCTCGTCGCGCTCCATGCTCGTACGGGCGATGTTGCTTGAGGTATCCGCCCACTCGCCGTCGCGCGAATTGTCAGGAGGAGGGGCTTGACACACGGAGGCCAAGACCCGGCCGAACCGTCCTGAAGCGACGTCGGCGTGAGGGGGCTTCTGAGGTGTGCCAGCGGGCCTGTAAGCCGAATTCTGTACGCTTGCGCGCGGTGGCCATCTATCTGGGCCGTACGTTGCCGCACGGCTCAAGCGGCTTACCCGGGACTCTCGGACGGGCCGCCCTTAGCCCCTGCCGAAGCAGGGGCACGGTCCCCTATTGGGCCTTGCTCCGGGTGGGGTTTGCACGGCCGCCGTGTCTCCACGACGCCGGTGCGCTCTTACCGCACCATTTCACCCTTACTGGATGGGCCGGGCAGACGGCGCAGCGTGCGCGGGCTGCGCGACCT
>Ga0315281_10010984_pt1 | contig 12424 bp, 12 predicted proteins | sample YL17G07_0_MG_FD_204540 | JGI IMG/M metagenome (GOLD analysis project Ga0315281, IMG submission 204540) | Sediment microbial communities from Yellowstone Lake, YNP, Wyoming, USA - YL17G07_0 | ecosystem: Environmental > Aquatic > Freshwater > Lake > Sediment | place: USA: Wyoming | collected... | reverse complement strand
GATAGGGTAGGATGAAGAATAAGACAGCGCTGACCCCCACAAAGATCAGGGTCTTCACGGAGAAAGGTGCGAATATGAGTCCCAGCGCGAGGACGGTCCCGAGGTCGGTGACAAAACAGGCCGCGAGGAAAGAGATAAAACCTATGGCCGATGCTTCCTTCAACTTCGCCTTGAATACAACCGGGTCCAACTCCGCGCCCGCCAGAAAGGTCAGGACAATGGCCCCTGTGCCCGAAAGGAATTTGATCCAGCCGGTGTCCGAGCCAAGAGTCGTGCCTATCAAGGCCCCTATTATCAATTGCGCCACCGTGCCGACGACTATCTCCGACAGGGCTGTAGCAATACGCAGCCAGATGGAAAGCAACGTGGCTATTAAGGCAAGTCCCAGCCAGAGCGCGGCCAATCCCCATACTTCATGCATGCGCTTCTCCCTATGGGGCAATAAAAAAACTCCTGCCCTCTTATTAATTTGAGAGTAGGAGTTATCAGCCCCGGAACCCGAGGCGGTTATCGGCGAACTCCATCGCCCTTTGAATATAACGTATCAGAACTCGGCCGATCAGTCAATTTAAAAATACTGAATAATATACTTCGCCGCGAGAAACACGATAACGATACCGAGCATGAGCTGGATGACTTTCTGGGGGACGAATTTCTGGAACCTCGCGCCGAAATACATACCGACAAACCCGCCGACGCCGAAGAGGATGCCCAGGGGCCAATCGGGCCTTGCCGAAGCGCCTCCGGCCGCCGGGATAACGCTGAAAAAAAAGGCGCCCGCGACCGAGGTGATGAACGTCCCCATTAAGGCCGCCCCGGCAATGGTATAAACCGGAAGACGGAAGACGGCTACGCAGAAGGGAGCAATAATGGAGCCGCCGCCGATTCCGTACGCTCCGCTTATGATCCCCACTACAGAGGCCAGGGCAAAAATACCGAGGGTGCTGAAAGAAAACCTTTCACCCCAGAACTCGTATTCCACCCTCTTTAGCGATACGGATATGGTTTTCACCACTGCCGCCGCGGGAAGTCCGGACGCCACGCTCGATTGCATACGCTTTTTAATCTCTTCGGCCCTTGCCTTGAATTTCTCCTCAAGCGACTCGGCCCCCCCGGATTTCGGTCCCGATTTTCCAAAGAGGTCCTTGACCAGCCGGATACCAATATATAACAGCACACATCCCACAAATAACTTAAAGGATTTTGGGTCGGGGAGAAAGAACACCCTCAGGTAGCATCCCAGGAAGACGCCCGGAAGGGTGCCGGCAACAACCACCAAGGTGAGGGGCCAGGCCATACGGCCCTCTTTTATGTAGCGGTAAACGCCGCTTGGAATCGCAACGATATTGAAGACATGGTTTGTTCCGCTCACCGACGGCGCGGTGTAGTTCAGGACGCTCATCTGAAACGGCAAGAGGAGAAAAGCACCGGAAATGCCGCCCATGGAGGTAAAGAAGGAGATGGTCATGGCGACCAGGGGAGGCATAAGTATGTTTGTCCTGACGCCTGATACTGGAAACAGTATTTCAAGGAAGTCCATAATGCTGCAATTATATCATTTTAAAGGAACGGCCTGCCCATGCAGGCCGTTCCTTAGGCACGGTTACGGCTTCGGCAAACGCAGAGTCATGTCCGGCCTTAAAGTCAGGTGGTGACCTTGCCTGGCCCGAAAACTAAACAGATGTTTACGGAGTCCTGCAATTCAAGCCCCCCCTTTTTTTGACTTTAATGACTATGAGCTGACTTGTATACTCCCGGCACTTCAAAAAGATTTGTATAGGTGTTGATTATCTGCGCTGCTTTGTCTCCTGTGGGTATGCCCTTTACAACCTCTCTGGTCTGCATGTCGATCACATAAACCGCCCCATCAGAAGCATTGGTTGCATATCCCTTTTTGCCGTCGGCGCTGAAGACTACGTGGCCGATATGGTTGCCGTTACCGATAGGAATATCCTTCAGTTTCAGTCCTGACCCGGCATCAACAATAGTTATTACATTAGAGCCGTAAGGCGTGAGTACGACATAGTTACCGTCGGGTGTGAGATAGGGATGTCCCACTCCATTTGCGGCTTTGATTGTTCTAACGACCTTCTGCTGCGCCACATCAATGACTGCTACAGTGCTGCCGCCGAATTTCGGGCCGGGGCCACGGTTGCAGTAAAAGAAATACTTGCCGTCAAGCGTAAATATCCCGTGATGACCCTCTATGGCTTCACCTTCGGAGGTCGGTATCTCGAGCTTCTTTATCTCTTTGAAAGTAGCCATGTCAACGATCGAGACGGACGGTTTGATCTTCGCCGCATCGTTGCCCTCGTATACTATCCAGACCTGCTTATTGTCAGGTGTCGGGATAAAATAATGAGCGGGGCTGTCCCCGTCTATAGTTGCCGCCACTTCAAGAGACGGAATTTTAAGAACGTATGATTTTTTGTCGGCATAGTTCTGGACAAAGGCGTATTGGCTGTCCCAGGTGAATGCCGAGTGCATCATCAAAGGCCCTTTCTGGTCCTTGTTGGCATGATCAACGGCGAATGTCTTAAGTTCCTTGTCTGTTTTTGCGTCAAGGAGTACCGCCTTCACCTCGCCGGTGTGATTGATAAGAACATATTTACCGTCGGGTGTAACGAGCGGATGCTTGACGTTCTTCCCGGTTTTGATATGCTTCAGGGTTTTGTGCGTGACTGCGTCAATAACAGTAACCGAGTCTCCGCCATTCTCACCAACGTATATCTTTTTCAGATCAGGGGTAAGACAGGCAAGCCATCCGTTCGGTCCGGTCTCGCAGTGGCCGATGACCATGTCCTTATTGGGGTCAATGAAAGAAAGTGTCTTCGATGCCGCGTTTGGGACGAATATCCATTGCGCCACTGCCGCGTAAACAGCAGTGCTCAGACCAATAACAACTAAAGCAACCACGCAATACTTAATAAGTCTCCTCATACATTGCCTCCCATTAGTAATTTTCAGGTGATCACCTGATTGCAAATTTTTTGTTCGATAAACCCCTGCCTGCGTTTAAAGCATTAATTATGCCAATAAACAACGAACAATATATTGAAAGATTGGACATGAAAACAGCAGTTGGAAAGGTTGCGCACTATCAAAGATGTGGATTGGAGCAACTGAATTAATACTTGTCAGGGCAAAATACTAAGGCAAAATGCGCGACATGGCGCATTTTACTCTATGGATATGCCTATTGAATTTAGCTTCCTTCGGAGCGTGCTGTAATCAATCCCAAGAATCCTCGCAGCCTTGCTTTTGTTCCCGTTTACAGACTTCAAAACATTCTCAATATGAAGACGTTCAAGGTCGAAAAGAGTCAGGGTTACGGGGGGCGCTGTTGCTCCATCAGTGGACAGTACATTAACGGTTTTAATCTCCTCGGGTAGATCGGCTATGTCTATAGAGACTTTATCGGTTAGCGTGACCGCCCTCTCTATTACATTTTCGAGTTCCCGCACGTTGCCTTCCCACTTGTATCCTTTGAGCAACTCTTCCGCAGCCGGGTCTATGCCGGCGACCGGCTTGTCCATCCTGAGGGAGAATTTCCTTAGGAAGTGCCGAATGAGCAACGGGATATCCTCCCTTCTTTCCCGCAGCGGAGGGATATCGATAGGCAGGACGTTCAGGCGGTAATAAAGGTCTTTCCTGAAGGAGCCTTTGTCCACGGCTTCTTTGAGATACTCATTAGTTGCGGCGATGACCCGCGCATCAACACTTATCGTTTCCTTGCCGCCAAGCCTCATAAAAGTCCGCTCCTGCAAGAACCTGAGGAGTTTCACCTGCATCATCTGACTTATGCTGCTGACCTCATCCAGGAATATCGTGCCTTCATCAGCCGTTTCAAACAGACCTGTTTTTCTGTTGACCGCCCCGGTGAATGCGCCTTTTTCGTAGCCGAACAGTTCCGATTCAAGGAGATCGTCGGGCAATGCGCCGCAATTGATAGCTATAAAGAGCTTTCCGGCCCTCTTGCTTCCATAATGGATTGCCCGCGCGACAAGTTCCTTCCCCACGCCGCTCTCCCCTGTAAGAAGCACCGTGCCGTCCGTGTTTTTTACTTTCTCTATCATGCCGAATACCTGGCTCATGGCATGACTGGAGCCGATTATCTCACCCGACCCCGGCAGGCGCTCAAGCTGTCTTTTCAGACCTATATTTTCGAGCTTCAGGCTTCTTGTTTCAGCGGCCCTTTTAACCACAATAGCGATATGTTCAGGGTCGAAGGGTTTGGGAATGAAATCATAGGCCCCTGACTTGATGGCCTTTACCGCCGTCTCGATGGAGGAATATGCCGTAATCACAATTACAGGTATGTTTATGTCAACGGCATGGGCCTCTTCAATTATCCTGAACCCGTCCGCGTCAGGCAACATAAGGTCTGTTATTACAATATCGACAGGATCGCCGGTCTTAAGTCTTACTATTGCATCAGAGGCATTGCCGAAGGTCTCGACAACACAATTCTCCGGCTCAAGAGACCTCCTGATTATCTTCAGCATGGTATCTTCGTCGTCTATAGCCAAAACCCGGAGCGGCCTATCCATTTCCTTTTCCCTGAGGAGGCCTGATACCGAAGATGCTGCCATGTCCATTGATGCTTTCTGCAAGTATTTCTCCGCCGTGCTTCTGAATTATGCCGTAACTTATTGCAAGTCCCAGGCCAGTGCCTTCGCCGAATGGTTCCATCTCCCGCAGAGTCGCATAGAGCTGTTATGAAAAATGTTTTCTGAGAACATCAATAAACCGCTGCTCCAGAGCGTTGAGCATCGAGGTGGCTGACGCAATATCTTCCATGTATCCCTTGTCCTTGAGGAACAGGTAGAACAGCTTGATCGCGGGCGGCCATTCAACATACTCCTGCGGCTCGCAATAGACCTTTCGGATCAGGAAGTCCTCGAAGTACTCCGTCAGGTAGCCGGGCGTAATGGTTTTAAGTGTGATGATGTGATCGTGCATGTAGCCGTATACGAAATCGAAGTAATTATAGATACACCCGGCCAGTCCATGGAACTCTTCCGGAAAACCCCTGTCAGCAAGCCATTGTTTGAAACGCTTTTCAGCAAGGTCCTTCGTATCCATCACCAGCTTTTCATACTCATCATAATCCGCCTCATCCTCCATGAACAGATCAAGCTTTCTGAGCTTTTCTACAAGAACCAGATCCTCCTTGCCGGGCGGAACGCTGTTGCAGGAATACCTGAGCCGATCATAGTTAAAAGGCATGATCTCGGCAAGGGTCTCCTTCCGTATGATCATGAACATCGACATTTTATCCTCCGGCTGCACCTCTTCGGGGAATAGCCATTTCCGGCGCTCGACCATGCTGATGCGAAGCGCCTCAGCCTCGTCTTCTTTAAGCCCGAAAGTCTTTGAGATGACCTTTACGACTTCCGCTGTTTCCGGACCGTCCGCCTCTGCCTTCTCCACTGACAGCGCGTGGTTCCAGAGCAGCATGGCCGGCTGCATAAGCTTGTTCAGGTCATCCATGCCCTGCGTTTCGCGGCCCAGATATTTCTCCAGCGGTTTTCCGAATTCCATAATCGCCTGGGCCATGCCGATTGCGCGGAACCCCTCGGGAGCCCCCATTTCCGTGATGCCGGGGCGGTAGCGCACCTGCGCTTCAGGCTGTCTGCGCAGGGCAGCGGCCTTTGCCTTTCGTTTCTGCTGTTTCCTCTGCGCCGCCTTCATGTGCCGCTTGTTCATGTCCTTTTTACTCGCCATGCCTGCCTCCAAAAGGTAGTGATTATCAATTAAAGATTTCTTTCAGGTGGTAGTTGATCGTATTGACCTCAACGCCGAAAAGTTCGGCCATTTTCTTTTGGCTTGGACAGAAGGTCTCGTCCTGAAAAAAGACCTCTATATGCACCGCCCCGTCAGGTGTGGTGTAGAAAATCATGTCGCCTTCTTTTGGGGTGAGGTCTTTGCTCATGCGCTTATCTCTACCTTGTTGGTTCCGAGTATCAGCGCCTCGATTTCGGCCTTAATCTCGACTGACTTTCTCTCAGCCGCTTCACGCGCTTCAGCTATTTCCATTTTTGTCTTCTCAATTTTATTCAATATCTGATTCTGTATCTCAAGTGAAGGCAGGGGAATTGAAAATCCCAATAACGCTTCTGAAGAAATGCGTGGCATCCTCGCACCTATTGACTGCCTGGCCTGTATTTCAGCAGATAAAGAACGAAGATACTGGGCAAGAAACTTACCAAGAATATTTTCGCGAGGTTTAATAGGCAAGAATTCACTTGAAGCAACGCCGTTTGACACCCCGAATTCATTTGGATACACTGTCTTACGAAGGTACGGCCTTAATTTACCATAAAGTATATGTTCTTTATCAAAAACAACACAGGAACTCTCTATCGTTTCACCTAACATCGGGGTGAAATCCACCAAGCGGCCAGTTAAGGCTTCAACGTTTGCTAAGCCGATATAATTAATATTTTCTTTTGGATTAGAGTTAGGATTTGTTCTTCTGACAGTATCCTTTAGTGGCTTTATAACATCAGAGATTTTTACATTCTCATATTTCGTAGAATGAAAATCTCTGCCAAGGTGCTGAGCAAACGTTACATCCCAGCGAGACAATTGGTTCCACCAAACTGAAAAAGCTTTTTTATTCAAAATATTTGAATTTATTTTCAAGTCAAGATCAAACAAAAAATCTTTATTAATTTGCTCATTAAGAAATTGTACTCTTTCTTTCGCCGCCTTAATCTCTTTTTGCGCCGCTTGCCACCTTTCAACAATCGCCTGCTGAATCGGCAGAGGCGGCAGGGGGACTTCAATACTTTCAATTTGAGAAGGCTGCACACGTTTCCTCGTCAATCTGTTCAAGAGCGTAACCGTATTCATTAACAAGAACACAAAGGTATTCCTGCCTGACACGCTCCTCAGGAGTTTCCATCAGCCATTTCTTGCGGATATGGCTGAATATCTCGCCGTTCTTCCTTTCGACTGATAAAGCTTTTTTTGATCCTGGCATTAAGTTTTCCCCTCTTCCATTTTCATAACAAGCGCGACCGCCCTATAATGTGTTTGGAATACAGCATAACTGACGGTGCTTTCAAAACCATGAAAGCTCCATCCATCAAGTAATGCCGGATGTTCCGGTCTGAGCTGCTGTTATCGCCGACAAACAGGGCGATGCCTCACAGCAGCTCATAAAATGGAATGAACCGCACTCGTGTTTTTTCCAGCTTCTCGTCTTCATGCGCCCCAAGCGATACGACCCACGCTTCCTTCGGCTGATACTTTGCGATGAATCCACGGAGCGAGCGGCCGATCTCCCGGCCTTTCATCTCCCTGCATTTCACCTCCACGGGGATTACGCCTTCATCGCTATTGATAATAAAATCCACCTCGGCCCTGTCTTTAGTCCTCCAGAAGTGGACCGTGCCGCCCTCTGTCCGCATCTTCTCAAAGAGAAGTTGATGGATAAGGTTTTGAAACAGGAACCCTGTCTCATGAAGCGCTGTGTATCTGCCGAAACGGCGGAGCGCAAAGTTCCGGAGTCCAAGGTCGTTGAAATACATCACCGGCGATTTGCTGATCTCGCTTCTCACATTCCTGAACCAGGGCGTTATCCTTCTGACGATAAAGGTCTTTTCAGCGTAGTACAGATAGTTTTTCACGGTCTGCACGGAGATCCCCGCAGTGGACGAAAGCTCGTTGAGGTTGATCATTGCGCCGATCCGGTCGGCCAGCATGCGTATCAGATTTCCGAATGCGTCTATCCGCTCCACGCGCAGGAGAAAGGCAATGTCTTTTTCGATGTAGCTCCGGTAAATCTCATCGATGATCACCGACTTTTCCTTTGTGGTGTCCTCAAGAACCACCCGCGGATACCCGCCGAAGTTGAGATATTCCATCAGAAGACCCTGCGCTTCGGACTTGTTGACCCTGAAATAATCGGCGAGCCGATCCTGATATTTGTACGCGGTCCGGTAATTGATGAACTCAGCAAGCGATACTGTGGAAAGCTCGAACATCCTCTTTCTGCCTGCGAGGGATTCATGCACCTTTTCCTTTAACTCAACGCTGCCGGAGCCGGAGAGGATGAATTTGTATGGAGTCCGCATATCGTAGAGGCCTTTGAGAAAGATGCCGGCGTTCTCTTTTCTCTGTATCTCGTCGATGAAGACATATCCTTTCTTGCTGCCGAACTCCAGGCGCAGCCTGCTCAGGAGCGCCTCCTGGTTTGCGAAGTGGAGCCGGTCGCGTTCGTAATCAAGGCTCAGGAAAAGTGTCTGTTCACCTGTTTTTTGCAGATCATCCTGGAGATACAGCATCAATGTCGTCTTGCCGGCCTGACGGGGGCCGACAAGAAGGGTCATCTCTTTCTTGGGCAGGTGAGCCTGAAGTTCCTTCAACAGTTCTCTTTTTATAGGCATGCTTTATTTTATATACGAGAATTCATAAAGTCAATATTGCGAATGGTTGAGACAAGCGGCCTATCCATTTCCTTCTCCCAAGGGAAGCCTGATCCTGAAGGTGCTTCCATGTTCTTTTCCGCTCTCTGCAATGATTTCTCCTCCGTGGTTCTGTACTATGCCGTAACTTATTGCAAGTCCCAGGCCGGTGCCTTCGCCGACCGCTTTTGTCGTAAAGAACGGATCAAAGATCCTGATCCTGGTCTCATCGTCCATGCCGCTGCCGGTATCCGTTACGGCGACTTCAACCGTATTGTCATTAAGCCTTGCCGTCATAACCGACAGGATTCCCGCTTTCTCAATAGACTGTATCGCATTTATCAACACATTGGTCAACACCTGGTTTATCTGTAGGGTATCCATGTAAATATCCGGTAGTTCGTCATAAAGCTCTTTTTTAATTTCAATATTCTTTGGGCCGAAATTGCTCATGACGGCATTCAGGGCTTCAGCCGTCAGGTTGTTCAGGGAAGCCTTTTCCTTATTCGGGGGGGACTGGCGGGAATAGAAGAGGAGGTCTTTAACAATACGCGCGCACCTTCCCGCATCCTTTATGATTGATTCAAGGTCTTCACGCACGGCCTCCTCCTCCGTATTTTTGAGCCTGAGCTTGGCAATGCCGATGACGTTTCCTATAGGGTTGTTTATCTCATGGGCTATGCCCGCCGCAAATTTTCCCACGGCGGCAAGCTTTTCGGATTGCCGGAGTTTTTCTTCCATGCTTTGGAGCTTTTCAAGGTTATGGGCCATTATATTAAAGCTCTCCGAAAGTTCGCCTATCTCATCCTTCGATGCAATACCAATACGGTAGCCGAACTCTCCCTTGCCTATCCTTTCCGCGCCTTCCTTCAGTTTCACAACGGGCTTCATCACCTTGTTCAACACCAGGATCAGCACGAATACCGAAGCGGCAAAAATGCCTGCCAGCAGCATAAGAAGCGTAAGATGCGTCCTTGCTATTATCCGAGGCAGGAGGTCTTTTTGCAGGACCATTATCCTGCCTATGACAGTGCCCGCCGGATCGTTGAGAGGGAATGTTATAACAATGTTGCCTGAATCCGGCATCCCACGTCCTGTATCCTTATTGAGAGTGGAGGATATTGTGCGGCCCCTGTTGTCCATTATCACAAGGTCGGTATTGCTCAATTGCTTGATCTTTGCCAGCAGGCCGTCATCCAGCAGTATGCCCGACGTAATGGTGCCGATAAGCTGGTTCTCATTGTAATAAATGGGCGAGGCGGCTTTTATGACAGGTCCGTTCCCGGAAAGCACTATGCCCGAGGCGGCTTTTCCCCTGAGCGCGCTTTTGATAAGCTCATCTCCCGAGCGGTCGGTATCATACAGATCGGGCCTTTCAGCCACGGCAACGACGCGGCCCCGGTTGTCACCTATCTCTATGGAACTCACGTCAAAAGATTTGTACAAACGGTTTATGGCCCTCAAGGGATGTTCCCGTTCGCCGGCGAGTTCGACATGATAAAACAGGCTGTCCTTTATTTCCCTGTCATTGCTGAAAAGCTTGGTGTAATTCGTAACCTTGCTTTGGTAGTCCTCGAAGAGCTTTATTGCCAGGTTTCTTACGCTTTCAAGGTGGTCCTGCTGTTGTCTGAAAAGGGCGTCTTTAATGAGATGCGATATTGCGGGGAGGATTGTGACCGTGACGAGCAGGATGGTAAGGACAATGACGGAGATGACTTTGTATCTTATGGATATTCTGTTCCAGAGGTCTTTCATTTTACCCCTGCGAAATTTTTCCTGATGATCGCCTGACCTTCCTTTCCCAGCACATACTCAATGAAGGTCTTCGTCAACCCCGTCGGCTCACCTTTCGTAAGGATATACAAGTCGCCTGTCAGGGGATATAAGCCCTTCTCGGTATTTTCAGGTGTCGGAGCAATCTTGTCAACACTTATTATTTTCACCTTTGACTCCCTGGCGAATACCGCCGGTGCAATCCCTATCGCGCCGGGGAACTTTTCTGCATATTCAATAACCTCTTTGTCGGTTTTGACGACAATCGCTTTTTTCGCAACAGGGCCTTTTATCCCGAGCGCCCTTCGCACAGGTTCGTCCATATCCCTGCAATGGTCCCGATAGACCAGGGCAATAGGCTTGTCCTGTCCGCCAACCTGCTTCCAGTTGGTAATTCTGCCGTTATGAATGTCAGCCACCTGTTTCAGGGAAAGATTGTTCAGGGAATTTTGAGAGTTCACCATAACCGCTTTAATATCAACTGCTACCCTATGCTCTACCAGATTGAGTTTCTTGGCCTTCGCTTCAGGCAAAGGACAGCACAGGCCGCCCATCTCATGTTGTCCCTTTACCACAACCGCAATCCCGTCGGCACACCCGCCGCCTTTGACAAAGACATGTTTCCCGTATTTTTTCTCGAAAGCTTTTGCCAGGTCTTCAAGGGCGCCGTGAGTTAAGATATGTGTTCCCTGATAGCCGATATCGGCGGCATGGGCTGGAGCAACCGACGCCGTCAGTAAAATAAAAATGGCAAGATAAGATATTATTGTCTTCAAGCTCATTGGTTTTATTATAATGATTGCATGGGGAAAACTGATAGATACCCTTTGGGGGCATGTAAAATCTGCCTTAGTTGTTACAATCATAATGGAACGGAGAGAAAATAATGCTACTCTGGTTTAGTTTTGTTGCATGCACGTCTTTGATTGTCTATTCAGGTATAAAGCTTTCAAAGTACGGTGATATTATTGCTGAAAAAACAGGCCTTGGCAGGACATGGATAGGTGTTGTCCTCATGGCGTCAGTGACCTCGCTTCCTGAGCTTGTGACAGGTGTCGGGTCCGTGACCTTTGCCGGTGTCCCCGATATAGCCGCAGGCGATGTGCTCGGCAGTTGCGTTTTTAACATGCTTATTATTGCCCTTCTTGATGCTGTTCATAAGCCAATGCCTATTTCCACAAAGGCGCATCACGGGCATGTGCTCTCCGCAAGCTTTGGGATAATCCTGCTTGGTGCAGTTGCCATGAGTTTATTTTTCGGGAACCGGATAGCTCCGTTCGGCTGGATCGGTTTTTATTCCATATTATTCATGACCATTTATTTCGTAGCCATGAGAATGGTCTACTTTTATGAGAAAAGACAGTTAGCCGAATTTGTAAAGGAAATGGCTGTTGAACTGAGATATGAAGAGATTTCCACTAAGAATGCTGCTATCAATTATGCTGTAAATGCATTGGTTGTTATCATTGCGGCGATTTTTCTCCCAGGGATAGGTGAAGGCCTTGCGGAAGCGACCAGTCTTGGACAGACCTTTGTGGGGAATATCTTTATTGCAATTTCCACATCTCTTCCCGAGGTCGTAGTTTCTTTCGCTGCCTTAAGGATTAATGCAGTCGATCTTGCTATCGGCAACCTGTTTGGAAGCAACATCTTCAACATATTCATTCTTGGTATTGATGATATTCTTTTTACCAAGGGGCCGCTTCTTTCTTTTGTGAACCAGAGCCATATGATTTCAGCTTTGTCGGCTATCGTAATGACGGCAGTTGCCATTGTCGGCCTGACCTATCGCGCAGAGAAGAAAAGAATGTTTATCGCATGGGATTCTGTGGTAATTCTCATGACTTATGCAGTCAATATATTGTTTCTGTATATGCTGAGGTAGCAAGTTTTCTGTGTTTATTGCACAGGTGGTCCAGACATATAACAGCTTCAGAACCAGTACAAACGATTATTGTCCGGCTTGTCGTAGCCTCAAGTCATCTCCTCATTGAGCGGCTCCCCGCTTTCATCGGTAAACGGTTTTACCACGGGAGATTTTCGGGAAACATCTCCCTCCGGTTCCTCCAGTTCCTGGCCTGCGTGCCTTGCCAATACGATTTCCTCCGCGTTCAGCCAATCGTCAAGGGCATGCCCGCAGACGCGGCCCTTTGCCTCAAATAACTCCTGTGCGACCATAGCAATCTCGTCGTGAAGGTTCATGGCGTCTCTCCTTTTAGAAAAAATATAGGTTAAAC
>Ga0315281_10010983_pt1 | contig 12424 bp, 13 predicted proteins | sample YL17G07_0_MG_FD_204540 | JGI IMG/M metagenome (GOLD analysis project Ga0315281, IMG submission 204540) | Sediment microbial communities from Yellowstone Lake, YNP, Wyoming, USA - YL17G07_0 | ecosystem: Environmental > Aquatic > Freshwater > Lake > Sediment | place: USA: Wyoming | collected... | reverse complement strand
TCGGCTCATCGATAGACAGGCTGCTGGGTCTGCCCGAGTTTCCGCCGTTTCCTCTCAACCTGATCCTCGGGTTCGCCGTCTTCATCCCAGGCCTCGCCGTCGGCGTCAAGGCTACCCGCCTACTCTACAGGGTCGGGCAGGGGCTGCCCTGGGGGGAGGCGAGGAGTGAGGCGAGGACTACGCGCCTCGTGACCACCGGACTGTACGCCTACACGAGGAACCCCATGGTCCTCGGCTACTCACTCCTCCCATGTGGCATGGGCCTCATGTTCAGGTCACCGGGGATGTACCTCTTCGTCCCCGCAGCCGTCGTCCTCGTCAACCTCGTTATCGTGAAGACGCGGGAGGAGCCCAGTCTCGAGAGGAGGTTCGGCGAGGAGTACCTGAGGTACAAGAAATCGACGCCTATGATCCTACCCATGCCCGGCGCTATCCTCAGGTGGATTGCTGGCCTACTCTCTAGGGGAGGAAAAGCGTCTTGAGGTCATCAGGAGCGCTTTGGCCGCTCGGCATATCTCTAGTCGGGCTGCTCCTACTCGTCCCCCTCACACTCAGCTACACGGGTGCCCGTGTACCATTTCAGCCCCAGCTGACCGGGGGCATCTTCATCCTAATCTGCTCCGTTGGCGCGATCATGGGAGTATACCCCTCAAAGGTCCTCGCCCTCTTAGGCGGCGGGCGGGTAAAGGCTGGCGGAATAGATGGTCATGCGTCGGCTGGGAGCAGGGGTCACCACCCTCTATGCGAGAGATTCGCGGCTCATACCCTCTCACTGGCTGGGAGAACCCTCTGCGCGGGGTGCACCGGCCTCGTGCTGGGGGCTCTGATATCGATCGCCGGGAGCCTCGCGTACTTCTTCATTGGTTTGAGTCCCGGCGACTCCTACATCGTCTTCTGGCTCGGCTTAGCCCTCGTCCTCCTCGGCCTCCTCCAGCACAGGATCGACCTCGACGATCCCCTCATCCACGCCTTCCTGAACGTCGTGTTTGTGTTCGGCGCATTCCTGCTGGAGGTCGGCGTCGACCGCATAAACGGTAGCATGTTGACGCAGTCATACCTCTTGGCCATCACAGTTTACTGGATCATAGCCAGAATCGCCCTCTCTGAGGCGGACCACGTGTCCATCTGTGGACGCTGCGGACAGGAGGGCTGTCCTTCCTCCTTCGCCGCCTAATATTCCACCTTGCTTTGGGTTATGGGGACAACGTTTCTATAAGGGTTGCAGCGATCTACAACCAGTGAATCGAGATGGTCTACTGCACTAAGTGTGGCGCTGAGAACGCCGATAACGCCGAGAACTGCAAGAGCTGCGGTGCCCCACTGCATCCTTCGCCGTACCGGGAGTACAGGTACAGGAGGCGCAGCGAGGATGACATCTGCTTCGGAGGCCGGGGTGGCGCGACTTGGGGGATAATCATAGGCCTCTTCATCCTGATCCTAGGAGTTTCCTCACTCCTAGGCGATACCTATGCGTGGCTCGCCTGGGACAAGCTATGGCCTATCTTCATAATCCTCGTGGCGCTGATGATCATCGCCAACTCCGCCATGAGGCGATGATGACACAGCCCATACGCCACCAATTTTTCTGAACTATGATACTCATTCCCGAGTTTATGGGCTGAAAGGAATGGGCCGAGTCTCAGGGGAGTGATCGCAAAGCCCTCTGGATGTCATCTGTTTTCGCGGCTAGGTCCGGGACGAAAGCCCTGTAGAAATCTGCTTGGCCCACCAGGTCATCCGCTATCTTGTTGGCTTCGCTGAACTTACCGTCGGCGATGAGGTTGCTCAGCCTGTCGAGGGCGACGATAGCATCCGCAGCCATCGGCCCCCAGGACCTGTAGCCATCGAGCAGGCTCTTCAATTCGTCTACGAGCTTAATGACCTCGTCGGCGTTCATCTTGATCAAGGTCGTTTCTTTTCGATAATAGGCTTTCCTCGATGTGAAATAGGGGTGAGGGAGGCGGGATGTTATTCTTTGAGCTCGACGACCATCCATGCCTCCACGGCTATCCAACCGGGGTGGTGGGCCGGCAGCGCGGCCCTAGCCGGTTTACCCTCCGGGTCGCCGTAGAGCTGGACCAGGAGGTCCGTGAAGCCGTTAAGCACCTTCGGCTGATCCATGAAGCCCTCGGCGCTGTTGATGAAGCCTATGACCTGGAGCACCTGCTTGATGCGGTCCAAGCTTCCGAGCTGCTTCTTGAGCTGGGCGAGGCAGTTGAGGCAGACCTCCTGGGCTGCCTTGTAGCCCTCCTCTATGGTGAGGTCTTTGCCAACCATGCCCCTCTTGGTCGTTTCGAACGGACCTTGTCCGCAGCTGAACGCTATGTTGCCCGCCCACTTGGCCCCCACGTAGACGCCCTTTGGCGCAGGCGGGGTCGGTAGCCTCAATCCGAGCTTCTCGAGCTTCTCTTCGACTGGCATGGCTTTCATGGAGGCGTGTGGGGCTTTAACCGTTGCTGGCGGCGTCGCTCAGAGGTAGGGGCAGTAGCTCCTCTCGTTTTGACGGATCGCCCACACCGCCTTCTCGGTCATCGAGACGCCCCTGTCGTCGACGGCGACGAGGTCCTTTCCTTTGAGGTATCGGAGGTTCACCTCAAGCCGGCCGATGTCGACGCCTATGGCCTCGCTCAGGTCGTGCACGCTGATCGGCTCAGGCGGCTCCATCCCCTCCGTCCCCGGGTAGAGGACTTGGAGGATGATGCGGCGAACCTCCTCGTCCTGGGTGTCCACGTCAGAGGCCCCGCCTCCGACGTTTAAATGGTTTCTCGGTCGGCACCGCATATTTATAACACCGCCTTCGACCTTTCTGTCATGGCTCTAGGCTTATTGGAGAAGGGCCTCGGCTTCGTCGGGAAGCAGCAGAACGCCTTCAAGGTGAACATGGCGAAGAACGTGGTCCAGAACTTCTCCCTCGGGTTGACCCAGCAGTACCAGTCCATCTACATCACAGCGTTGGGGGCCACGGCGATGGAGCTGGGGTACGTCGCGAGCGCAGGGGGCCTGGCATTCGTCCTCATCACGTTGCCGGTGGGCTGGCTCGCGGATAGGTACGGCATCAAAAAGGTTCTGCTCGCCGCCCTCCTCCTCATGGCGTGCGGATACGCGGTGTTCGGGTCCGCCACAGGCTGGCAGGTCACGGCTGCGGCGCTGATGCTGACCACAGTCGCCTTCGAGACGACGATGAATATCTGCCCCATGATCTGCGGCAGCAGCCTCGCGAGCGCCGAGAGGGTCACCGGCATGCAGCTCTGCGACACCGTCGCCTCGCTGCCCAGGCTGTTCGCGCCTGTGGTCGCGGCTTACCTGATCACGGGGTTCGGGGGGCTCACAGCCGAGGGGATTAGGCCCCTCTACTGGTTCGAGGTCACAGGGCTCGTCGTGGCGTTCCTGATCATACTCAGGTTCTTCAGGGACCCTAGACCGGTCGGAGGCGTGGGGCGGGTCGGCCTCGGTGTCGGCCTGAGGCGTGTCTTCGGCGAGGGTGTGAAGGTGAGGCGCTGGCTCGTCTACGTGATGCTGATGATGTTCCCGAACTATATGGCGATATACGTGCCTCTCTACGCGAGGCAGGTGAAGGGGGCCGGCCAGCTCACCCTTGGGCTGATGGACATGGGCTACTGGCTCATCATAGTGCTCCTGGCGATACCCGTCGGCCTCGTCGCGGATAGGTTCGGCAGGAAGAGGCTGATCGGGTTGATGACGCCTCTCTACAGTGCCGGGCTCCTCCTTCTGGTCGTGGCGCCGAACGAGGCGACCCTTGTCGTCGCCGGCCTCCTGACGGGCTTCTTCATGCTTTCCGGCGTCACGGGGGGCTCCATAAGCGTTGAGCTCGTCCCCAAGGAGCTCCTCGGCAGCTGGTTCGGCGTCATAGGCCTCTTCAGGAGTCTCGTCAGCGTCGCCTCGCCCCTCCTAGGTGGGCTCCTCTGGAACAGCCTCGGCCCCGCGTCTGTGCTCATCTTCCTCGCGGTCACGCAGGTGGTGAAGCTTGGGATATTGGCGACGATGCCGAACTCTGTCGCGAGAGACTGAGGCGCCTGTCGCCCCTGGTGGGCGTGTCTGCGCCCACTGTGCCGCCGTTTCATGGGGTCCCCATTCTGAAGTTTTTTAAGGTGAGCGCATGCATAACTCTTGAACGACAATGAGCGACGAGAGCATCGTATACATCGGCAGCAAGCCTCCGATGACCTACGTGATGGCGGTCTTGACCGCCTTTAACAAGTTGGGCGCGGATAGGGTGTCGCTGAAGGCGAGAGGGCAGGCGATCTCCAGCGCCGTGGACGTGGCCGAGATATGCAGGAACAGGTTCCTTTCGGACCTTGAGAGGCCGGTCATAGAGATATCCACGGAGGAGCTCGAGAGCGAGCAGGGGGGGAAGCGCAACGTCTCGACCATGACGATAGTCCTAGCAAAGACCGGGAAGCCGGCCGCCGCGGAAGCGAAGCCCAGGGCCAAGAAGGCTAAGGCCGAGGAGAAGAAAGAGGAAGCCTAGGGAAGGACACCTTCTCCTGAGAGTCCCCTAACCACTTTCACCAAGGTTGTTTCTCTTAATTCTGCGCCGCTAGGGTCTACTATGCATTCTTCGCCCGGCGGCGCGCCAAGGGAGGCTGATCACGCCCGTCAGGGTGTCGGCGAGCTCCGGGAGGGGCCACCTGCTCACGATCAGTATCAGGGCGGCTACTCCGATGACCCCGTATGCGAAGCTTATGGGGTAGTGGTAGGTTTCGACGGTCGGGTTCGTGACGAACCATGAGAAGGGCGGCGCGTCGTAGGCGGCCAGGTAGACGGTGAGGGCTATCCTGCTGACGTTCATGGCGTACAGGAGGATGGCTGAGAGCGCTATGCCTTCGGCCTTCCGGGCCCAGCCGGCGGCGAGGGGGATGATCAGGGCGGTCATGACGCTGAAGACGTTCACCGCCGTGCATTCGCGGATGATGGTGACGGTGACGGTCCTGTATCCGAGGAGCGTCAGCGAGGGTGAGCCTGCGCCGGTGGCCCAGGTCGACCTAAGGCCGAGGAGGCTGAGGGCCGCCGAGGTGGTCTGGGCTGTGAGTTCCTCGAGCCAGCCGGTTGGGATGAGGGTGAAGGCCAGGGCTACGACGATGAATGCGGTGACATAGGCCGCCGCCCGCCTCAATGTGACGCCCTCAGCCCGGTCCATATCTTCTGGTTATCGGTCCGCGGGCTTAAAAGGGGTGGGCTCAGGCTCGTCCGAGAAAACTGTTATCCCCTCGGCGTCCGTTTTTTCTACGGGGTTGGGCTTGAGGATTCTACTCGTGGTGCCCATCACTGGGATCGACGACGCTGAGATCGGGCTGAGGCTCAGCTTCCTCAGGTCCATCGCTGGGCCTGGGACGGAGCTGGGCTACGTGCAGGTCAGTGGGGGTCCTCCTGCGATCGAGTGTGCCGTCGACCACGTCAGGGCGGCCGCTGAGGTGCTGAGGTGCGTCGAGGAGCAGGCGGGCCTCTGGGACGCTGTGATAGTCTGGTGCGCGGGGGACCCCGGCGTCGAGGCGGCCCGGACGCTCGTCGATGTCCCCGTGATCGGTCCAGGTGAGGCGATGAGGGCTCTGGCCTCGACGCTTGGGAAGAGGGTCTGCGGGGTTCCGGCCCCGCTGCCCGTGCTTGAGCTCAGGAAGGACCTGGGGAGGACGTTCGAGCTTACGAAGGCGAAGGTTGAGGTGCTCGCCCGCGAGGGCTACGACTCCTTCTACCTCGACTGCCTCGGGCTGTTCGGCATGGGGAGGCCGATGAGGGAGGCGACCGGGCTGCCGGTGATCGACCCGGCTGAGGCTTCGCTGAAGATGGCTGAGGTCTCGGTCGAGCTAGGGCTCAGGCCTAGCAGGGTCGCCTATCCGAGGTATCCGCCGCCGCACAGGCGCGGCTAGTCAACGTAGCTATGGATAACGGGGAAATTTTTCCTTATTTCACGTTTTTTGGACGCTAATGTGCGTTTTTGTGCAGATCGGAGACTGAAAGGGGTCGTTTCTGGTCTCCTTTAGGTAGGAGGCGTTGTTTGAGGATATCAGGGTGATCCCCTCCCTTTTCTGTGGTTCTGAGCTAGTCAGAGTTTTGATTGGTCAGGTCAGGAGGTTTTTCCTTATATCTTGGATCTAATATTATTTTTGGGGTGAATCTTGTCCTCAGGCTCTAGAGCAGGGTTGGTAGCGCTTGTCTCCTGCTTTTTAACAGTAGCCTGTTTCTTGATTTTAACGCTGAATATGCCAAAGGAACCGAGCTGGGTTAACGAGGGACTGCTGATACCGAGAATTTCTACGGATAAGGATGTTTACGTGGCCTACGATGTGATCGTGGCGAGCTACGACTTCTTTAATCCAAGCACCTATCCCGTTGAATTCACACCGCCAGAGACGGTCACCTTCTCAGGTGGTTACGAGGATGAACCAGGCATATTAGAAACGGGTGCTAAGCTGGAATGGGTCTCCAAGAGCTTTACCGTGCCTCCAGGTGGCGTATTCCATATTATTGATTTCAGGTTCGCAACATCGAAGGGGGAGGGAAACTTTGCGGTGAGAGGCATGGGATTGGTTAAGGTCGTGAAGGTGCTGCCCCTCACGCCTTAAGGCTCAGGGATGTCCGGGTGGCGTCTATGCCAGTCCGTGAGGCTCTGGTAGGCTCGCGCCATGTTGATGATGACGTTCTCGTCGTATGGGTGGCCCATGAACTGTATTCCAGTAGGGAGGCCTGCCTGGGTGAAGCCGTCGGGGACGCCGATGCTCGGGAGGCCGCAGCCGTTCCCGACGGCCCCCATCACGTCCTTGGTCGCACCAGGCGCGACCTTCCTGAACTCCTGGTCTATTGGGGTCGCAGCCTTCTTTGCGGTGGGTGCCGCGATGGCGTCGTACGGCTCCATGGCTTCTGCGACCGCCTTCGCCATCTTTCCTCTGAGCCTCATGGCGCGTAGGTAGTCGGTGGCTAGGAGCGTCGTCCTCGCGTATGGTCCCCAGTGGTCCTCGGGGGCTGTGAGCCTGTGGCTCAGGCCGGCCTCGACGAACTCGTCGAAGGCGCTCGCCGCCTCGGCGTTGAGGATTGTGCGGGTTATCGCCTCGTATGGGAGGTCCGGGAGCTCGAACTCCTCGACCGAGGCGAACCTCCTCACCACCTTCAGTGCCTCCTCGAAGTTCTGCCTGACCTCGTCCTGAGCGTCGTCGGCGACGCCCTTCAGGATTCCTACTTTGTAGCGTTTCTTGGTGCTCCTAGGCTTGTAGGCCCAGGGTTCATTGGTTGTCGTTGGATCGTCTGGGTCTGGTCCAGAGATGGCTCCCAGGACGACGCCGCAGTCGTCGGCTGTCTGGCAGAGGGGACCGAGCTTGTCCAGGGTCCAGCATAGGGCCATGGCTCCATGACGGCTGACCCTGCCGTACGTGGGGCGGAGGCCGGCTACTCCACAGCTGTTCGAGGGGCTGAGGATGCTGCCCCAGGTCTCCGAGCCTATGGCGAATGGAACCAGACCGGCGGCAACTGCTGCGCCTGAGCCACTTGAGGAGCCGCCGGTCCATGTGTCCGGGTTCCATGGGTTTCTCGGAGGTCCGGTGAAGGAGGCGAATGGCTGCCTGTAGCCCATGCCTCCGGCGAGCTCGATCATGGCGAGCTTCGCGCATAGGATGGCTCCTGCCTGATCTAGCTTCTTCACGACGGTGGCGTCGTGGTCGAATACCTGATCCTTGAATGGAGCAGCGCCCCAGCTTGTGGGGATGCCCTTCGTGGCGATGAGGTCCTTCACGCCGTACGGAATCCCGTGGAGGAGCCCCCTGTAGTTGCCCGCCTCTATCTCCTTCTCCGCCCTCCTCGCCTGCCTCAGCGCCCTCTTTCGAGTGACGGTCACCACCGAGTTGTAGTTTGGCCCGATCTTCTCCAGCCGCCTCAGGTAGAGATCTGTCAGCTCCACGGGGGAGATCCTGCTCGATTTGATGTGCCTGGATAGCTCCCTGACGGGCATGAACAGCGGGTCTGGCCTCAAACCCTCCTCCTCCTTACGGGTTTGAAGACGCTGAAGGGCTCGTCCCAGTTCCCCAGCCTGATCGACCTCAGGGCGTGGGCCGCGTCGAGGTTCGCCTCGAGGGCCTTCCTGGCCTCCTCAAGCTCCTCCGGGGTGAGCCTGTCGCCGTAGCGGTCGGCGACGACCCTAAACCTTGCCTCTAACTCTCGGCTCTTCTCATCGCTCATGGTGAATTATTAGGTTAGGATTTATTTGAAATGCTTGAATTGAGCCGTGGGTCAAAAATGGATATGCGTTTAACTCGTCAGGAAGAAAGCCGAATGAGGCCTCTTTTTATCCAGAACAATGCGACTTTTCAAAAAGAAGGCGGAAACCCGCCCCATTTCAAAAGCAGCTAAATACATACATTTAAAATTATATTTTGTACTTTTTTAAAGAAATTCTGTTTTTTTATTAATCCATTTATATAGGAAATATATTCCCGGCGTCCCTACAATAACTGCTATTTGAAGCTGAATTAAAAATTGCTGATATTCAGGGTAAAATATATCTAATAAAATAAATAATATAATAATAAGTATTATCATTATTAGTCTATTTATTTTTATTTCATTTTTAATTTTTATATTATTATTTTTTAAAGTTAAATTTTCATTTTGTAATTTATTTTCTATGTTAACATACTTCTCCTTTAATTCACTTACGTCTTGCTTTAATTCATTAATTTCTTTTATTCTTAAATTTATTGTTTTATTTTTATCTTCCAAAATTTCATTTATTGCTTTGTCAAGTATTGGCTGCACTGGCTCGGGTTCCATTCCAGATTCAATAGCTATTTGAGTTTTATTTATATATTCTTTAACGAATTTTTTTGATAATACTTCAGCTATTGTATGTGGTGTAATACTTTCATAATTCATCCATGGGCCTGCAATATATTGTAGTTTATTTAATTCAATTTTTGGTAATGTCATAGATAAACTTTTATCACAAAAATCTAAAAACGCCATGGATACATTATTAAATTCATTTTTCATTTTAACTGGCATAAATAAATATAAGATATCTAATAATATATCTCCTCTTATACTAAGAGGATGTTCTTTCTCCTTTTTTATGTTTTGAGAAACACAATATAGTGAACTATCATTAGTTAAAAACCATTTTTTAGGACCTAATAACGAATCAGATTCAAGTTTTCTTAACTCAGATATTAATAATAAAGATATTGCATCATGTAATACTACTTTCTCATTTTTATAAATATTCCATTTTTTAGCACATCCTAAAACATTTCTATTAAATATATAAATATCTGAACTTTTTTCGAAATTCGATATATCTCTATCAAATATCATGATATTTAGATCTGATAATATTTTCTCGAACCCTCTTTCAAATTTGATACAGAATCCTTCGAAAGAAAAAGATGGATTAGTTCTCCTTTCAAAGAAAAATGCGTCTATAATATCATCTAAATAAGAGATTTTTGATATTGCGTTATTTTTAATTTTTGATGATAAATTTTTATATTGACGTTCAGAATTTTTCAAAATATCCATAAACTCACTTTTAGTATAAGCGGTATATAATAATTTGATTCCCATTTTATTTGATAATTTTACTAATTCTTTAGTGATTTGACAACGTGGTCTATTAGAGAAAAGTAGATCCATTATTACATTAGTATCTATAAATAATTCGTATTTTGAAATTTCTATCATTTCCAATTTTGAAAGATCAGGATCTAAACTCATCATTTCAAAAAAGATGAAATTTAAAAATGTATTACTAAAAAAATCAGCAATTATTTGATTTTTTAGTGTAAAAAAATTTTTTATAGCTTTTTTTTGAATATCTATTATTTTTTTATCCTTTAGCATTAAAATACATTTTTCAATTAAGGTGTTTAATTCTATGGTAAAATCTTCTTTTGAACTAGTCCCTATTAATGTAACACTTAATAATTCACTATTAAAAATAAAATAGGCGCTTAGAAATTCAAAAAAATTATTTTTTAATATATCAATATTTTCTTTAGTTAATTCAGGCGATAAATTTTTAATAATGTTCAAATAAATGTTTTCTATTTCTAATAAAAGATTATTTTTATAATCTATATCTATTTTAATAGTATTTCTTTTTTCTTCTGATAAATAGAATTTTTCACCTTTTTTTAAAATACGCTTCTCTTCGATTAATTTCTGTAAAGCGTTTTCTAGTTGTTTTTCAGTTGATACCTGGATCTCAAATTTTTCATTTAGTAAAGTATTTAGTTCTTCTATTGATTTAATTCCGTTTTGTGAATAAAAGAAACCCGACTCAACCAAGCTTTTGAAAAAATCGCTCCTGACATCATCAGTTTCGCGATTTATGACGAACTGTGAAAAATTTATTAGCGACCTCCGATATGATTCAGTTTCATCTGACATTATAGAGGATCTTACTCTCTTTAAACTTAAAAAGTTAATCCATATTTTTATTATCTTATTATTGTTCGAAAATGTTTTTAAAGTACCAAATTCTTAAACATGACGGGGAAAAGGAAGGCTTCAGTGAATTACAGAGCTTTACAAAAACCTTTTCCTCGTTTTTTAAAAAATGCTTATATTGTGACCCTGTACCTGTCCATGAGCTCCTGCCGCTTGCCCTCGTTCCAGCCCGTCACGTCGGTGTAGTAGCCCGTGATCCTGCTCCACCACTTCACGCTCTCGGAACCACAGCTAGGGCAACTCTTCAGCAGCCCAGCGTTCGTGCTCTGGCACTTGCTGCAGATCGTCAGGTCCTTCGTGTAGCTAAAGTAGCCTATCTGGCTGTTCCTGCAGATGCGCTGAGTCAGCTTGTACAGCGCCTCCGGGTCAGAGCAGGCTTCGCCGAGCCAGGCGTGGAAGATGTTCCCGCCGCTCAGGATCGGGAAGAACTTTTGCTCAATGTCTATCTTCTTCCCCAGCGGAATGTGGGCGCCCACGTATGTGTGGGTGCCGTTGCTGTAGTAGACGGGGAGATCACGCTGCCCCTTGAGGAGCGCCAGGCTCTGCTCGAGGTCCCCCTTCACCACCTTCTCAGCGTGCTTCCTGTACTTGGGCGAGACCAGGTCCGAGATGGCGAAGGTCTGCGCCGTGCTCTCCGCCGGCGTACGGGCCAGCATTAGCTTGAAGCCGTGCTTCATCTCCAGCCCCTTCCTGTACTTCTCCATGTCGAGGAGGAGCCTGACGGCGACCCTGATCGCGTCGTCGCTCTCGTGGAGCTGACTCCCGGTAAAGTGCTGGACCATCTCGTTGACGCCGACGACGCCTATCACGTTGACGAGCTCCCTGAAGTCGACGGCGGGGGGAGCCTTCTGCCCCGTCACGGGGTCCCTGGGCTGCTGGGTGGCGAAGGGTATCATGTTGTTCCCGATCGCCTTGTCCATCCAGTGCCGCTTTGTCTTGAAGACGTCGATAGAGAGCCTCATGTTCTCCTGAGCCGCCTCGAGGAGCTTGTCGTAGTCGCCGTTCGCCCTGTAGGCCATCCTCGGCATGTTGAGGCTGACGACCTGCCAGCCGCCCATGCTGAAGTGCTGGCCGCCCTCGAAGAAGAGCTTCTCGTTGAAGTGGGGGTCCGTCTCGGGCGTGTTCGCGAACTGGTAGGCACAGCACTGGTAGCAGCTTATACCGTTCCCGTAGCCGCGGTAGGCGGGGAGCATGTTGTCGAAGTACGGCGCGCCGAACTTCCCCACGGACTCGTGGACGAGCATCCAGAGGTCGTCGTACTCTGGCTTGAAGAACTCGGGCGAGACATAGTTCTCGTTCTTGGGGAAGTTGAACGGCTTGCCCCAGAAGTCGCCCTCAAGCGACACCTCCGTGATGGCGCGGAAGAAGCTCTGCACCTCGTCCTCGTAGTTACCGTAGGTGTCTGGGCCGACCTTCCCACGCATGACCACGGGCACGTCGCGCCAGATCTTCGGCACACCCATCGGGAGCTGGATGTTGCTGAAGACAAGCTGCCCCCCGCGGGTGACATACGTCTGGGTCAGCTCGTAGAACATCATCTGCGCAAGCTGCTTAACCTTGCTATACTCCATGCCGCGCATGAAGGGGGCGAGGAACATCGTGTAGTTCATGAAGCCCTGGCCGCCGCTGAAGTTCGTCTGCCCCGCGGCGAGGACCTTCACGCTGTGCAGGATAGCCACCTCCGGCTGCTTGGCCGGCCCGGCGACGCTGCTCCTGAACCCCGTCCCGTCCGGCACCAGACCATAATACAGGAAGTACCTTAGGTCCCAGTCCTGGCAGAAGGGGCGGCTCCCGAAGTACTCCAGCGTATGGATGTGTATGTCACCCTGGTGGTGGGCCGTCGCCAGAGTCGGGTCCATCAGCAGAAGGTACTGCTCCTTGCTGAGCCTGTCAGCCTTCTTCTTGTGCACCGTCTCAGGGTTGGGCTGCAGGTTCGCGTTCTCCTTCGCCTCGAAGCCGCTGCCCGTGTCTATCT
>Ga0315281_10010982_pt1 | contig 12425 bp, 14 predicted proteins | sample YL17G07_0_MG_FD_204540 | JGI IMG/M metagenome (GOLD analysis project Ga0315281, IMG submission 204540) | Sediment microbial communities from Yellowstone Lake, YNP, Wyoming, USA - YL17G07_0 | ecosystem: Environmental > Aquatic > Freshwater > Lake > Sediment | place: USA: Wyoming | collected... | reverse complement strand
GGGCCAGAAGCGGGCGAAAAGGGGACTCCAGGGCGACGGGCTCAGTAAACAACTGCGGGGAACAGCCCTTGGCCACCTCATTTTGGATCGCCGCCATCGCTTTCGCAGCGAGAACCTGTGGCCGGGCGGCCCGGATCATAGCTTGTTCGTACGCGCCCATTTCCTTTCCGCCCCTCCTCGAAGGAAAGCGGCAGGATGACGGCCGCGGTTTCAGCCAGCGCGGAACTGGCGGGGGAATCATACTTCACCGGCCTACCCGCCGAAGTTTGCGTATCAGGCGGGGATGCTCTTTGAGCACTTGGGCGAAATTCTCCACAATGCGCGCGGCGCCTCCTTCGGTGAGTTCGGAGGGGAGGAGGTGGCCGTACTTTCGGAGATACTCTCTGGCCGTGGCAATCCGCTCCTCGGCGCTGAGACGGTTGAGAAAGAGGTGCGCCCGGGCCGCTACCTCTTGGGCACCGTACTCTTCCGCTACGTTGTGCGCCACAACCTTGAGGACCTTATAGACCCCACCGGTGCGCACAACTTCGAAGGCGGCCTTAAAACCCGATGCGCCGTACTCTTTTTTCAAGGCTTCGCGGCAGGTAAACCAGTCAGATTCGGCATTCCCCTCGTAATGAGGATTCAGCCTGAGAATCGCCTTTCGGACGTGGAGACTGAATCGGGTCATGAGGTCCTGGAAATCGTTCCAGGTTGCAGTGATGGCCTTCGGCATGGGAAGGGAATTCAGCGCCTCGTCCGCCCGGGCAGACGCAACATCCAGCGTCCGGGCAGGATCCAAGGTTTCGAGAAGCCGGTCAAGCTCGGTCATTTCGCGTTCCTCCGTTATAGGCGCCGGAACATCGAAGAGGTAGACTTCAGGGCCTCGACATAGGCGCGGATGAGTTCTTCGTAGTTGCGGGCGTAGCGCTCGGGTTGGTCCACCCGGATCTCGGAACTCAGGTATGGGCCACAGCTCGCAACGAACTCCCCGATGATCTGGACTTGCTGTTCCCACGAATCAGGCGCCACGTGACTGTCAAAGACATCGCGCACGTAGTTCTCCACGGCCTGAGCTTTCAGGCTCTCGGCGATGATGTCGAGAACAGCGCGAAGGCCCCCATTCGTGCCGTCGTGAGCGTTGTTGAATGCGCTTACGATGTTGCCGCGGTGACGCCGATACTCCCGCTCCACGATTTCCTTTGCGAGACTACGTGCCTCGGACGGGGAGATCTTGCCCCCTTTGGAGACGCAAAGAGAATGGTGGTGGGAATAGTACTCGCCTATGCGGGCGAAGAACTCGTCAATACTCCCTACCGTGTTGGAGGAGAGGGAAAACCGCATGCGCGTCTCGTCGTGTGGAATCGCCACATCTCGGGCGATGGTGCGCTCGTTCAGTGCTCCAAGAAGAGTTGCAATAGTCATTATGATGCTCCTTTCGCGGATTGCCATTCAGAGGCATCTCAAGAGATTCTTGACCTGTTCCATTGAGTCTACATAGGCCCTGACCAGGACCTCGTAGTGGTGGGCACACTGCTCCGGATTCCTGGCTTTGATCTCGGGAAACAGGTCGGGACCGAGTCGGTCAAGGAAAGCTTTCATGAAAGCGACCTTTTCCTCCCAGTTCTTCTGATCCAGACACTCCTTGAGAACACGAGTCACCCGCTTCTCCGTTTCCTCGCGCTTGTACTGGTCGGTCATGAGGTCGAGGATATAACGCATGCCTCCATGCACCCCCTCTCGCGCCTCCGAAAGCGCGGCCTGGGGCCCGCCATGTCTAGAGAATGCCCGGGTGAGGAGGGCATACGCATCGTCGGCGGCTGCTTCCGGATCTGCCTGCGTTACCCGTCCGGAGTGCCGCGCCAAGTGCAGAAAGAAGGACCGAATAGTGTCGTGGAACTCCTGATCGGAGTCAACGGTGACGTCCTGAAGAAGAAAAGAGAGACGCGCGGTATCGGCGACTCTTCCGACCGAATCGTTCATGGCTCTGGCGCTGATCTGAGAGAGCACCTCGTCAAGTGCCCCCTGAGGTCTGTTGACCGGGGAACTGCCGCCCGAGGGGGAGTGAATGCCTCTGCCAGGGGCTCGGCACCGACCGCCACGGACTGCCTCCAAGAGTGTCTCGACGTCTGCCCAGTCGGACTCTCGGGCGAACTGGCCGAGTTCGATGCACCTCTTCACCGGTATCAGTGGAAAGAATCCCTTGCGTCGCCGGATATGGGGAGGGAGAGCGGCTACTCGCTGTAGAAGGTTGAGACCGAGGTTTTGGGGGTAGGACCGTGCTTGGGTGCAATAGAGAACCAGAGCAAGAAGAAGTCTCTTGGCCAGGTCTGCTTGTCCCTTCATGAGATGCGGCTCCAGAGCGGTCCAGAATCGTTTCTCATTGTCTCGGACGAGAAACTGGACAATCCTGCCAGCGCCGCTGGACGTGGATTCAGGTGGAACACGGGTCTCATAGAAACCTTCGCGAAAAGCCGCTAGGACAACGGTCTCGTTGTCCAGCACCGCTTCGACGAGTTCCGCAATGTCTCGGACAGTCTGAATCCGAATCTTCCGTTTGCCACGAATGACCGCGTCCACAATGCGCTCCTTCTCGTGAGGAGCCAAGACCCCCAGTGACCGGTCGGCCTCGAGATCAGGGCAAATGAAGCAGGTGACAGAAGAATCGCATGTCGCGGCGTCCAGCTTCCCCGGGATGCCGGCCACGGCCCGGATGTCACCGCCCGCTGCGATATGGCCCGTGCAAAGGAACTCCTCCGAGATCGGGATGCCCGTGGAAGCAGAGAAGAGGGATAGGAAAACGGGAAGGTCGGCCGAGTACCCGCGCACGAGGAGCGGAACCTCGGCCACGGAGGCAAATCCGAGATTCGTCAGGGAAAGGTCGTAGTTCCGCAGAGGACGTCCCAGTCCCTCCATGACGGAATCCACGATGGGAAGAATCGTGTCTCGGATATGCAAACAGATTCTTGCTTCCACGGCGACGGGGCCGGTGAAGTGGAGGCGTTCCGCGGCACCGTCGGCGCGCAGACTGGCAATCACGGAAGAGATCACAGCCTGCGCCCTGCCTCCGCAGTGAGAGACAATGACCACCTTGGTCCGACCTATCAAGCTTTCGCTCATGATCATCTCCCGGGGAAATTCGATGGCTTCGTCTCGATCTGGATTCGCCCGGTTTCGGTTCCGGCAAAAACGCGCAGGACGATCTCCCCGCCAAGGAGAGTCTCCCTGATTGTTGGGCGGTTGTCGGTCTCTCCCGTGTCGGCTGCAAGTTCCAGGGGTTGGCCGGGGAAAGCTTCTGCCCAAAGGAGATCGCTTTCCGTGAGGACGTTTTCCCAGATGACGCACCCTGTATCCAGGAGAAGCGTATAGAGCCCCGGCGAGATGTCGTCAACTGAGCCGGTCCCTCCCTCGGGCGGGAAGTCCAGGTCCGCGATTTTCTGGCCGTTGCACTTCAGGTGAAGGGAAACAGTGCCCCTGGGCCCATCCTCCTCCGCGGCGGGGAACTGGCCGAATACGCTTCTGATAAGCCCGGAGGCAGAAGCATCGGTACTATCCTCGGCTGCGGCCACTTCTTCCATAAACTGAAGGAACTGCTCGTAGCCGACTTGGTACTGGGCCTGTTGTCCGATCTCGCGGATTCGCCGGAAAGCCTCTTCGAGAGGCATCTTCGGATTGGGATGCCGCAAAGCACGGGCGATAAGAGGGATGAAATAGAGGTCATTCCACATGGCTGGTCCTCCTTTGGACCCTCGGACGACATTCCTGCACAACCTTCTTCACTCGTGGCCAGACGCCAGCGGCCTTGGCCGCTTCGGCAAAGTGGGGGTGGGCGGCGAGGACGTGCGCGACGTTGACCCACAGGTCCCCCGGCGCACCGGTCCCGTCTCCGCCGGGTTGAGTGCCTTTCCAGCGGCTCCCAGCGAAACGACTGAAAGTTGCGCGGCTGAGCGAGTAACGGGCAGCGATCTTCCCGTCGTTGTACTCGCCGGAATCCAGCCTGTCGAAGATATGGAGAATCAGCTCCCTCAGGCGCATAGGGCCAAGGCTCCTGACGGCCGGACGCTGACACTCGATGCTTGCCACCTTCTCTTCAGCCACCACGCTGGCGAGCCCTTGCGTGGAAACCCCATAGAGAACGGCAAGGGGGAGAACTGGCTTCGAGGCATCGGCGATGATGCCGGCATTCTCGCATTCCTCCAGATCCACACGTTTTCCCTTGGCGAGGCGAGCGTCAATGATATCCTGGACGCGACGTTTCTCATCGCGGCGATAGGGGTCGGGATCCTCGATGTTCGCCTCGAGCCAAGCCCGTCTTTCCCAACTGCGCAACATCACCGGCAACCAGACGTAAAGGCTTCCTCCGGGTAGTCGCCACTCGTACCGTGAGACTGTCGGATTGGTTCGGCGCCTGGCCTCCAGGATGGAGAGGTAAAAGTGACGCTGAACGTGGTTCTGCAAGAGCCGGGCTGCCGCCTTTTCATTCTGCAGGGCGCTCATCGGGGACCACGCTTTCTGAAGTGCGTCGAAACGACCCAGGTACGCCCTGAAGTACGGCCGGCAATCGGGTCCGCTTCCGGCACTCGTCTTGTGGAGGTGGGAATTCCCCGCCTCATCTATGCTCGGCAGCCTGCTGAATTTGTCCACGGTGATGTCACGTCCTTCGTCAATGGTCTCGTCGGACAACACGCGCCGGACGCCATTCCTGTCGAGTTCGAATTGGCGCAAGGCGTCAATGAATTCCACACAACGCAAGGGCTCTCCCTTTCTGCCAACAAAGGGCGTTCGACTCACGTGAAATTCCTCGTGAGCGCTCCGGTCGGCTTCCGTCACCACGCGCCGAACCAGAGAGACCAGTGATAGGCGACGGAGAGAAGGGGCGGTATGGTTTGGGAATTCACACACGACACGCCTCCAAGAACAAACAGGCAATGAACATCCAGACAGTCGGTAAGAGACGCGAGCCGGCAAGACGGCTCACAGCACCTCCTCCACTCGTACTTCCTGGTCCGCGAAACTCAGTCGGTCATTTGCCGACAGGAGAATCGGTTTCCCTTCCGGGAGTCGAAACCACTCACGCCCGGTCCAGCGATAGGTGCCGTTGCTGCCCAGAGACTCGATCCACGTCTCGGGCCCGATGCGGCGCAGGATGGCATGATGTCCGCTGACGGTCATGGCCCCGCCCAGCTCGGCCCGACCCAAAGGCACCACGGCTTTCTCCAAGAGGATCCGTCTCCCCTTGGCCGTCACAAGGCGGAAGGAGGGATAAGGACGACCGCAGGCCGAGCAGACAACTCTGTCGCTCTCGAATACGCAACAGTCGCCGCACCGGGCACAGAGAAACACCTCGTCCCGGTCCAGGATGCCCTGCAACGCCGATTCCCATTCTTCCGCGGAAGCCCGGCTGGAGGGATCCAGGCTCAGGGAACGGCGGAAAAGGTCCATAAGCGCCCTGTTGAGAATCTCCGCACTGTATCCTCCCGGCTCCTCGGAAGGTTTCTCCCGCTTCGCCGGATCGTGGAGCCAAAGACCTCTGCTCATGGCTCGGTCAAAGTCCGCTTCACTCGAGTTAAAACCCGAAGCGACGTGCCGCCATAAGAGAATCTCGTGGAGCAAGACAGGCAGAGAGAATCGGTCCGAGGGAATGTCCGGGGCAAACGCCTTCCCACGCTTCATGGCAGCGCGAATCTCAGGAGCCATGTAGAGGGGATGCCCCCACATTCGCGGGAGCGGGGGGCCCGGCGCGCGGAAATTGTCCAGGTCAATGATGTGAACAGCCAAAACGTCTGCTTGGCGGCAAACAAACAAGTTCCCTGGGTGTATGTCTCCGTGGCTGATCCCCGCTTTGTGCAGTACGGCCACAGCGTGGGCGACGGCCAGCGCCATAAGCACTCTTTCGACAAGCGTGCCGTCCGGACGTACCAAGTACTCTTCCAGCGACACTCCCGGTGCTACGGGCGCGTAGTGCCCGAGAACATGTTTCTCGCGGATCCAGTCGATGGGCGCCAGTAAGACTGGGCACAGGGATCCCAACCGCTTCTTGACGAGATACTCGGTCCGTCGCTCGGTGTCCCGGGTGGCGAGATTATCATTGAAGATCTTGACGACGCCCTGCTCCCCACTCCCCTGGTCTTCTGCAAGCCGGACCACTCCTTCGCCGCCTACGCCGAGCATCCGCAGGATTTTCAGATGTCTGCCCCCTTCTGATTTAACAACGGTTCCTTCGTCGACCATGGTTCCTACTCCTTTCTGGACCGCAGTCCAAGGATCATGGTATTCCTCCCGCATGATCATCCGTCAAACCGCGACCTGCCCGCGCCCGTCTCCCAGTAAAGCCAAGGTCATGTTATCGTCGCAGATGTAACCCAGGTTGTCCTTGGCGGTCGCTAGTTCCGAGAGGATGGCCTGAGCGACTTGTGTGAGATCGCCACGTTTTTCGGCAGCCAGGCGTACAACATCCGCGGGAAACATTTCCTGGACGCGATCGAACACGCCGTCCGTTCCTGCCAGAACCAAATCCCCGGCGCGTCTGGGGAAACAACCGGTAATCGGATGACCCTGGATGTCCGGACCCAGCGAACCGGCCAGCACGTTGGCCATGCCGTCCGCTTTCTGAGGTTCAAGAAAAGACACAATTTCCCCGGAAGTACGGACCACGCATGCGCCACCGTCTCCGATGTAGGCGTAACCCACGTCGGTCCGGCTGGCCACTATGACGATAAGCGTGGTCCGCATTCCTCCACTGAAATCGCTGATCCCGATCTTGTCCGCCTCGACGGCGAGTTGGCACGACGCTGCTCGGACGGCAGAGGCAGCCCCAGCGAGAGGCTCAGGTACGCACTTCGGTTCGCGGCCGTAAAGAATCATCAGATGCGCGGCAGCGGCGGAGGCCGCCACGCACGAAGCATACTGTCCGTGATCCATTCCCCCGCAGCCATCCGCCACCACGATGACGTCGTGCCCATTCACGGTGAAACAAAGGGCATAGTCTTCGTTTCTCGATCGGACCGGACCGGTTACACAGGCAACGCCCAGGTGCCATGGACCAGTCGCGTCGTGAGGCTTCACCCGAATCCTCTGAGATTGGGATGCCCACCGAAGCATCCTGGCCAACTGCTCGGAAGGGTCGGGTATGTGCGCATTCCGGACCGTCCTGGGCTTAACAGAAGTTCCGCCCATCTTTGGCGCTTCTGTTGCGCTTCGGGCAATATCCCGGGGTTCCTTTGTAAGCCAGGATTCGGAAACAGGTTGAGGGACCGTTCCTCCAGTCGGTTCCTGGTCGTCACGGAGTACACCTTCGCCTCCAGTCACTTGCTCGCGGGCCTGATCGCCAAGATATCCGCGCAAAGTGCTGCGGACTTGGCGGTTACACAAAGCTGCCGAGACAACGGCGGAGGCGAGACTCGCAGCGACCATTCCCAGAAGGAGAGTAAAGAGGGGGGAATCCAGCCTCTTGCCCAGGAATGAGGCAGGTGTCCGAGAATCCTCGTGATTGGGACCTGCAACAGTGGGCCCCAATCGTGATGGCGTGGGCTTGTCCGCCAGCGGAGCCTCTCCGCTTTGTTCGGCTTCCCCGAAAAGAGAGACTACCTCGGGGACTGGGCCGGCAAGGACAGTGTCCTCTGGGACTGATGGGAACTCGGTGGCGTCGGAAGGGTTTCTCCCCCTCGCTTGCCCGAAAACCTCAGGATCCTTGTCGGTCTTGACAGGCTCCTTACTCTCGGCTCCGGCTGTCTGTTCAGTACCCGAGGAACCCCTGGAGGGTTCCTGGCTCTTCTGCCCAGCCTTGCCACTCTCAGACACAGGAGTGGGACAAGGATTGGCAGGTATCCTCGCTCCTGATTCTGTGTGGGTCCCCTCTGCCGTGGGTTGGCCGGCAATGAGAGGATGCGTCACGGGGGGTATCGGCGCAGAGGGGGTACCTGAGGGCGCTCCTTCCTCCCCGTGGACCCTGAGTGCCCACGCAAGGAACCCAAGGACAAGAATGCCGACGAGCAGCCGTCCTAACTTCCGTCCCCAGCCGAATCCGGCTGACCTCAACCCTTCGAGTTTGCCTGCGCCGGCGGGGCCCATCACAGGGGTTGGGTTCGCGGGCTTGATCTCCCCCCCGATTCCGATACTCTGGAGGTATTCCATCTGGTCTTGGGTCAGTGTAACACGCATTGGCCTGCTCCTTTCTTGAAGGAATCCGGGAGGGGAAGAAAGGTCCTTCCCCTCCCTACCACTTGTTCATACGCCTCGAACGTTCGACAGGGCCTGTGTGGCGTTCATTCCCTGGGCCCGTGTCTGGATCATGGTGGCGCCGACGGCCGCCATGAACCGGCGAAGATCCCGCCCGTCCGCGCAACGATAGAAGTGACTCTTGCTTGTGGCCAGGGATCTCAGAAGACCTTCATCCGCATCTTCCCCAAAAGCCACCGTCACGAGATCCGCGCCTTCCTTGACTCGTGCCGCAACCTCCGCCGGCTCAGGACCCGTGTTGTGGCAGCCATCGCTGAAAAGCAAGCAGACGGGCCGCAAGAACAGGCGGTTTCCCTTCCCCCATCCCTCGCTCGGCTTGAGAATCGAGAGGGCTGCCTCAAGGCCAGCCGTGATGTTAGTCCCACCTTCGGAGAAGGCGTCGTCAGGCGGCTCCGCCGGCAGACCCAGCAGCTTTGTCGCCTTCGTGAGAGGGTACAGTACCCTCGCTGTGCTCGCGAAACGGATCAGGGCGACGCGGAAAGCGTCCTTGTTCACCTGGTGCCCCAGCTCGCTCAGAAGCCCACGGATCGCCGCCCATGCGGCGCGGCCTTTCTCCTCGGCCATCGAAGGCGAAAAGTCGGCGCTAACGGCGGCGTCCTGCTGTGAACTCTGCGACGCCCACTGTGGCCGTGCTGCGGCCTGATGGAGAATGGTTTGACCTCGATAGTTTCCATTCATTGTTGGTTCCTCCTTAAATCGGCACAGGCGTCACACCTAACGCCCCATCGGCGCCGCCATGGGGACGGTGCTGCCGCTGGCAACGGTGGCGACAACGCTTGCGGCGAGTTGCGAAGCGATCTGCTGAAGGTCTTCCGCCTTCGGTTCATTGGTGATCTCGAACATGAGTCCCTGTGCGGAGTCGCAGAGTTCCTGGAGCGTGCGCGTATGCTGGCAGACCACGTACAGAAGAATCCCACGGTCCCGGATGGCGCGGCCGATCTGAGAAGCCGACTTCCCTGAGCGCGCCGGCTTCGTGTCGTCCGTCATGAAGGCCAGGATCGCGCCGCGATTGCGAGAATCCAACTTCCAGGGGACCGTGTTCAGAAGATTCTCGATGGCGTCCAGATGCGACTCTTCCGGGTCACCTCCGCCTTCGTATTGGATCTTCTTCACCTCCCGGATGACCTGGTCCGCCGTTCCCCCGGCAACAAGGGTGATCATTTTCTCGCCGTAATCCAGATCGCTGTGCGACTGCAAAGTCACTATGAGATTCCTCAACTTGGCCAACAGCATCTGCAGAATCATCGTCACGATCAGCGGGATACCGACCGCAAAGGCGTGCGAAGATCCCGAGCGATCCAGCGTTATGGCCGCTTGCACATCGGCCGGCGTCTTCGGTCGGGATACGGTCTGTGTGAGGGACGGCCGTACGGTTGACTGAACGGCCACTTGGCCACCGCAGTGGGGACAAAAGCCCTGCGCACTGGGCGGCAGTTCTTTTTGGCACGATGGACATTGCTTCATGGTTCATACTCCTTTCAATCAAGTCTGGTCTTCCGTCCCGTCTGTCAGCGATGCCGAAGCAGGTTCATGACAAACGAGACAACGATGCTGATGACGGCGCAGGACATCAACGGCAACACGATCTTCCAGCGTCCGTCAGCCCATTCGAAGTCGCCTGGAAGAGAGAACAACGGAAACGGCAGCCGATCCTTCACGCAGTACAGCGCCGCGATAACAATGATGATCACCGCTACTCTGTCCATAGTTCGCTTACCTCCTTTCCTTTCTGAAATCGTTCGGCATTCCTGGCATTTCGTCCCAGGTCCTGCCGTCCAACAGACGTCTTGCTTACTTCCTGCTGCCCGATTCCACGTAACCCCATCGTTATGTTCACTATCGCTTTCCGGTTTATACTGGAAAATGCCTAACTCCCATCACCAAGAAGGACAAGCCCGTTTGAAAACGTTGCCGCATTTCAGACATTTGACAGCAATTCCCACCGCGGCACGAATATTGGTGCACCCACAAGACCACTTCAGCATCTTGCCTCTCCCCTCGGACAGGCCTGTAACGTTGAACCTGACGTGCCTTCCGAGGTAGTCCGACACATCGATCCCGTGCTTCTCCAGAAGTGCCGTGAAAGGTCCCTCAAGTCTGCTCACCGTCCGGCCTCTGGTGTCGACATGCAAACCGAAGGACAGCGCCTTTGTACGAAATTGTTTGTTATGATAATTTCCTTTTCCCGGCTTCCCATGCATGTCCTGTTCCTCATGCAACAATTCGTGAAGTAGCGTATCCAGCAATTCCGCCTTCGACACGGTAAGGTATGACTCGTTCAATGTGATTTCGCGCCGCAATCCAAATCCGTTGCGGCCATAACGATAAGACCCGAGGTGGGTATAGTGTATTCTATCAATGCAGATCGCAGGGGTTTCAACACGCAGATCGAACACATCGTTGAATCTCTCCGCCCATTCGTGAAGCCAGCGGGCCGTTTCTCGGAGCCCCCAATCCTCAACTCTTTTCACATGGTTCTTGAGATCTCGGTTTATTGGCTCAGATACTCGATCGGGCTGGTTCATCTCGGCCACTTCCTCCTGGGCGAGATGGGACATGTGAAACTCCCAGCCTTCGAACGCAAGGCGTCCGTCCTTGCGCATGCATAGCCTGTCCAACTCCGTTTCGACCGCGGAAAGACGCTTTTCTTCGTTCGCGAGAAAGCGTCCGACCTCCTGGAGATTAGTAGGGTTGTTGGCCGTCTGCATTTCAGTGATCCCTTTCGTGATGATGCGTCTGTCGCGCGCCCAATCCCGCGCTTTCTACGAGATCAATCATAGAGTATCGCGACGGAGGAACTCGACGGTGCGAACCAACAGCGGCACAGAAACTGGAGTATGCCTGTTGTCCCTGAAATCACGGGTCCGCCGTTACTAAGGGGGTGTCGGTGGCGGGTCGCGACATACCCTCTCCTCCTGAAACCCCCAGATGGATGCTGTTGGACCAGACTCGAACAGCGCGGCTTGGCCTATGGAGTATGCGGTGCTTCCGACGGTGAAAGGAACACGAGCGTGAGCACGATCTCTCTCGGTGAGAGCTTGCCGCAACGTCAACCACGCTCTCTCTTCTATGTGCCGCGGTTGTTTCTTGGCGCAAGACGGGCGATGTCTCTTTTCACTTCGGTCATGTTGACACGAGACGGTGTGGATGCTATCCTTTCTTTGGAACATCGCGGGATGGCAGCTGTCATCTACATGGGAAGGAGAATACGGACATGACGGAACCAGCCGAAAGGACGGATCAGATTCTGGCTGTGGTGAAGGGCATCAGCAGGCAAGTTTTGCAGGACTGGTTCCCTCTCGAGATTCCGCACTACGAAGCGTTTTGGGGACAAATGGCCAAGTATCTGGAGACATGCCTGGGTCAACCGGTCTCCGAATGGCCTTTTTGGGGCGGTGAATCCGGCCTTGTTGGCGGGCACGCTTTCGCGGATGATTTCTCGGACTCTCTTGATCCTGCCAGAGTCATGGGCGTGGTTGCCGCCGCAGTCCTTGCCCTGGAAAGAAACACCTCAGCTCGCGGAACAGGCCGAAAGGAAGAGAATCCGACAGGTCGTGTTGCGACAGAAGACGCCCGATCAGTTCCAGCAGTACCTCGTGGAGACCATATCGAGGCTCTATGGCCCCGTGAGGGCTCTGATCGAGAGAGAAGGACTCCCGTGGTATAGGTATGCGACGGACGGCAAGGAAGGTGAAGTAGATGAAAAAACTCTGATTGGCTGGCGTGATTCAGAGCTGTGGAATCTCTGGATAAGGAACTCAGATTCCGGCATAGAGATTCACCGGAACGGGAAACCTCTGGACTTGACAGCTCCCCAACTCAAGCGTGCCCTTTTTACCCTCGGAAGCAACCGTGGTAGCGCAAAAAGAGTCACCACACTCTATCAGATCATCGATGGTGAGAAGAGGCCGGAGCGCGTCAATGTTTTGATGTCTCGCTTGACGGCTGCCCTGAAAAGGGTCTCTCCAGATCTCGCAGAACGGATAACAAATCCCGACAAAAAGCAGTATGGCTTCGACCTTGCCGGCCTTAGATACTGCGTCTCCGAACAGATTAGGGCATCAAACAGGCGAGCCAAGGAGAATTCGTACGAGTCCAACACGTGAGAATCACCTATACGTAGCGTCATAAATAATGCAGCATAAATGAGTCGAGAAGCCGCGCTGAAGCGCGCTCAAAAGAATATGTTGTCCCTGATCCCACCGGCT
>Ga0315281_10010981_pt1 | contig 12425 bp, 9 predicted proteins | sample YL17G07_0_MG_FD_204540 | JGI IMG/M metagenome (GOLD analysis project Ga0315281, IMG submission 204540) | Sediment microbial communities from Yellowstone Lake, YNP, Wyoming, USA - YL17G07_0 | ecosystem: Environmental > Aquatic > Freshwater > Lake > Sediment | place: USA: Wyoming | collected... | reverse complement strand
TGGCGGTTTCAACCGTGATCCCGGCCATCTCAGCTATTTCTTCCCGTTTGAGAGCGAGTCCAACCTGGACTCGATCGGCGCTTTTCCCCCCGAATCGGTCGCCGAGTTCCAAGAGCAGGCCGGCCAACCGCTCACGGGCAGCCTTAAACGTAAACTGATCGAGCTGATCCATATTCACCCCATGCTCATTACTGAGGAGTTGGATCAGTTTGATCGCCAATTGAGGATTCCGGTGGATGACCGCGAGGTAGCGCTCCTTGTCGATGATGCAGACTTGAACAGGCTCCAACGTCTCGCACGTCGCCTCGTGAAGCGCCCGCTCAACGAATACGTGTTTTTCGATCAGCTCACCAGAGCCCAAGATCCTGACGATCCGCCGCTGGCCTCGTACCGAAGAACGAGTCAGCTTGACCTTGCCCCTACATAACAAGTAGAGGCCCAAACACGAGTGGCCTTCGTAGAAAACGGTCTGGTGAGGCTCGTACTCGATGGAGTGTTTAATGTTCTGAAATTCAGCAAGGTCGTCACCTTCGAGATCGCACAACACCGCCTTCGCGCGAAGCGCGCAGGTGTCGCAATTTTCGGTGAGACAGGGCTTCCGTTTCATGACTTGCCGTTCATTATTCGTTCCTCACAGCATTCTGAGATTCGGGCACCACTCCACTTCGGCTTGTATTGCAATCGCCTTCAATTGAGCGCGAATGGGCGAGGCGCCGATCTCCCGGACGACTTGCAGGCAGCGCATACAGATGAACTGGCAATGGGAGACGCAGGCGCGATCCGGGCAACTGCCCACATCGCCGACCCTCGCGGCCTGCCGCGCACAATAGACCTGGGAGTCGAGTTCAGCCAGGCTCCCCCGATAACACCTCAACACGCTCAAGAACTTCGTCAGACCTTCAACGGGTCTTTCATCGATCGACACCAGGATGTCCGGAAGCTCGGTTGCCGCCTCAATCAGCCGCTCCACAAGGTCGAACGACAGGGACAGATCCGGAAAGATCGCCGTGTACATCGACTTCCGGCCCTCCGTCTCAGTTCGAAACATCGGAGCCGAATGGGCCAAGCTGAGCACTAGGGGCAATGCCTCGGATTTGGACTGGGGAATCCGCAGGACCAACCGCATGGCTCACCCTTTCCCCTTCGACGGGTTCCACGGCAACAGCGCGGCAGGTCCGAAATAGGCAACCGCATCCTTGAGATTGGAAAACATCTTCTTGAACGGCCCCATCTCCTGATTCGTCACATACTGCAACGTGAGGATGATCCGTTCCTCGTCCTTTCCGAGGGGCGTGACGGCATGCCAGAGTTTGTCTCCGTTGAAGAGTACCAGCGTCCCGGGATCCATGGAAATCCGTGTTTCCCTGATTTCTTCGGTTTCTCCATGCTTCCTGACACGGGCCACCAGTCGGCAATGTTCCGATCGCTCGACGAGGCCGATCAACACCGTGTACCGCTTTCCTTTGTAGTAGGACGTATCGTAATGAAAGCCGATGTGATCGCCGGGTTCCTGGTAGTAATAGAGCGCGCACGAGTGGGGATCGTTTTCGGGGCAGAGCAGGAGAGGGGCCTCCACGAGCCGACTCAGAAACATGAGCAACGCCGGCGAGCGATAGAGGGAAAGAATGGCTGGCGCCGAGCGCAGTATCGTGTAGAAACTGACGCTGGCTCCCTTCTTGTGTCCGGGAACATAATTCCGATTCACATCGGGCGTCAACAGATCCACCTCGTAGAGTAACTGATCGACCGCGGGCTGAGTGAGGAAATGCTCCAACACGATAAACTCGTTATGATCGCGGTAGCTAAGGCGTGTTTCCGCGAGGTCCACCCCTTCGATGGCTCGTTCAACCCCCCGTTCGATACCGAGCTTCAGATTCCGCATCATCTCCCTCCGATCGGAACAGTACCCCGGGCTGCCTCTTTCAGGGACTCATCGTCACCTGAGCCTGACACTTAGCCCGGCGTTGGTCATTGGTTGATGGCGAGAGGGATATCTTTTTAACCGATGACCATTGACCGTCGTGCTCATTTGCAATTGACTGTCAACTGACTGCGCGCAACGAAATCCCTTCCAGTTGATCTTCGTATTGGGATCGCTCCCATTCCGCATGGCGACCCGCATCATCGTGATACTGTCCAGCCAGCCGCCGCCACGGAAAGCTTTCTGCTTCCCGATCTCAGACCTCAACCAAAGTTACTCTATCTTCGCAACAGCCATACCTGGACCCGCGCACAAGGTTCTCCACAGACATTTCGTTGGTGGATACAGAGGTTAGCTCCAGGGAAAGAATAATGTGTGCGGTTATAATTCTGGCGCGTTCCTCTACAGGCTTAGACCGACCAGGGGGTCGCTAGAATCGATACGAACAAACACAAGGAGTTGCGCTGTCTACTTTCTTGGACAGAACCTCGATTGAAATGGGGCATTGCGCATAGCTAGCGAAGCGAGACTGGCGGAAAAAGCGCGACGGATGAAGCAGGCTGAAGGCTGAAGTGTTCGGAACTTCGAACCCCGACCTTCAGCCTTCGGATCGCGCTTCTCATACGCAGTCCACCAGTTCATATTTGGAACTCTGAACCTTGTGCTGATGATGGTCGCGCATTCATACTAGGAGCCTGTCCGACATTGGCCCTTTCTTATTCATGGCATTCGATCGTCATGCAGAACAGCCGCCGCATCGCTGGATACACAGGCCGAGTCCGGAGATACGTTCACGCCTTCGGCTATATGCTCATCGCGACGCTCGTGGGTGCATCATTTCTGCGTACGGCAACGGCGGCGGCGAATGACGTACTGGACCGGGTTGAGGACATTGCCGCGCTCGCCAGCAGCGCGCTCATGCTGACAGTTGCCGAAGGCCCTTTTATTATGGGCACCACCCGCGCAAGCCACGAACCGTTCAGCTTCGACCTCCAGTACGACGACACGGAGCAGCCGCAGCGTCGCGTCTGGCTCGATCGGTATGAGATCGATCGTGACGAGGTCAGTCTGGGAGAATACTTTCTGTGGCTACGGCAACAACAACGCCACCTCCCCGAAGAAGTGCGAAAGTTGATCGATCATGTCACGACGATCCATGCCCTGCCGCCCGAGACCTTGGCACGCTGGCCGGCACTCTATGTCACCTGGTCTGAAGCCTCGGACTTTTGTCGCGCACAGGGGAAAAGGCTTCCAACGGAAGCCGAGTGGGAAAAGGCCGCACGCGGGGACAGCGGCAATCTGTTTCCTTGGGGGCAGAGACCTCCCACGCCGGCGCTGGCGATGTTCGGGCAGTATCACGCCCACGAGATTCCCATCGTGGCTCCTGTCGATAGTGGGGAGGAGGGCCGCAGCCCCTATGGCCTGCATCATATGGCAGGGAACGCAGCCGAGTGGGTCGAAGACTGGTTTGGGATCGACTACTATGCCACCATGCCGGATCGCAACCCCCACGGACCTGCCAGCGGCCGATACAAGGTGGTGCGCGGAGGATCGTGGAAGAGCGCGCCGGCTTTGCTGCGAACGGCCACCAGAGGCGGGGCATCGCCGGATCGGCGCGCCGCGACCATCGGGTTTCGCTGCGCGCGATCTGCGCGATAGCAGGCTGCGAAAGATATTGTGGCATGGTGAGATTCGATGGCCCGCACGACTGAGGCAAACTCGGTCTATCTGGCCTATCTCGTCTATTCAGTCTGTCTCGTGAATTTGGATGAACGAAACTAACCAGATGAACCAGACAGACCGAACAGACCAGATGAACAAGACAGACTGGCTGACTTTTTCAGCCTCCTGCTAGCCTATGAGGACTCAGATGATTCCGACATACCTGCTGATCGCGATGGTGATGAGCCTTGACATGACGACCCAGGCCTCCCTTGCCGCTGCGTCGGGGAATGAAGAACGGGCATGGAAAGTCTATACGAACGCCCGCTTCGGCTTCTCCATCCGTTACCCCGAAAACTGGCGGCCTGGAAATCCGATATCGGATGGGGTCGGCGTGACGCTCTACCCTCCGATCGACAACAGCCTCGTCGCGCTATCCGGCCACATGAATGTCTTGGAAGGCAAGAGCCAGGACGGACGGCAGACACTCGATGAATTTGCCGCGGCCCATCGCCGCATTATCACGGAACTCTACGGCAAGAAAACGATCACGGTGAAGTGGCGGAAGGATCAGGAGATGTCGCTGGCTGGATTCCCCGCGAAACGATTGACATTCACGTATTCGGATGCCACGCACGGCGAAATGATCGAACACCACATCTTCTCACTCGGCCGCAACGAGGGTCGCGGGATACGCATCAAAGCGCCTCTCTCGGCAGAAGAACAAGTGCTCCCGACGGTCATGAGAATGCTGGAGACCTATCAGCCGGGACGAGATCAGAACGCGGTCAGCCCGCTCGTGCCAGCCCCGCGATAGCGCTTCGTGAAACGTAAAAGGTTAGACGTGAAAAGGTTCGGGAAAAGACTGCTCGGAAGTATTACGTTTCACGTTTCTACGCACCGTTATCCTTCATCGCCATCAGATGCTTCACCGCCTCCCTGGCCGCCGCGCGAGCTTTCGTGGCGGGGTTCAAACTGGCGCCGGGATCGACCTTGTCTCCCATCTCGGCCACCCGCTTGCAGTATTTGATTGCGTCCTGCAAATGAGGTGCAGCCTCCTTGCCATGTTCATCGGTGGGCGGCAACGCCTTGAGAATGGTTTCGGCCTGCTTCGCCACTTCGGCGCAGTGATGCAGGATGGCTTTCCCGTCGCCCATATTGCCGTGCATCACCATTTCTTCGGCATCGCGCACCATCGCCTTCCCGCGATCCTGAATGTTCTTCGGAGACTCTGCCTGGACGAAGGACGTCCCGACGGAGAGAGACAGCACGACAATGATGAGGGCTTGTTTGAATCCCATTAGAACACCCGGCCTTTCTTCACTGGCAGTTGATCCGCCGGCGTCAGTCGGCGGTACAACGCGTGAAACTGCTCCGTCGTGAGCGAAGGATTCTCCAACTCCTTCAGAGCCTCCTCGCCGATCGGATATTCCACGGTATCGTCGAAGCTGGAGGAGGCGATCGTCACATAATGGTCCGGAAAGAGCTGATCCGGCAAGAGGATCGTGATGCCCCGATTGTAGTGCTTCGCCATCCGGATGGCAGCTCGGGCTCGTTCGGCCGCCACCTTTGGCCCGAGACCGATATTGGTCGGCGGACGGCCCGCCTTCATGAATTGAACATGGATGTTCGTGAGGCCGGCCTCAGCGAAATCTTGCTTGATCTCATTCACATTCTTGCGATGCTCATGTGCCAACACCACTTCAACCCGTCCCGCTGAAGCAGGCTCCTGCTCCGCAGCCAGAGCCGAGCCGACCGACAGAATTCCAAGGAGCATGACAAGAAAGATGGCTCGGATGTTCACCATCAGCCTCCGGTCAACTTCAAGTTAAACAGTATATCGAGTGTGGCTGTGCCGTTCGGCTCGACCGTCAGCTCCCGTTCCTGGGTGCCCAGAATCGGATGCCAGGCTTTCACGCGGTAGGTGCCGGGAGGAAGGTCACCGATGGAAAATGAGCCGTCCTGGTCTGTCACCGCGTAGTAGGGGTTGTCGATCGCATACCCCCAGCTCTGCATGTAGGGATGCATCCCGCACTGCATGGTGAAGACTTTCCGCCCTTTGACCAGATGCACGATATCGGTGGTCCCTGCAGCTTTCAGCGAAGGCCGGTGCAGGACGATGTCCACGCCAGACTGGTCATAGGTGTAACCTTGAATATCATGGGACACGGGATCCAGATTGATCACAGTCAGTTCTCGCTTATCGCTCACGACCGTGACGAAGGGAAGAAACTCGCACACGTCGGATTCGATCCGAGCATTCGTAAAGGTGAACGGCTTCCCGCTCCGCACTCCTTCCACGACGACCACCACGTCCTTGAGACCGCCGCCCTGTCCGACATTCACCTCCTTGAGAAACCGATGCCCATCGCCATCGGAAAGGGCGCCACAAAACACTCGATCCGGGTATCGCCGCAATTCGAATTCTTTGGGCTCAGGCGCCGTCCCTTGAAACGTCACCGTGCCCCGCAGCACCGCCCCGTCCGTCACGACAACGGTGTCATACGCGCTTGCCGGCCAAAGGACTCCGAACCCCATGCTCACTTGAACAACCACGCCAAGACACAGGCCCATCATAATCGACCGTTTCACTGATGCCCCTCCCCTAGCCCGCATTATTCATGACGGTTCGTCGCGAAATTGCTGAGCCGCGTTGCGAGACCGGCGCGCGGAGCCCAAGGGACTGGCTCCGCCGTCTGCGGCGGTGCCTGTCCCGCTGCCCTCAGACGGGGACAGGCGCCAAAGAGAAGGGCGCCAGTCCCCAACAGTACGTTGAGGGTTCGATGGGCGAGCCCGCCGACCGAAGGCTCGTCGCAGCAGCGGATCGGCGATTGTAGCAGAAGTGTTCATGAATAATGCGGGCTCAGTCTTGCGTCGCTAATGTTGTATCTCTGCAGGCGGATTGGCCAAATCCAATCGTTGCGGGAGCTCGAATAAGAACGGAGATTGCTTGGTGAAGATCAACCGTTGGTACTCCTCGGACCAGCTTCCCTCTTTACTCACCGTCTTTACGGGGAACCGCTGCGCCTTGGTCACCCACTGGTAGTAGTGCCGCTCGCCTCCATTTTCCGAAACCGTCACTTCGAACAGTTCGGTGGGATAGCCGTTCAGCGTCTGATCACCGACGAGTTCGCGCGAGAGTTCACCTTCCATCGTCTCGCTCACCGACAGCTGATGTTCCTTAGCAATCGGCACCTCCGCATATTGCCGCCGCTTGGACAATATGAGCCAAGAACTCTGGCGGTCCATCCGCACAATGATGATGCTGGCACCCCCTTGCGGTCGAGCGAACTCGAATCGCCAGCGATCGTCCTTGGCATTGACATGAGCCGTCACCACGGACTTTCCGCTCTTTACAATGCGCTCAGCGGAAAAATCGAACGCCATCGCGCTGAGCGTCAGGCTACCGATGGGAATCGATGCCAGCCAGATCAAAATCCATCGAGCAGATGTGCGCCGCCTGCGCATGTCCATGGACTGGTTCTACCGTATCGCTCAGGTATACTTCAAGGCGCGCCTCCCTCCTCACCCAGAAAACGAACAGGGGAACCCGACCATGACTCTGTCGGATTCCCCCGTTACGCTTCCCTGTATCCGGATCCTGCCTAATTAATTGGCCTTCATGGATACCGGTATGGACTGCGCCGGAATCTGCTCCTCGGCTTGCTGTGTGGCCGGCACCTGCCCGCCCAACGGCAAGATCGCCCGGCTGTCGCGATCGAGTACCGTCAGCGTCCCCCAATGCCCTGCGTCGAGATACCCCGGTCTCTGGTTCAACCACAGATAGTTGCCAGGGATTCCGTTCGGGCCTCCAGCCCCGCCATGCAGCCAGGCGTTGATCACCTCGGTGCCGCCGAACTCCATGGTGCTCACGAGGTCCGCTCCGCTCATGTAGGGTTCGTGCTTCCACTCATGGCCCGACACGCTGAACAGTTGTATCTGTTCGCTAAAGGCACCCAGCACGTGAATCACGACCGGATCGCCCACATGCGCCGCGATGCTCGGGGTCACCGGCTGATCTCCCGTCTTGACACAGACGAGTACCTCGCTGTACGCACAGCCCTTCTCGACCCGGTAATCGGTCGGCTCGGACCGGTAGTTCACCGCCGTCACCCCTGCCACCTTTTGGATATAGGGCATGAAGCTGGTGCCGATTTGGTTATCTTCGTCCTGGAACAGGAGGGCGAAGGACCGATAGTTCTGTCGAGTCTCGTTGCCCGACAGGTTCCGATCCACAATCACGTCCGCCCGCCAGGAACTCTTCTGGGCCAGATCTTCGCCGGTCACCGGATCGCGATACTGCGATCCCCTCGGGCCGATGATGATCGCCCCGAAGAGCCCGTTCCTCGGATTTTCAATTACGTTCCCCCAATCCTGAATCAGGGCCGCGTTCTCCCCGAACTCTGGATGGGCGAAGAACGTGTAGGTATGACTATGCCCCGGCGCCACCGTCTGGTCGCCAGGGTTGTTCCCGGCGTTGATCCCCATCGACTTCTTGGGATCGTACGCCACATTGTCTACGTGGAACCCGGCCCGGTCCTTGGCCATCTCGTTCTTGAGATTGACCGTGATACAATCGCCCACGTTCACGTGCAGGGTCAATGGGCTCGGTTCAATGCTGCCGGAGGCGACCTTGGTCTTCTCGCCTTCGAGCACGTACATCTTGCCGGTCTCGTTACCCAGCACCATCTTCCGCTCCATGTCCACTTCCATCACGCCGGGCGTTCCCTTGTTGTAGCGAATCGCCTTGTCGATGGCTGAGACATTGAACGTCTTCACCGGCGCATCGGCCGGACAGACGGACTTAGCCGAGTGCGGAATCTCTTCCCGGCCCGGCAGCGGCTTCAGTGTCGCATCCGCTTTGTCCAGCACCCGGAAGAGGCCCCAGCTGCCTTCCACGAAGTGCGACGCACGGCCACTGTAGTAGGGATAGTCGCCCGCCATCTGTTGCGGTCCTCCTGCGGCAGGAATGGCCGCATCGTACCGCTCTCCGATCACCACATGCAGCGAACTTCTGGGGATGGAGTTCGCACTGTAGCGCTCCATCGGGAACCAGTGGCCGCTGATGTGCCAGGAGTGCACTTCGTTGGCCGATCCTTCAATCAACCGGACCACGATCGGATCGCCCAGGTACGCCCGCAACATCGGGGTCTCGGGATCGCCGTGGATCAGGCTGCTGAACAGCTGCGACGGATCTGGATTGTGCGCCAACCGCACCGACAAGGGCTCGACGCGCATGTTGTAGCCGCTGCCCGTCGTCGCTTCGCCGCCGTTCAAAAACTTCATCGGCGACATGTTGAGTTTGGCCGGATAGACCGCAGACGGAGTGCCGTCCACGGAAATGGCCCCTACTCTCGCCTGTGGATTGTCGGCCGTGATAAGTTCCGCCGTCCGGGGATTGGAATCCATGACCTGGGTCACGATTTCACGGAAGGAGCCCCGGATATGCGCGGACACCGGTTCGGTGGTGTGAATGTCGGCCACCGGCCCGCTGCGTATTTCTTTGCCGGTCACCGGGTCATGATAGGTGGATCGCGGCGGTTCGGCGATGAACGTGGAGTAGAAACCATGGCCCCACCCGTCCAGGCCAAACACATGATCGTGCCAGAAGGTCGTGCCGAAGTCGGCGTCCACATACCACCGCTCGCGGATCCACTCCACCGACACGATCTCGCCCTTCTTATGGCTATACTTCAGCGGCCGCTCGAACGTGATCTGGTTGCCTTGAATCTTGCTGATCCGGGCCGACTCAAATCCACCCACTTCGTCCATGCCCACGCCTAACTCGGTCTTGACGTGATAGCGTGAGGCATCCTTCACCTCGATGCTGGCCGCGCCCTTGGCCGCATCGGCCTCCATCGTCGTATTCATCGGCACGGGCATGCCCTTGCCGGGATGCTCGTCCTTCAGGATCGTGAACGGCCGCAACGACATCTCATACGAGAAGCCGATGATCGGGCCGTCCGACGCCTGCGTGTCGAACTGGAACATGTGCGGATGCAGGTTCGTCTTGCTGGAGAACCCTTGCCGCGCATCGTCTTTCAACTCGCTCTTGTACACGACGTCGATGCAATCCTGCACGTTGCCGCGGATCACCAGCGGCATCTGTTTGGCGGGATTCTTCCGAACTTCCTGCTCTTCTTCATGCAGCACGTAGAGCAATCCATCCGGATCCACGATCGCCGGCGTCTTGGACGTCGCCTTCTTCAGCGTGATCGGCAACCCGATCGCGTGGATATTGAAGAACTTCTGCGGCGCCCCTTCCGGACAGAGGCTCCAGGGCCCTTGCTCGCCCGGTTTCGGCGGCTCAGTGGAGTTGCTGCCGTCATCGCGGCGATGGATCGGCTCCAGCCAGGGCGCGCCACTGTGGCTCGGCGAGAACGGCACGCGCCGGCCCAGGTGCGGCCGTAACCACGGCCAGGCGATCTTGCCGGATCGCGGATCGAAGAGAATCTCCTGCCGCTTGCCCGGCGTTGCCGATTTGTAGTTCACCCATTCGTACGAGGTCTCCGGTTCCGTGAGCGCCTTGCTGCCGTCCCACGCCCAGTCGTTGACGGTCGAGTCGTAGGCCAAGGTCTGTTCCTTCTCCGTGTTCTTGTGGCCCGGCTTGCCTTGCGGCGTGAGCATCATCTCCACCCAATCCTTGATGGAGACCTTGACCGGGTTGGCTTTCCAATCGGTCTTGTCCTTGGTGATCTCGTACTTCTTGCCGCCGTACCAGTCCACTGTGGTGCCGACAAGCTTATCCGACGGAGTGCCCGTCTTGGCCTTGCCGATGCGGTCCGGCAGCTCGACCAGCGGCTTCATCACATCGGTCTGGAAGCCAGGCGCTTGCAGCGTATTGTACACACGCCAGAAGCCCCACATGCCCGTCACATAATGTTGCGGGATGTGGCAATGGAACACGAACTCGCCGGCCAGGGCTTGCAGGCCTCCCGAACCGCCCTCAATCACCTGATCGTAGACCTCTGTCGGCCCGATGGACTGCACGTCCAAACGGTCTGAGGGATCGCTGATCGCAGGGAATTTCACCGGCCCGTTCTTCGACAACGCGAAGTCCAGATTGCTGTTCCCCGGCTGACGTGCCCAACGAATTGAGCCGCCATGGAGGTGATGCGAATGCACGATTTCCGAGCCGCCCGCCATCCGAAACTTGGCAGGATCGCCGAGATAGGATCGAGGAACGGTCGTGGCGGGGTCGCCGAAGGTATAGGACCCATAGGCCATGGACTCGTCGCCGTAAAAGCCCATATGGGCCTGAAGTTCGATGCGTGTGCCGTGCGGTTCGCTGCGGTAATTCAGTAACCGCGCTCCCGGGCGATAGGAATCGGTATGAGGATCGCGCTGGGGCAGCATTTCGCCCTTCTTATTTAGGAGGCGGAACGCTTCGTCGCCGGCCTCATGGTAGAAAATCGCGAATTCCCTGAAGTCCGCGCCCTTCGGATCTTCGATCATCGCTTCCCAGCCGCTCGCCATCGGCTTGCCGTCGAAGGGGCTGAGATAGCGTGAGCCACGCGGTTCCACGACGAGCATACCGATCAAGCCCTGGTTGAACTGCTCGCGCGACGCATGCGACCGAAAAAATCGCGCACCCTCCTGAGTATCCGGCTTGATATACCACTCAAAACTCTGCTGCCCGCCCGATACAATCGTGCCCTCTGGATTCGAGGGGGTCGCAGGCTTGCCGGTAGCCGCCACCACCATGGATGAACCGTTGATAACCATGTTCGTCGGCTCATCTGGGATCTCATTGTGGAGGGTGATCTTGAGACAATCGCCCTGGTTGGCACGGATCACGAGCGGCTGAATAATGTCACCCTGCAAACCGTTCGACACGGCGCCGGGATCGTTCTCCTTCTCCCGCGCCGCCCTATTCGCAGCTTCTTCGCCGCGAGCTTTCTCGACGTTCTCCTTCAGCACATACATGTAACCTGGGAAGTAGTCGAGAAACCGGCTCAACGTGATTTCAATATTGATCGCCGAGACATGATAGTCCTTCACCGGAGCGTTTGCCGGGCAACGCTGCCCGCCACTTACGGCGACTTTGCTCGGATCCTCCGCTACCAGCAGAACGCCCTGCTGCAGCATGTGACTGTTCGCGCCGGTGCTATACCCGCCCTTCTGCCCGATGGATTCCTGTTGGCGCTTTATCTCTTCCATCATGCGATCGTGCAGGACCGCTCCGCCTTCGCGGAAAATGACCTTCTCAGCCGATGCCCCTTCCACGCCGCCATGGTGGGTGTGCTGGTCAGCAGCCAGACCCATCGGGGCTGTCAGCAGGCTGCTGACGAACAGCGCTGCCGGCAGACTTACTGCCATACGATACGCGCTGCAGCTGCGCGAACTCGATACCCTTTTCATACCTCGGCCTCCTCTCCTTGCTGTACCCGCCGCCATCGGCAAGTGGTTGATCTGGATTGCGCGATCAGCCGCCACCTTTCAGCTCTCACCCGATAATTCAATCTTCTTGGTCTAGCTGATGGCTGACAGCTGAGGACTTCTTTGCTTCTCCTGGCCTTTGTTAAGAGCTGGTGAAGGTTTCCTCCTTGCAGAGGAGAGGGTCATTCGGAGGCCGGTCCTAATCACCCAGACCCCCACCAGCAGCCATTCCTCAGCGCAATCTCTGTGCCGCAATGATCCACACGTCTCTGAAATGCAGGAATGCCCTGATGATCGCGATGATTGTGAGTCACGCACGACAACAATGGCCAATCGATAGTGGGGCAAAAATCCAGCTAATTAGACAGCTCCTGCAGAAGTTATGGGTCAACATCCGCAATTTCAACGCGTTAAGCTGTCTAAGCTCTTGGACAGTCGAAATGCCGAAGTGGGGCGGAGAAGG
>Ga0315281_10010979_pt1 | contig 12428 bp, 8 predicted proteins | sample YL17G07_0_MG_FD_204540 | JGI IMG/M metagenome (GOLD analysis project Ga0315281, IMG submission 204540) | Sediment microbial communities from Yellowstone Lake, YNP, Wyoming, USA - YL17G07_0 | ecosystem: Environmental > Aquatic > Freshwater > Lake > Sediment | place: USA: Wyoming | collected... | reverse complement strand
GTAGTAGAGCAGCGCGTTGGGCCGGTTTTCTTTCTCCTGCATGTCAAGCAGAGGCTCCACCATGGACCGCAAGTTCACATAACGCTCAGGGATGTGTTCCAACAAACGCCGATCCAGAGGATCGGGAATCTCGGGATACCGGTCCCGCAGATCCGCCAAGTATACCTCGGTGAAGATATCCCCCTTGGGGATCTCTCCCTGTTTGATCACTCCCCCGATCTTCTTGTCGCCCCCGTCGTCTGCGGCGTCGGGACCGAAACTGTAGATCCACGCGGTTTCCTTCTTCGCATCGAGGCGATAGGACAACTTGCGGCCGGGAGTGAAAGTATCCTCAGGAACTTCCTTGAGATATCCCGTGGCTCGGACCACCTCCTCCAGGTTCTCGGGCAACCCCTGGCGCGTCTTGCCGTACCACAGAAAGACCAGCGGCGCCATGTTGTCAACTTCCGACTGCTCCTGTTCTATCTTTTCCTTGAGTTCCTTGTCTTCGATGATCTTGTAGGTGGCTTGAAGATACCGGACGATGTCCCCCTGGCTCATTGTCCCGTTGGTGGGATCGAACACGAGCTGCCCTTTCTGGTCCTCTGCATCCGGTCCGATGCTGTAGAGGATTGGCCGGTAGTCCGGCGCGTTGACGTTCAGGCGATACGGCTCCGGCGGGTTCCGCGTGGAGAAGGGGTCCGAGGGAATGCCTGAGAGGTATGCCACCGGCGTGGTGAGGGAGACCAGGGAAGCGGCATAGGTCTCGTAGTCCACTCTGTAGGCTTCCATCGCAACGGCCAGGCTCCGCATGTCCGCCAGAGCTTTGCCGACCTTCCCGCGGACGAGTTTTTCCTGCTCGTCGGACAATCGTCCCGGCGCTTGCGTCTCAACCTTTTCTTCGCCGGGTCTTGTTTGCTCTTTCTCAAGGCCGGTCTTTCCCTTCTCGTCCTCCGGCGCGGCTTGGTTGATGCTCACGCCAAAGGACAGCGCGGCGAGGGCGAGAAGAACGAGAAGCGTCAGGGACGACGGACTCAGGCGCGACGGCACGCTCAGGGGGGTGGTCAGGAGCGCCGCGATGCGCCGGCCGATTTGCGTGCGCGTGGCGAACAGTCCCGCCCTCACCCGCACGCGGGACCGGCGCTCCACGAGGCCCTCCAGCACCTGGTAGAGTTGCCCGGCATAATCGCGCGCCTCGTTTTCGCCCGCGATCAGCGCGCGGTCGCAGGCCCGCTCCATCGCCTCCTCCCAGCGCCCGCCCGCCCACCAAACGGCGGGATGGAACCACAGGAGGGCCTCGGCCATGCGCCGCACAAAAAGCCCCGCCGTATCCTTTAGCTTCCAGTGCATCAGTTCATGGGCCAGTATCCAGCGAGCCCGCGTGGGGTCACTCGTCTCGGCCAGCCAGCGCGGCACGAGAACCGCCGGCTTCAAGAACCCCACCAATGCGGGCGACTCGACTTGATCGCAAATCCGCAACTCGGGTCCCCGCGCAATGCCGAGACGGGCTGCCTCGGCCCGGAAAACCGCCAGCAGTTCTTCCGGGGCTTCGTCTGATGCGAGGCACAACCGGCGTATCCGGCGCAAATCCAGGGCGGTGCGCAGCAATCCCCAAAGAACGCCCATCGCCCACACTCCCACCAGAATCCAGGCGGCGTGTCGAACGGAAAAGACGTCTAAGACGGCATCCCACCGGGCGGACGCACCGCGATCCCGTTGCGAGGCGGCGATCTGCGCCGAGGACAGTGCGTTTTTCCGGCCGGATGCGGCGCCTTGTGAGCCGGCGCGGGCGGTCGGCGACAACGACTCCATTTCGCTGAGCGCGCGGCGAATCTCCATCTCCTGCCGCGCGCGCTCTTCTCGCGTCATGCCCGCCGCCGCGATGGTTTGCCCCGCGCCGGAGGACGCCGTCACGCGCAAGCCGGCCAGATCGAAAGGTGAGCCGAAAGCCAGGCCGAGCAAGCCCTTGGCCAACACCAGCATCCAAAGCAGCGAACAAACGCGGGCGGAACGAATCCGAAGCAGATGGATCAGGCCCCACACCGCCGCGGCCAGTACGGCCACTTCGATGCTCACTTCCAACAGTCTGCAACACACGGGGCTGGTTGCGGCGGCGGCCCCGATTTCCTGGATGATGCCAGGGGTATTCATGGTTCGCTTCCTCCTGTCTTGGGTTCGCTTTCTCCTGTCTTGGAGCGCTCGATCACTTCGCGGATTTCCTCCAGTTCCCGCTTGTCCACGTCGCCGTTTCTAATCAGGTGGGCGACGAGGGAGGCGGCTGAGCCGTTGAAGAACCGCCCACGCAGACTCCCAAGCAACTGGCCCGCGATGGTCTCCTTCGCGACGGCGGCGCGGAACTTCTTCTCGCGCCCGACGGTCGGCACGACCCGCACGGCCTTTTTCTTTCGCAGGTTTTCGAGAACGGTGAGGATCGTTGTGCGCGCCAGGGGCCGGTCCGGCGAGAGCGCCTCGCGCACTTTGGCGGCGGACACTGTGCCTAGTCTCCAGACCACTTGCATGATCTCCGTCTCGAGGCCGGTCAGGGGGGGCTTGTTCTCTTTCGCGGGGGCTGCCTGGGGAGCGCTTCGATCCGCGGACTTGCGCGGCCCGGGCTGCTTCTTTTGAGGGCTTGCCATTGTGGGAATCCTCCTTCTACCTGGTTCGAACTGTTCTATTATTATAGAACACAGGTATGTATGTCAACATCTTTTTTCGCTTTTTTTGTTCTTTTCGCGGGTCTTGGGAAATGGGCTCCTTGGCCGGTTCTATCAGAGCGTGGGATGAACGGACAGGGACAATCACGGACGAACACGGACGGAATGGTGAGAGGGTGTGAGAGTATAGTATTTCGCAAGACCCTCGTATGCTTCGACAGGGGACAAATTAGCCCTTGACGCTTTGCGTGAGGTAGGGCAACATTCAGGCGGCGGCTTCGCCGGCGCCGGACGCGGTGCTTCGCGGTCCGGTACCGAGGCATTTGGGATATTTTGTTTCGGAGGGTAGTGAAAATGTCTAGACACACACCGAGCGGGGGATTCTTGTCCCGCCGCGACTTCTTGCGGTCCACCGCGGCCGCCGGGGCTGGGTTGGCCCTGGTGAGCAAGGCGCTGGGGCAGGGTGAGGCCGCGCCCGCGCCCACGCCCGCGACAGCGCCTACGCCCGCGACAGCGCCCGCGCCTCAGGAAACGCCGAAAGCGCCGTCTTCGTCGGACACCTTGAACGTCGCACTGATCGGGTGCGGGGCCGAGGGAGAAGTGCTGAAGGATGCGGCTTTGAAAATCCAGCCTGGCTCGGGGAATCCGAATATCCGTTTCAAGGCGACGTGCGACATCTATCCGTACAACCTGCAGCGCATTTCGGGGGCGCTGAGGACTCAAGGGCACCCGGTCAACAGGTACGAAGACTATCGGGAATTGCTGGACAAGGAGAAGGATTTGCACGCGGTGATCGTGGCCACGCCGGACTGGATGCACGCGGAGCACGCGATCGCGAGCATGGAGGCGGGGCATCACGTGTACTGCGAGAAAGAGATGTCCAACAGCCTCGAGAAGGCGAGGCAGATGGTGCTGGCGGCGCGGCGGACGGGGAAGCTGCTCCAGATCGGGCACCAGCGGCGCTCGAGCCCGCGCTATCTCCATGCGATCAATAAGGTTGTTCACGGGAACCGGGTTCTCGGGCGCATCTGCCAGGCCAACGCCCAATGGAACCGCGCGAAAGCGGACGACGAGGGGTGGGCCGAAAAATACGAGCTTTCACCCGAGAAACTGGCGAAGTACGGCTACGATTCGATGCACCAGCTGCGCAACTGGCGGTGGTTCCGCAAGTATGGCGGCGGTCCCATCGTGGACTTGGGGTCGCACCAGATTGACGTTTTTAGCTGGGTTTTCCAGGGAAACCCGAAGTCGGTCATAGCCAGCGGGGGTATGGACTACTACAAGAACCACGAGTGGTACGACAACGTGATGGCGGTGTTTGAGTATGACACGCCCGAAGGGAACGCGCGCGCCTTCTACCAGGTGTTGACGACGTCGAGTTACGGTCTGTACTACGAGGCATTCATGGGAGAAGACGGAACGCTCCAGATTTCCGAGCTGAACAAGAAGACGATGGTCGGGAAGGAGAAGCACGTGGGAGACGGAGGATGGGACAAGTGGGTGAAAGCGGGCGTTCTGAGACAGGTGGAGAAGAAGGAGGAGGCGCCGCCGCCGCCCGAGGGCGCAGTCGTGGACTCGCGTGAATCGCCCGGCCTGGAGCCGTGGGAGATGCCGATCGAGCTGCTCAAGCCGTATCACCAATACCACCTGGAGAACTTTTTCAGCGCCATTCTACACGGCACTCCGCTCAATTGTCCCCCGGAGATCGGCTACGAGTCGGCTGTGGCCGTTCTGACGGTGAACAAAGCGGTCGAGGCAGGCAAGACCGTTTATTTCAAGCCGGAGGACTTCAAGGTCTGATGAAACTCCCCTCGAATGCAGAAGTCAGAATGACGAATGATGAATTGCGAGTGGAACTCGTGGATAAAGCGCATCAGCGAACCTCCTTCCTGAGAGATGTTTCCCGTGTTCATCATTTATCATTCATCATTCATCATTCCGTTTCGATTTTCCTTTTGGTTGCGTTCTTGTGCCCCAATGCCTTCGGGGCCAATAAGGCCCTCCTGGAAAGAGAGCGGGACGGAAGCCGCTCCGACGCGGTTCACCGCATCCCGCTCTACGACATGAACGGCGAGAAGATCAGCCCCGACGATATTCTCGTCCTGCCTTTCTCGACCAAGTTCACGTGCGGGGAATGCCACGACTATGGCAAGATCCGTCTGGGCTGGCACTTCGACTCCTTGAGCACCACGACCCTCGCGGGCCGGCCCGGCGAACCCTGGGTTCTGACCGATGAGCGCACCGGGATCCAGCTCCCGCTGTCGAACCGGGGATGGGCGGGGACGTGGCGCCCCTCGGAGATCGGGCTGAGCTCCTGGGGTTTTGTCAAGGCGTTCGGAAGCCACTTGCCCGGCGGGGACATGGGGGAACGGGAGATCAAGCCGGAGGATCCCGCGGCGCGGTGGGAGGTTTCGGGGAATCTGGAGATCAACTGCCTGGCGTGCCACAGCGGCGCGCACTATCAGGACCAAGCCGCCTGGGCGGATCAGATCAAGCGGGAGAATCTCTGGTGGGCCGCCACCGCCGCCAGCGGCATGGCGTCGGTCGAGGGCACGGTGATCGGATTGCCGGCGCTCTACGACATTTACCGGGGACCGGATCCCGACAAGCTCACCTACTCTCCTCCGCGCGTGGATTATTTCTCTCATTTGTTCGACAGGCGCAACCAGACTTTCTTCGACGTGACGGCCAAGCCGCCCAATAACCGTTGCTTGTTTTGCCATTCCTCGATGGTGGCCGGGACCGAGATGTGGAAAACGGACCAGGACGCGCACCTTGCCGCGGGGATGAGTTGTGTGGATTGCCACCGCAACGGACTGGACCATCGGATCGTGCGCGGCTACGAGGGAGAGGCGGCCGAGCGGAATGATCCCGCGCTGGCGAGTCTTTCCTGCGAGGGCTGCCATCTGGGCGGCGCGGGGCAACCCGAGCCCTACGATCTGGGCGGCCGCCTGCGCGCGCCGCGTCCCGAGCACAAGGGGCTGCCCGCCATACACTTGGAGAAGATGACGTGCACGGTGTGCCATTCCGGTCCCTGGCCCGAGACCCAGACGCGGCAGATCCGCACGGCACGGGCGCACCAGATGGGAGAGCACGCCTCCGGGCCTGAGCCTCAGCTGCCGCAGATCGCCGGGCCGGTCTACGCCCGGATCGGGGAAGGCAAAATCGGCCTATATAGCGCGATTTGGCCTTCCTTCTGGGGCGAAATGCGGGGCGGCAAGGTTGTTCCGCTTCTTCCGGACAAGGTCTATGAGAAGGTGGGAGCAATCCTTTCGGCCCGGGACAACAACACGACCGGCACGGAGAAGGTTCTGACGGAGGGGAAGGTGGCCGCGGCGCTGAAAGCGCTGGGCGAGGGCGGGAAACTCGAGGCGGTTTATGTGGCCGGAGGCAAGCTGCACCGGCTCGGCGGGGATGGCAAGCTTGCGGCGGCGGATCACGCTTCGGCCCAGCCCTACTACTGGCCCGCCGCGCACGACGCTCGGCCGGCGGGGCTCTCGCTCGGCGCGAAATCCTGCGAGGACTGCCATTCGGCGGACGCGCCGTTCTTCTTCGCGCAGGTCAGGCCGCTGAGTCCGCTCCGCGCTCAAGTGGTTTCGGCCAGTGTTATGAAAGACCTTCAAGGCAAGGACGTTGCGGTTTTCGCGCGCACGAGCTGGTTCTTCAAGTGGCTTATCATCATCACCATGAGCCTGCTGGTCCTGCACATCCTGGGCGACTTGTTCCGGCGCTTCATGCGCAGGATAACTCCCGAATAATGAATGGTGAATGCGGAATGAGTGATCGCAGAGAAGGTGCATACGTGCAGCGTTTCAGCTGGCAATTCCGCGCCCAGCACATCGTCCTTTTCACGAGCACCACGGTGCTGATTCTGACAGGAATTCCGTTGTGGTTTCTGGGCCATCCGGTGTATATAGATCATGTCTGGTGGGTGAAGGAATCGGCGGGGGCGTTCGGCGGAATCGGAATGATGCGTTTGATCCACCGGGTGTCGGCCGCAGGGTTGATCGCCGTTTCCTTGTACCACCTTCTCTACACGTTCTTGTCGCGGGAGGGGCGGCGCGAGTTTCTGGAGCTGCTGCCCAGGCCGAAGGACGTCGCGGACGTGACCATCAACTCGCTTTACTTCCTGGGCCTCACCAAGAAACGCCCGCGTTTCGGGCGCTTCACCTATTACGAGAAATTCGACTACTGGGCCGTGTACTGGGGATGCGTAATCATGATCGGGTCGGGCCTTGTTCTGTGGTTCGACAAGCTCGCCGCGAGCTACGTTACCTGGTTTCCTTACAAACTGGCGGCGCTGATCCATTCGGATGAGGCCATCCTGGCGGCTTTGGCTCTGTTCGTGTGGCATTTCTACAATGTTCATTTCCGGCCTTCGCGTTTCCCGGGCACGCTGCTGTGGCTGCACGGCAGGATTTCCCGCGAGGAGATGCTGGAGGATCACCCGCTCGAATACGAGAAGATGGCCGGTGAAGATGATCGGGGAGAGTGAGCAGGAGAAAGGGGGCAGGACTATGGATTCGAACAAGCTGAGCAGAAGAGGGTTTCTGAAGAGTACCGCGGCCGCGGCATCGCTGGCGGGGTTGGCCGGGTGCGGGCTTCTTCCGAGGAAGGCGGCCGTGGCGCCCAAAGCGGTCGGCGAGAAGGCGGTCGTGGCGCCCAAAGCGGTCGGCGAGCAGCGGAAGTTGAACATTGCCTGTGTGGGGGTGAACGGCAAGGGTGATTCCGACATGCGCGGGGTGGCGGCGAGCGAGAACATCGTGGGATTGTGCGACGTGGATGAGAAGCGGGCGACCGAGGCCCGCAAGGATTTTCCCAATGCCAGGTTCTTCCAGGACTTCCGCAAGATGATTGACGAGCTGGGCGACGGGATTGACGCCGTGACGGTCTCCACCCCCGACCACATGCACTATCCCGTGGCGAGCTACGCCATCGAGCGTGGCAAGCACGTTTACGTTCAGAAACCGCTGACCCATTCGGTGTGGGAGGCGCGGCAGCTGCTGAATCTTTCCCGGAAGTACAACGTGGCCACTCAGATGGGCAATCAGGGCCATTCCGCCGACTCCACCCGTTTGATTGTCGAGTGGATTCGCGCGGGGATCATCGGGACCGTCCGCGAGGTCCATTTCTGGACAAACCGGCCCATCTGGCCCCAGGGAATCACCCGGCCCACCGGCGCGTCTCCCTGTCCGCCGGAACTCGACTGGAATCTGTGGCTCGGCGTGGCGCCTCTGCGCCCTTATCATGAGGACGCTGATCACAGGGGCACTTATCATCCCTTCAAATGGCGGGGATGGTGGGATTTCGGATGCGGCGCGCTGGGCGACATGGCCTGCCATATCATGGATGCCGCGTTCTGGTCGCTGGAGCTGGGCGGACGGTCCTTCTCTATCCAGGCGGAGTCGTCCCCCGTCAACAAGGAAACCGCTCCGGCGTGGTCCATCATCACATACGACTTTCCTGAAGAAAACGGCCTACCTCCGGTCAAGCTGGTCTGGTACGACGGCGGGAAGAAACCTCCCCGTCCGGAGGAACTCCCGGAAAGGGACACGCAATGGAGGGACGAGTGCGGGCAGATTTACATCGGCGACAAAGGCAAACTCATAGCAGGCACCTACGGAGAGAGCCCGTCTCTGCTACCCAAGAGCAAGATGACGGAGTTCCTGAGGAATCGTCCGCCCAAAACCATCCCGCGCTCACCCGGGCACTACGAGGAATGGATCCTGGCCTGCAAGGGCGGAAGGCCCTCCGCCGGCAGCTTCGAGTTCGCCGCGCCGTTCAGCGAGGCGGTTCTGGTGGGGAACATCGCCATTCGGACGGGGGCTAAGTTCCAATGGGACGCCAAGAACATGCGCAGCCCCGACAGTCCGCAGGCCAACGAACTGGTGCGGCGGCAGTACCGGGAGTTCTAGCGGGCTGGAGGCGGGCGGGGAAGCTGGACTGACAGATCAGACGGATCAGACGGATCGGACGGATCAGGCGGGCGGCCCTTCAGCCGCCCAACTGAAAACTGAAAACCGGAAACAGTAAACTGTCAAAGGAGGGTGCGAAATGTGCAAGAGATCAATCCAAACGTTGGTTCTTTTTCTTTGTCTGATCGTGGGTTTCTCGGCAGGCGCGCAAGAAAAGGAGGAAAAAGCTGTGGGCAAGAAACAACAGAAAATCTCCGGCGCCGAAGCGCTGGATTGGCGTCTGGGCGTTCAGAGCTATTCTTTCAACCAGTTCACCTTCTTTGAGGCCGTTGACAAGAGCGCCTCGATGGGGATGAGCGTGATCGAGGCTTATCCGGGGCAGCGGATCAGCAAGGACTTCGAAGGGAACATGGACTATAAGATGGATGAGGCCACGCGTAAGAAGGTTCAGGAAAAACTCGCTTCGGTCAAGATCAAGTTGGTCAACTTCGGGGTGGTTGGGGCGGACTCGGAGGCGGATTGGCGCGCGCTGTTCCAGTTCGCCAAGGACATGGGGATCGAGACCATCGTTTCCGAACCCGCCGAGAAAGACGCGGGTTTTCTGGAGAAGCTGTGCGACGAATTCCAGATCAACCTTGCCATTCACAATCACCCGAAACCCTCCCACTACTGGAACCCCGACACGGTCCTCAAATTCGTCGAGGGCCGCAGCAAACGCATGGGCGCGTGCGCGGACACGGGGCACTGGGCGCGGTCGGGGCTTGTTCCGCTGGAATGCGTGAAGAAACTCAAGGGGCGCGTGATCAGTTCGCATCTCAAGGACCTGAACGTGGCGTCGGCGAAGGGCCACGACGTGCCTTGGGGCACCGGCGCGTGCAACGTCGCGGGCATCCTGGCGGAGCTCAAACGGCAGGGATACAGGGGGACATTCTCCGCGGAATACGAGTACAACTGGGAGAACTCGGTTCCGGAGATCACCCTGTGCGCGCAGTACTTCCGCCTGGTGGCAGCCGCCCTCGCCGATGAGGGCTACAAGCCGCTGCTGAAGAAGGACCTCTCCGACGCCATCGTGGAAAAGGGGGGATGGGCGTTCGAGAACGGCGTTCTGACGGCGAAGGGGAAGGGGGACATCTGGACCAAGGCGCGCTACGGCGATTTCGCGCTCGACGTCGAGTTCAAGTGCGCCGCCGAGACCAACAGCGGGGTGTTCCTGCGGTGCGCGAGCATCGAGAACTGGCTGCACACGGCCATCGAGGTGCAGATCTTGCAGCCCTGGCTCGGGGACCTGCCCCGCGAGAACTGCGGCGGGGTTTTCGATTGCCTGGGGCCGAGCAAGAAGATGATCAAACCGGCCGGTGAATGGAACCACTACCTCATTATCGCCAAGGCAAACCGGATCTATGTGGTCCTCAACGGCGAGCAGGTGCTGAACATGGACCTGGACCAGTGGACCGAGGCGCACAAGAACCCCGACGGCACGCCCAACAAGTTCGATAACGCGTACAAGGATATGGCGCGGGAAGGCTGTATCGGGTTACAGTACCACGGGCACCCGATCTCGTTCCGCAACCTGAGGATCAAACCGCTGTGAGGAGAGAGTGCTGAGTGCTGAGTGCTGAGTGCTGAGAAGAAAGTGCTGAGTGCTGAGAAGAAAGTGCTGAGTGCTGAGTGCTGAGGACTGAGAAGAGAGGACTGAGAAGAGAGGACTGAGGACTGAGAAGAGAGTGCTGAGTGCTGAGGACTGAGGACTGAGAAGAAAGGACTGAGAAGAGAGGACTGAGGACTGAGAGTTAGGTTGGGGGCTGGCAGGAGGAAGGCGGAGATGTCCGAGCAGTCCGACTCGTCTGACCGATCAGACTGATCCGACTGATCCGACTGATAAACCGGCCGACCGGCAGACTGGCCGGCAGGATACTTCAAAGACGGGTTTACATCCATAATCTAAGGAAAGGGAGGATCGGGCTATGGCTGGAAACATGAATCAACAAGCGGGAGGTTTGGCCGGGGTGAATTCCGACCGGTTGTTTCTTGGCAGTTGCATGGCGCTGATCGCGACGTCCGTGGCGTTCGCCGTGATCGGGGACATCATGGGACCGTTGAAAACGCAGTTCATCCTTACCAACGAGCGGGTGGGATGGATCGGCGGCGCGGCCTTGTGGGGGTTTACGGTCTCGATTTTCGTTTTTGGTCCGCTGGTTGATGTGTTGGGAATGCGCAACCTTCTATACGTTGCGTTTCTCGGGCACAGCGTCGGCGTTTTGTTGATGATTTTCGCGAGCGGTTTTTGGATGTTGTTTTTCGGCGCGCTGATTCTGGCGATGGGGAATGGAACGGTCGAGGCGGTCTGCAATCCGCTCGTTGCCACAATCTACCCCAAAGACAAGACCACGAAGTTGAACCGGTTCCACGTGTGGTTTCCAGGCGGCATTGTGATTGGCGGGGTGATCTGCTTTCTGCTTGGGCAGGCGAACGTCACGTCCTGGCAATTGCGTCTATGCCTGATCCTGATCCCGACCGTTGTCTATGGCATTCTCTTTTTCGGGCAGAAGTTTCCGGCCACCGAGCGCGTGCAATCCGGTCTTTCTTTCGGGGACATGGTGGCCCAAACGTTCTTCCGTCCCCTTTTCATCCTGCTGTTTCTGTGCATGATGGTCACCGCGTCCCTTGAACTCGGACCGAACCGCTGGATTCCGGCCATTCTGCAGGCGGGAGGCATTCATGGCATCCTCGTGCTGGTTTGGATCAGCGGTCTGATGGCCGTCTTGCGATTCTTTGCCGGCACCATTGTACACCGCTTGACGCCGACCGGGGTTCTGCCCGTTTCGGCGATTCTCGCCGGAGTCGGGCTTTTCTGGCTGAGCTACGCGGACACTGTGGCGGTGGCGTTTGCCGCGGCGACGGTTTTTGCCCTCGGCGTGTGCTATTTTTGGCCCACCATGCTCGGCGTGGTTTCCGAGCGCGTCCCGAAGGGTGGCGCCTTGGCCTTGGCTTTGATGGGTGGCATCGGCATGCTCGCTTCCGGCAGCATTGCTTCGCCCTGGATGGGGAGAGTAGCGGACAAGCATCTGCCCGACCGGCTGGACATTGTGGCGACCAAGGCCTGCCTCGAAAAGGTGGTGGCGCAGTTCCCGGCGCTCAAGGAAAAAGCCGGTAAACTCGGCGAAGACCTTGTGCCCGCGATAGATGCCGCCCAGAAAGTGCTGGCTGCCGAAAAACAGAGCGGCGCATTGCCGCATCCCGACACGGCCAACGCCCTGCGCGCCGTGATCGGTTCCAAGGCGGATTCGCCTCTGGTGAAGGAAGCCGGCGACGTTCTCAACCCGGCGGATAACTATGGCGGGCGCATGTCGTTCCGGTTTCTAGCGCCCTTTTCGATCATTATCATCGTGGTCTTCGGCGCGATCTACCTCACCGACCGCGCCAAGGGCGGCTACAAGCAGGAGCACATTGGCTCTTGATTGGGGCTTTCTGAAAACCCGCTGTGAAAAAGGAGAACACCATGGCTAGAAAAGTGACTCTCTTCACCGGGCAATGGGCCGACCTGCCCCTTGCCACCCTCGCCAAGAAGGCCAAGGAGTTCGGATACGACGGCCTGGAGCTGGCCTGTTGGGGCGACCATCTCGACGTGGCCCGGGCCGCCAAGGACAAAGCGTACTGCAAGGCTCAGAAGGAGATTCTCGCCCAGAACGGCCTTCAGTGCTGGGCCATCTCGCACCACTTGGCCGGGCAGCTCACCTGCGACCCGAACGACGATTCGCGGTCCGACATGTTCGCGCCGCCCGAGCTCGCCGGCGACGCCGAAGGCAAGCGCAAATGGGCCATCGAGACGATGAAGAACGCCGCCCGCGCCGCCAAGAACCTGGGCGTCAAGGTGGTCAAC
>Ga0315281_10010978_pt1 | contig 12429 bp, 11 predicted proteins | sample YL17G07_0_MG_FD_204540 | JGI IMG/M metagenome (GOLD analysis project Ga0315281, IMG submission 204540) | Sediment microbial communities from Yellowstone Lake, YNP, Wyoming, USA - YL17G07_0 | ecosystem: Environmental > Aquatic > Freshwater > Lake > Sediment | place: USA: Wyoming | collected... | reverse complement strand
AGAAATCAGCGGCAAAAATCCGACTATCAACCGCAAGACAATCGTTTATCCGCCACCGGCGTAACAGGTTTCATGAACAACGTGGAGGCGAGGACGATGAACTACCGAGAACTTTTCGGTCAGATAGCGGTTCGGAAGGGGTATTGCTCGCGCGGTCACATCCGAAAGGCGTTGTGCAGACAGCGCAGCCTTCGCAGGCAGGGCCACAACATGCTCATCGGCATGATCCTGCTTGACCAGGGCGCAGTCGACAGTACGCAACTAATCGACATCCTCCGCTTCATCCACGCCATGAGAACCGACTCCTCGCAATCAACAAGACTCCGCTCCGCGGTCATGGCTCGCTATCCGCAGCAGGTCGAATCGTGAGAATCTCCTTGACGACAAGGCGGCGGCTCACAACGTGACCGGACGCATGTCCTGATGAGTGAATCGCGAGTTTCCATGAAGGCCCTTTCCACGCTCCTTTCTTTCATCCCCTCCGGCGCATTGCGTTTTTGAAAGCGGGCCGTATAATATGCGCCCTTTATGCGGGAGCGCCGCGGCACGCGGGAGAAAACGCGCAGTGCGGTCGCGGACGTGTTCGGGGTCTTCCATGCTTGCGATAGTAAAACTCGCCGTTATCCTGGCCTTAATAGTCCTGCTGCTTCTGAGATTGCGGCTGAACCTGGGACTGGCTTTGCTGGCAGGCTCGGTGCTTACGGGCGCGCTGTTTCCCATGCAGCCGGTGCGTTTTCTTGAGGTGATCCTGGGGGAAGTGGTGTCGGCCAACGGGATATGCTTCATTCTCCTGGTGGTCTTTATCGTGCTGTTGAGCCACCTTATGGAGAAGAGCGGGCATTTGCAGAAGGTGGTGGACCGGGTGGGCGAAGTGGTGGGCGCGGGTCGGAGGCGGCTGGCGACGCTGCCTGCGATAATAGGACTGCTGCCGATGCCTGGCGGGGCGATTTTCAGCGCGCCGATGGTGGACGCGGCGAGCGGGCAGATGGGGCTTGAAGCGGCGCGGAAGGTGTCGATAAATCACTGGTTCCGGCACATCTGGGAATTCTGCTGGCCGTTGTATCCCGGGATAATTGCGTACCAGGCGCAACTGAGCGGCCTGGACCTTACGCTTGTACAGGTGATTCCGTACCAGGTTCCGCTGACGGCGATGATGGTGCTCATCGGGTTTGTGACATTGTTTCCGAGGCATCTCAAGAAGCCTGTGATTGAGGGAACCGGGCGGAGTTGGGGCGAGAGGCTGGTGCGACTGCTGGCGGTCGGCATGCCCATTGTGATAGTGGTGGTGATATTCGCGGGGCTGCAGGCGCCGGCGAACATCCTGCGGGACAGCATCAGACCCGTCGATAAGGGGACGGCCGGGCAGGTTGACACGCTTCTGGCGCGGCTGCCGCTTCTGATGGGGCTGGTCGTGAGCATTTTATATGTGATACGGGTCAACCGCGTTCCGGCGTCGGACGTGGCGGCGTTCTTCACGAAGAGCGGCAAGGCCTGGTCGATGACGCTGATGGTAATAGGGATTCTGGCTTTCGGAGGTATTGTCTCGGCGAGCGACGCCGGAGCGGAATCCGCCAGGTTTTTCAGGGAGCACGGGCTGGAAGTGCTCGTAATCGTGGGCGTGCCGTTTATAATAGGGATAGTGACCGGCATAACCGTGGCGTTTGTGTCGATATCTTTTCCGCTCGTCATTCCGCTGATAGCGGGTTCGCCGGACAAGATACCTTACGCGGTGCTGGCGTACTGCGCGGGGTTCATAGCGATGCTGATATCGCCGGTGCATTTGTGCCTGGTGCTTGGCAGGCAGTATTTCGGCGCGGACGCGCGGGTGACGTACCGTTTTCTGGCCGTGCCCACACTGCTTCTGATGGCGGCGGGGGCGGGGCTGTTTTTCCTATTGCGACTTTTAGGCGTGTGACCCGCTCGGAGTCGAGTGATTTGAAACGCATTTTTGGAGGAGCAAATGGCGAAGATAAAGATTCGCAACAGCGCGAAGAAGTACGTGAGAATGTGCGGATTCCGCAAATGGAGCAAGACGAGCAAGGGCAGGAAGATGATGAACAAGCGGCGCGGGAAGCGCAAGGGGCTTACCACCGCGTAAGCGCGAGCGTGCGGCGCGGAGGCGCTCAAGCGGCTCGGTCTTGAAAAATGACGGGAAGGATGCCTGACTTGCGAGAAGGGCGAAGTCCTTTCTCGCCGGTTATTTCTTTTTCTTGACTTGGCCGCATGGCGTGGATAAGATAGTTAAAAATCGATTTACAGGGGGTTTCTGTGACAAAGAAAAGAGCGTTTGAATCAGACAGCGTTATGGTGAATAACCACAAAGATATCCCATCGCCGCGCGTTGACTTGTTCAACAAATGCGATAATTTTGATGAAGCAAAACAGACGATGCGGGCGGGCCTATACCCGTATTTTCGTCCGCTGGAGTCCGGCCAGGATACCGAGGTAATCATCGACGGCAAGCGCATCATCATGGTCGGCTCGAATTCCTACCTTGGCCTCACCACCGATCCTCGAGTCAAAAAGGCCGCCCAGGCCGCCATAGAAAAATATGGTTCCGGCTGCGCTGGGTCGCGGTTCCTCAACGGCACGCTTGACATACACGTGGACCTGGAAAACCGGCTGGCGGATTTCATGCAGAAAGAGGCGGCGCTTGTGTTTTCCACGGGTTTCCAGACAAATCTCGGCGTGATTTCCACGCTCGTCGATAAGGACGACTGCGTCATAGTTGACCGGCAGGACCACGCCAGCATCATAGAAGGCTGCAGGCTCTCCTTCGGCACGACCAAGCGCTACCACCACAATGACATGGCGGACCTTGAGCGGCTTCTGGCGTCCCTGCCCGAGGATTCGGGGAAGTTGATCGTGGTGGACGGGGTGTTCAGCATGGAGGGCGACCTTGCTGACCTGCCGAACATAGTGCGGCTGGCGAAGAAATACGGGGCGCGCATAATGGTTGACGACGCGCACGGCATCGGGGTGATGGGCGACAACGGGCGGGGCACCGCGGAGCATTTCGGGGTGGAGGACGATATTGACCTGATAATGGGGACGTTCAGCAAGACGTTTGCGTCGCTGGGCGGATTCATTTCGGGCAAGGAGTCGGTCATCCATTACCTGAAGCATTACGCAAGGGCGCTGATATTCAGCGCAAGCATCCCGCCGGGCAACGTTGCGGCGGTGCGCGCCGCGCTTGATATCGTCAAGAGCGAACCTCATCTGCGCAAGAGGCTGTGGGTAATCACGCACAAGATGAAGAAGGGCTTCAACGATCTGGGTTTCAATACGGGCATGAGCGAAACGCCCATAATCCCCGTTTACGTTGGCGACAACATCAAGTGCTTCCGGATGTGCATGAGACTGCACCAGGAAGGCATATTCGTCAATCCTGTGATATCGCCCGCCGTGCCGCCGGGGCAGGCGCTTATCCGCACCAGTTTCATGGCGAACCACACGGACAAGGAGCTGGACATAGTGCTCAAGGCGTTCAAGAAGGTGGGCAAGGAACTGGGCGTGATTAAATAGCGCCGCAAGGGCGGGCCGGCCGCCAAATGTGTCTGGAGTCATGGCTTTAGAGGTCATACCGGTATCAAGCCGTTCGGAGAAGCGGGAGTTCCTGAACCTGCCTTTCCGCGTCTATGAGGGCGATCCACACTGGGTCTGTCCGCCGCTCGGCGAGCAAAAACACATCCTGTTCGACCACAATCACCCATTCTGGCAACATGGCTGCATCGCGCCCTTTATCGCGCGGAAGGATGGCCGAACGGTCGGCCGAATCGCCGCGGTGGAAGAGAGGGCGCACAACGAATTTCACGGGGAGAAGGTCGGCTTCTTCGGCTTCTTCGAGGTCCTGGGTGCTAAAGAGGAGCCGGACGCCGCCGAGGAAGTGACGCGCAGCCTCTTCAAGGAAGTCGAGCGGTGGATAGCGGAGAAGGGCTTTAATGCAATGCGCGGCCCGGCGAGCCCGTCGAGCAACTACGATTGGGGGTGCCTGCTGGAGGGGCACAACACGCCGCCGATTTTCCTCATGCCATACAACGACCCCGCTTACGCCGCCATCTACGAATCGCAGTCCCTGCGCAAGGTGATGGACGTGGTGTCGATGTACTTCGACGCGCGGGAACTGCCGGAAAAGGTCCACAGAGCATGCAAGATTGCGGAGAAGAAGGGCTACACCGTCCGCAACCTCGATTTCAAAAGGTTCTGGCAGGACGTTGACAAGATAATGGAGATTTACAACGACGCATGGGAGAAGAACTGGGGGTTCATCCCGATGGGGCGGGAGGAGTTCATTGAACAGGCGAAGCAGTTGAAGATGGTGGTGATACCGTCGCTGGTGAAATTCGTGGAGCACAAAGGGGAGGCGGTGGGGTTCGCGCTGTCCATGCCCGACTACAACGTGGCGTTCCGCACAATGCGCGGCAGGCTCTTCCCGTTCGGCTTCCTCAAGATTCTGTCGATAAAGCGCAAGCCCGCGCGGGCCGGCATCGCCCGCGTCATAACACTGGGCGTAAAGAAGGCACACCGCCACAGGGGAGTTGACGCGCTGCTTTGCGCGCACAGCGTGCAGGCGGGGCACGACCTTGGGATATGGAAAGCGGATTTCGGCTGGGTGCTCGAGACGAACACCGAGGCGATCCAGTTATTCGAGCATCTGGGCGGGCGCATCTACCGGCGCTACCGGATATACGAGAAGGCGATTGATCGGTGACAGGCACAATCTACGAGCTGGGCGCGGACTTCCTACATGGGGTGAGTTCGGGGTCAGACCCGAATCTACGAGCTGGGCGCGTTTCACGCGCCTGCGCTCCGTAATTCTGGGTCTGACCCCGCCTTAGGCGGGCAAGCCTTTCGGCGCGCCTCGTAGATTGAGCCTGTCACCTTCACTACTCCCTGGCGGCTGACTCCCTCACGCCAAACATTAGTTGCAGTAAAAGCGGAATTTAGTTTACTTTTGGGGGGAAGATGATATAATCTTTCCCTTTAAGTGGAACGCCTCTCCAAGGCGAAGGCTGCGGGAGAGTGTCAACCGCGTCAGGAGGGGCGGCTTTTGTGAAAACGCAGGATAGTGATATGAGGTTGTCTCCAGAGAAAAAGCAGGAAATCATCCAGAAATTCAAGCGAGATGAGGAGGATACGGGGTCGCCGGAGGTTCAGGTCGCTCTGCTCACAGAGAAGATCAACCAGTTGACCGAGCACCTTAAGTCGCACAGGAAGGACTTCGCGTCTCGCCGCGGGCTGCTGATGATGGTCGGCAAGCGCGCGGCGTTGCTGAAGTACCTGACGCAGACGGACCCGGATCGTTATCAGACATTGATTGGCGCGCTGGGACTGCGCAAGTAGCGGTCCCTGAATGGCGCGCCTTTGTTTTTTGGTATGTCCAGTAGTTGAGAACGCTGCCCGATGGCGGCGCGCGAACCGACAGGATGGGTTCGCATCGATGTACCGGTGGCTTTATGCCCCCGACTTCCCTGCGTGTTCAGTACCGGGCAACCGGTGAACTGGCCCGTTCTTCAGGCAGGCAAGTTGGAAGGCTCCAGCGCTCCCGACGAGGGAACGCCCGAACCTTCTAACTTGCGCACCCACTGTCAGGCACATCGCAGCGCAGCCGCAGTTTGGCTGGATCGCATCGTATCCGCATCCGTGCAGAATTCCGCCAACGAGGGACATACCATCTTCCTCTGTTATAGCGGAGCTGTAAAATGAAACACCGAGTCGAACGAAAGATAGGCGACGCCACGCTGTCCATGGAGACAGGGCACGTGGCCAAACAGGCCGACGGCGCAGTCCTGGCGCAACTTGGCGACACGATTGTGCTCGTGACGGCCGTATCGTCGGAGCCGAGGGAAGTCGGCGAGGACTTCTTCCCGCTGACCACGGATTACCGCGAGAAACTTTTCGCCGCGGGCAAGTTCCCCGGCGGATTCTTCAAGCGTGAAGGCAGGCCCTCCACCAAGGAAGTGCTGACATCGCGCCTGATGGACCGGCCCATTCGCCCGCTGTTCCCCGAAACGTATCACAACGAGGTGGCGGTGAACGCGGTGGTCCTCAGCGCGGACCAGGTCAACGACTCCGATATTCTGGCCGTCAACGGCGCGTCGGCGGCGCTTTGCCTCTCCACCATTCCATTCAACGGCCCATTGGGCGCGGTGAGGATCGGACTTGCGGGCGACCAGTTCGTCGTAAATCCCACGTATGCTCAGAGGGAACAGAGCAAACTGGACCTCATCGTGGTGGGAGACGGCACCGGCGTTACAATGATTGAAGGCGACGCCGATGAGTTGCCCGAGGAAAAAGTGCTGGAAGCGCTCAAGATCGCAAACGAGTACATCGTGACGGTGTGCGATCTCCAGCGGGAACTGATGGGTCTTGCCGGCAAGGCGAAGCAGGAAGTGCCGGCAGATACAACGGATCCCCAGATGTTGAAAGACATCAAGGACAGATATTTCGAGCGGGTCAAGCAGGCGTTTCTCATAGAGGGCAAACTGGAGAAGAAGGCCGCGATCAAGGAACTCTCGGAACAGATAATGCTGGAAGTGGCGACGGGGGAAGACGCGGCCGAGCGGGCGCTCGTAGTGGCGAAGGTGTATGACAAACTGGTTGGCCGCGCGGTGCGAGAACTGGCGCTTGAAGGCAGGCGCGTGGACGGCCGCGACAGCGCGTCCATCCGCGAACTGGTCTGCGAGGTGGGCGTTCTGCCGCGCACGCATGGATCGGCCATTTTCCAGCGCGGCGAGACGCAGGCCCTGGTCATCGCAACGCTGGGCACCGCCGAGGACGAGCAGGTAATCGACGGCCTGGCGGAAGAATACAAGCAGAAGTTCATGGTCCACTACAATTTCCCGGCGTTCTCCGTCGGCGAGACATGGCCCAGCCGCGGCCCGAAGCGCCGCGAGATAGGCCACGGCGCGCTCGCGGAGCGCTGCCTTGCGCACGTCATACCGGAACATGACCTGTTCCCGTACACCATCCGCATCGTATCGGAGATCATGGAATCCAACGGCTCCTCCTCGATGGCGACGGTATGCGGCGGCACGCTCGCGCTCATGGACGCGGGCATCCCGATAAAGAACCCGGTCGCGGGCATATCGGTGGGCCTCGTCAAGGAAGGCGCCAAGTACGTCCTTCTCACGGACATCGTCGGCGAAGAGGACCATTACGGCGACATGGATTTCAAAATCGCCGGAACGCAGAACGGCATCACGGGCATCCAGTTGGACCTCAAGATAGCGGGCATCAACGAGGAGATCATCGCCGGCACGCTTGAACGGGCGAAGGCCGCCCGCATGGAGTTGCTGCGCGCAATGCTTACGGCCATCCGCCAGCCGCGCCCGGAACTCTCCGCATACGCCCCACGGCTCGTCAAGATTACGATACCGTCCGAGAAGATCGGCAAGGTCATCGGCCCGGGCGGCAGCGTTGTGAGAAGGATCCAGGAAGAGACCGGCACGAAAATCGAGATTACCGACGACGTGAAGGGCACGGTGGTCATCAGCGGCAGCACCGACGAGGGCGTGGCGAAGGCCAAGAAGATCATCGAGGGCCTCACGGAGGAAGCCGAGATAGGCAGGATATACGAAGGCGAGGTCACGTCGGTACGCGACTTCGGCGCTTTCGTCGAAATCCTGCCTGGCACCGAGGGCATGGTCCACATATCGGAACTCGCGGACGGATACGTCGAGAGAGTTACCGACGTGGTTCACCTCGGCGACAGGATAAGCGTGAAAGTTATTGACATTGACGATATGGGTAAGATAAGATTAAGCAAACGTGCCGTTGACGCGCCGGAGGGCCAGGGGGCGGAGCCCCGGCGCCGTCCGGAGGGACGCCGTGAAGGCGGTCGCCGCGACGGCGGAGGGCACCGAGGCGGCGGCAGGCGTTAGCCGCGCCGGCACTCGCCCGGCCCGGCGGCACACGGGAGGGTACGCGATAGCCGCGCAGCCGTTCAGCGGGCTTCTACCGCGTGATAGCAGTGAACGGGGGTTTTTGCAGGAGGGTGTAGCAAGAGACGGATCTAAATTGTCTAATGCCGAATTTGTCCGTGCAAGCATTACACATAAGCGCGACATCGCATGGCGGGACGCCCCGCCCCAGATTTGTGGCGTGTCGCGCGTGTGTCCCCCTCGCGGGGAGAAAACTTTTTTCTCAGGAGTACCGATATGGCCAACGGCACAGTCAAGTGGTTTGATGCAAAAAAAGGTTTCGGTTTCCTTCAGCAGGATAGCGGCGAAGACGTCTTCGTCCACTATTCCAACATCACATCAGAGGGCTTCAAGACCCTCGATGAAGGCGACAAGGTAACCTTCGACATCGTCCAGGGTGACAAGGGCCTTTACGCGGAGAACGTAAAGAAAGTCACCGCCTAGTCGCGCCACAATGCCATCAAAGCCCGTCCCGATTCCCGGGGCGGGCTTTTCGTTTCCACAAATGTAGGGCACGGTCCCGCCGGAGGCGGGTAAACTTTAGACCGTGCCACTTTGCTGTTGCTTCTAGCATTCAATCCGCACCGTCCGCCCGCATCACGGAAAAATGTAGGGCACGGTCCCGCCGGAGGCGGGTAAACTTTAGACCGTGCCATTCTCTTTTGTTGTCCTTCGTCCATAATCCATAGTCCGCAGTCTATAATCCACAGAATGGACCCGGTCCACCTTCCGCGCCGTCTCAAAACCACACCGCACGATTCCCATGCGATTCCGCCGCCCTTTTCCCTTGACCCGCGTCTCCCCCCGCTGTAAAATACGCCCCGCAAAATCAGGCTTCCAACGCGAGAGTGGCGGAATTGGCAGACGCGCCAGGTTGAGGGCCTGGTGACTGTAACGGTCATGGGGGTTCAAGTCCCCCCTCTCGCACCAAAAAAGAAGCACCCGGGCGGAAGTCCGGGCGCTTTTTTTGTGGGGCTGCGTCACAGGTCGGACCCGTCGGACCGGTCGGACGGGTCCGACAAGTCAGACGACGCCTCAAGCCTCACTTCCTCAAGTCCGCCTCGCCCCAGAGGGGCGGGCGAGACCTCGCCCTTCGGCGGGCCTCAAGTCTATTTGCCCTTGAATTCGGGCTTGCGTTTCGCGAGGAATGCCTTTGTGCCTTCCTTCATGTCTTCGGTTGAGCACGCGATGGCGAAGAGGTTGGCTTCCAGGTTGAGGCCTTCGAGCAAATCCACTTCAACGCCGCGGTTGACGGCCTCAAGGATGAGTTTCACAATGACGGCGCTCTTGGCGAGGATCTTGCGAGCGACTTTCTCCGCTTCAGCCAGCGCCTGGCCCTGCGGCACGACCTTGTCCACGAGGCCGATGCGGAGCGCGTCCTGCGCGGTAATCGAGTCGCCGGTGAGGCAGAGTTCCATCGCGTTGCCTTTTCCGACAAGCCGCGGCAGGCGCTGGGTGCCGCCCCAGCCGGGGATGAGGCCGAGGTTTACTTCCGGGGCGCCGAGTTTCGCGTTTTCCGACGCGACCCGGATTGTGCACGCCTGGGCGATTTCGCAGCCGCCGCCCAGCGCGAAGCCGTTGATTGCGGCGATGACCGGCTTGCCAAGGTTCTCTATTATGTTCAGGCACATCTGGCCGCGCAAGGCGAATGCCTTTCCGGTCAGAACGTCGCGCCTGGAAAGTTCGTTTATGTCCGCGCCCGCCACGAACGCCTTCTCGCCGGCGCCCGTCAGAATCACCGCGCCCACGCCTTCGTCCTGCTTAATCTTGAGGAAGATGTCGGTTAGTTCGGCCACGGTGGCGTCGTTGAGCGCATTGTACACGCCCGGCCTGTTGACCGTTACCGTCGCGAGCCTGTCTTTGACTTCGTAAAGGATGTTCTGGTATTCCATGACTCCTCCGAATCCTTACCTGGGTTTTTTCTGCGTTATTTCTATTCTTATGATCTTGTCTTCCGGGCGCAATTGGGCGAGGAGCGATTGGTAGTCCGTGGGATTTCCCTTCGCATCCCGCCCGGCGATTATCTCGCCGATTACGGAGTAATGGCGCGACAGCGCTTTGGCCGCATCGGCGCGTATCCGGGTTACCATGAAGAACTGGCTGTTGCCGCTGTCGGGGTCCGTCTCCGTGTGGGCAAGGGCGATGGTGCCGACGCGCAAAAGCCTGTCGATCGGTTCAAGCGGAAGATTTTTGAGGTCGGGGGCCTTGCCAGTAGTGTCGCCGATCTTGCTGCCCGTCTGGACGAGCGCCAGCGCGGGGGCATTGCGGGCATGGAAAAACTTCATCTCATTGTAAAAGCCGCTGACGGCAAGCATCCTGAACCGCTCCACCGCTTGCGGGGCGGTCTCGGGGAATAGAATCGCCTGGAACGTGCCCTTGGTGGTCACGATAGTCGCGAACAGCGATTTCTGTATGGTTATCACGATGGGCTTCGTTTTGATGGCGCCCGCCTCCCAGGTGATTTCGAACGTGCCCCCGTTCTGGAACGCCGGGCAGAGGTCCGTTATGTCAAGAGTTATGCCGACCTGGCCGCCTCCCGGAAGGATGCCGCGGCTGACGGGAAGGAACATTTCAGGAAAGTCGGCGTTCAACTCCGCCGCAACACGTTGTCCCTGCGGGCCTTCTTCAACCAGTCGGATTATCTTCAGGCCGCCCTTCAATCCAGCCGTCGGCAATTTCAGCGCAGAGGAATAGGGATTGGCCAGTTTCAGTTCAACGTTTATCGGTTCACCGAAAGTGAAGGCCGTCGTTTTCGATGAAAGGGTGAGGTCCACCCGGGGGATGGCCCCTTCAGGCGCGAGGTTGGGGCGGCGATTCAGCGCGGAAGGCTTGTCCACAATGATAAGCCGGTTTATGCGAATTTGGTCCGCGGGCCTCGCAAGCGTCTGGCCCTGAGAGCCTCTGGCCTGCCTCGTCCTGCTGATACTCTCAAGCACCTTGGTCCCGTCTCCGAAAATGCGTCCGAAGACGGTGTACTTGACGCCTAATGTTTCGCCGGGGGCAAGTTGGACAAAGAAAGACGGCGCGCCGCCGAACGTGACCACATCACCGGGACTTATGACTTCAGTTGGGCTCTCCGGCTTGAGCGGGGCGTACTCTCCCGCGAACTCATCCAGATTCGCCTGGGAAGGACTGAAGGCAACGACCCTGTCGGCCCTGATGCCGCTGACCGACGCCCCGTCGTAAAACCCCTGCCTTGCGAGCCGTCTGAACTGGGCGACGGTACGGGGCGCGACCTCACCCGGCGCCAGCCGGATGTTGAAGTCGCCGAAATCGGTCATGACCAGGGCGTAAGGCGTGACGACCATTATAACGGACCGGGATTCACCGATGTATGGATCAGCCCATGAGACCTGATATTCTCCGGCCTTCTTGAAGTCCTGGAAAAACGTGGCGAGGTCGCACCTCAGGCCGATGAAGCCGCCGGGGGGAATTGCCAGCGTTTCGGTGAACGCGGTGTCCTCCGCCAGAGGCTCCGTGACGCCTTTCGCGCTGTTGTTGATGACGAAACTGCGGATGAAACTGATTCCTTTGTCGAATTTCACGGTCTCGGAGGACCTATTGCGCAGAATCACGGTTACCTCGACCGGATAATCTATCCGGCAGTAATCCTCGGCGGGGATGAGAGAGACCTCGAAGGGGCTGGTTTTAGCGGGAATTTCCGAGGGCGAGCCGGGTACGCCGGCTTTGGGCGGTTGGAGGCCGGTCTCCGGCGGAGGCGTCGATCCCGGCTGTAACTGCGGCCCGGAAGATGCAGGCCCTGTTGTCGGCGTCTCAGACGGCGGAGCGGGCTTGCCCGCCTGCGGCGATCCGCCGCAACCGACCAGGATTTGGGCAAAGACGATGATGGCAATGACAAGTATGACGCGCCTCTTCATGCTCGAACCTTCCCGTGGTTTAGAAATGGTCTCCGTTGGTTGATCTCCGATGCAAGGCATTTCCCATTTTCGCGCGCAACGGGGTCAGACCCATCCCGGCGCCCCGATAAAGAACTGGGTTGCGCTCAGCGTCACTTCGTGCCTCTCTGGCGTGCGCCCTGCTCGGAGTTTCACAGGCTCAGGGCGACTGCGTTCCGGTTTTGCGGTCAACAATCCTGCCGATGAGGCCGCTCAGTACCAGCCCCAGCGCAATCAAGGCCACCCCGATTCCCATCCTGCTGAAAGGGCCGGGGATGGGGACCGAGAAAATGATTTCAACCTTTTTGCCGAGCGAGTAAAGGCGATACGCATTCAGCAGGCCGTCAAGCAGGCACACAAGCCCTGCGACAACGAGCGCTATGCGTATGATGGAGCGAAATGCTTGCATGACGATACCGCGAAATATTCCATGCCGCCTCTGCGCTGTCCAGAGTTGCCGCGGCGGGCGGCGCCGGTTACGCCTTCTCCAGATTTCTTGCGATGACCATGCGCTGGATTTCGCTGGTGCCTTCGCCGATGGTCGTCAGTTTGGCGTCGCGATAGTAGCGCTCGACCGGGTACTCGCGCGAGAAGCCGTTTCCGCCGAATAT